>WNGP01004317.1_pt1 | contig 11857 bp, 7 predicted proteins | sample 5407671 | NCBI WGS metagenome assembly WNGP01 (sample SAMN13153381, study PRJNA577476) | soil metagenome | isolation source: 40 cm soil or saprolite under Garry oak tree replicate 2 | place: USA:California | collected 2016-06-15 | reverse complement strand
CGTGCGGTGCACGATCAAGTCCGGATAGCGGCGAATCGGTGAAGTAAAGTGCGCGTATTCGTCGAAGCCAAGCGCAAAGTGGCCAAGCGAGTCAGCGGCGTAACGCGCTTGTTTGAGCGATCGCAGCATCAAATAGGAAACAATACGCTCTTCCGGCTTCCCGACAAGTTTTTTCAACAGGCGTTGATAGTGCTGCGGCGTGATCCGCAGTTCCCCGGTGCCCGGTAACGACACCTTCATTCCACGCTCGCGCCCGTGGCCGTAAGAATCGGGGCTTCCTGCTCTTGCAGGCGCAGGGACTCGGCCGTGTTTTACGGCGATTTCTCGACGATGCAAATCCTCGACGCCAAGTGTGTAACCGAACGCCTTGGCCATCTCTTCAAATTCAAGAACTTTTCGTGCGTCGGGTTTTTCGTGAACGCGATGCAGCGTTGCGATGCCACGGCGAAGCAGATAAGCAGCCACGGCGCGGTTGGCCGCGAGCATAAACTCTTCGATCAGGCGATGCGCGATATTGCGTTCACTGCGCGTGATGTTGGTCATCTTTTGTTCGGCGTCAAATTCGATCACCGGTTCCGGTAAATCGAAATCGATCGAGCCGTGTTCGTTGCGGCGGGCGTTCAGCAGGAGCGCGAGCGTTTTCATGTCTTGAAAATGATGAACGAGCGGAGCGTATCGCGCGCTGGCTTCCGCGTCGCCTTCCAGCACTTTGTTGACGTTGGTGTATGTCATGCGCTCCGCCGAACGAATGACGCCCGCGGTCATTCTAGAGTCGCGCATACGCCCGCTCGCATCGAACTCCATCAGGCAACTCATCACCAAACGATCCTCACGCGGATTCAACGAGCAGATGCCGTTTGAAAGCGATTCCGGCAGCATCGGAACTGCACGGTCGATGAAATAGACCGACGTTCCGCGAAGACGTGCTTCGTTATCGAGCGCCGTCTTGGTACGGACGTAGTGCGCAACGTCCGCGATGTGCACTTCGAGATGCCAGCCACCGTCGTCGCGGCGCTGGACGTAGACCGCGTCGTCAAAGTCACGCGCCGTTTCTCCGTCAATGGTCACGATCGGTAACTTACGGAAATCTTCGCGGCCCTCCAAATCCGTTTCGTGAACCGGTTTCGCGCGATTCGACGCTTCCTGCAGAACGTTCTCGGAAAATTCGTGCGGCAGGTGATGCTTACGAATAATAATTTCCGTGTCGACGCCAAGTTCGCCCGGCTTTCCAAGAATTTCAATCACGCGCCCGACGGGAGCGACGCCACCCTTTGGGAAACGTAGAAGCTCCACGTTCACGACGGCGCCATCAAGCTCTTCGATCCTTCCGAGGCGCCGCGTACGCGCAGCATCCTTCAAATCGCCCACGCCAAATTTTCCCCTTAGCGACGCGGTGAGTTCGTCACCGGGCGGAATTTCTACCTGGTGCTGAATGCGCGTGTCATAGGGAAGGACGGCGTTCCCGTGCGGGCCATAACGAAAAAGACCAACGACGGTCGGGTGCGCGCGGTCCAGAATGCGCGTGATGCGGCCTTCGGCGCGCTGGCCTGCCGGTCCTGGGGTAACCCGTCCGAGTTCAATCTGGACGTGATCGCCATGCATGGCATCGCCGACTGCGTCGCGTGGGATGAAGACATCCCGGTCAAGCTGCGGCATCGGTTCGTCCGGAACCACGAATCCGTAGCCGTCCTGATGGAGGATCAGGCGACCTGAGAGCGAATTCCGCCTGACAGAAGGCATGGTTTGGCGCGAAGCCGAGTGCGAGCCCTGCCCTGCTTCGGCTTGGCCAGGCATCTTTTCGCGGTCCTGGCGACGATTCGACAACACGAGCCGTCCGTCCGTCAGCTCAACTATTGCCTTCCTTTTCTTAAGGTTAGCCACAATCTTGACTAAGGGGCGCTGCTCCGACTTGCGAAGTTTCAGGCCGCGCTGAATCTCGGAAAGGGTCGTTCCTTCTGTCCTAAGCTGCAGAAAACGCAAGACGTTATCGATACTCAGAGGGGTGGCCTGGCTCATTTGGCCTCTTTCATGGCTATCTTTCGAAGATCCATAAAGATTTTGTCAGGAGTTTAGACATTTTTACAAATTCACTGAAACCTTTTTCGCACTTTTGTTGTTTAATAGCTAGGCCAACACACGACCGGCTGACCACCCTCCGTCAAGTCAGCCGGATTCCCCGAAAGGGGAAAGAGGGAGGCGGGAAGACCTGGCCCGCCTCCTTTTCATTTTCCAAACGTTCATTTCCAAACGCGAACTCCCTCAGGCCTTGGCGCGCCGCGTCAGCGGCCCTCGGCTGAAAATTCATTCACGGGAATGATGAGCGTCGCATACTACAATGCTGAACGCGGGAGAGCCGATCCGCTCGTCCGCCATCGCAAGCAACAAAACATGACGTCCACGAAAAGAGGCCTGCAAACGCATGGCGGAGAGAATACTGGTCACGGGCGGTGCGGGATATATCGGAAGCGTGGTTGTCGCGCAATTGCTCGCTCGCAGTTACGAGCCGATTGTTTTTGATGACCTCTCGAACGGTCACCGGGTTGCGCTGCCCGCTGCCGCGAAATTAATTGTCGGCGACATCGCCGACCGCGCGACTCTGGATCGTGTTCTTTCCGAATACCAGCCACAGGCCGTCATGCATTTCGCCGCGTTCATCGAAGCCGGCGAATCCATGCGGCATCCCGAGAAATTTTTCCGCAACAACACGGCAAATGCCTTGACGCTGCTTGAAGTGCTTCTCGCGCACAACGTGAAGCGATTTGTATTTTCTTCAACAGCTGCTCTCTATGGCACACCAGAGAAAACTCCGATCGAAGAAAGCGCTCCGCTGCAGCCGACCAACGCTTACGGTGAATCGAAGTTGCTGGTCGAGCAAATGCTTGACTGGCTGCACCGAATTCACGGTTTGCGCTACGCTTGCTTGCGTTATTTCAACGCCGCGGGAGCTGCCGGCGAGCAAGGTGAAGACCATCATCCGGAATCGCACTTGATTCCGATTGCCTTGCAAGTCGCCCTTGGCGAGCGGAAGGAGGTGGCAATTTTTGGAACAGACTACCCGACCCCCGATGGCACCTGCGTGCGGGATTATGTTCACGTGACCGATCTAGCGGCTGCACATCTACTAGTGCTCGAGGCATTGAAGGAAAAAGAGCGGCTGATTTACAACCTTGGGAACGGACAAGGGTTCAGCGTTCGCGAAGTAATTGAAACCGTTCGCAAAGTTACGGGCCACGCGATTCCGGCACGAGAATCGCCGCGCCGTGCTGGCGACCCGGCGGTACTCGTAGCGAGTTCGGAAAAGATAAAGCGGGAACTTGGCTGGAATCCGAAGTACGTGGACCTGGAAAGCATCGTTCGCAGCGCATGGGAATGGCGCAAAACCCATCCAAATGGTTACGACGCAAAGCCGTAAGCGGCGGATCTTTCCGCGCTCCAATGAATTCAGAATCCCCGAGAAGTAAGTTGACAAAAAGCAACGCCGGGTGCGACAGTTCCGGGCGTACTGGTGTGAATGGTTCCGTAAACGATTACACTCGGCATTTTCGCGCTTTTTCCGTGAGGTAGCATGCTGCGCTTTTTGCGCCTTGTTCCACTTGTTTTGATTGGCTCGGTAGAGATCGCTACTCCCTCCGGCGCGCAGTGGAATCCCTTGAACCCCGTGGAGTCGTTCCACAAAGATTCCGACGGGGCGACAATTTTTCTTGAAAAAGGCGCGCTTCGATTTCAGGTCTGCACGGATTCGATGGTGCGTGTCCTGTTTTCGCCGGAACGCGAATTTCCCAAGGTGCCGGATTACGTAGTCATCAAATCCATATGGCCGCAGACACCTTTCGATGTCACGGAGACGGCCGACGCAATTTCGCTGACTACAGCGAAACTTAAGTTGGTCGTGACAAAAAAAGACAGCGCCATTGTTTTTTACGATTCCGCCGGGAAAAAACTCACGCAAGAAAACGACCGGACGCTCACGGCTGCCGAAGTGAACGGCGAGAAGACGTACCACCTCGAGCGATTCACGAATATGTGGGACACCCAGGAAGCGTTCTACGGCCTTGGCCAGCATCAAGGCGGCGTGTGGAACTGGCGCGGCGAGTCGGTCGACATCGGCCAGGACAACACGAATATCTCGGTGCCGCTTCTGCTCTCCAGCAACGGCTACGGTATTTTTTGGAACAATCCATCCCGCAGCCGCTTCAACAACCGTTTTGTTCATGCGTTTTTCATCAGCTCCGAAGTGGCCGATCAGATGGACTACTACTTCATCTATGGCCCGGAGTTCGACCGCATCATTTCTGCCTATCGAGAATTGACCGGCGCTGCACCGCTTTTCGGCAAGTGGGCGTATGGCTATTGGCAATGCAAAAATCGCTACGATTCGCAGGCGGAAATTCTGTCCATCGCGAAGCGCTACCGCACCGAACATATTCCGCTCGACAACATTGTGCAGGACTGGTTCTGGTGGAACACGATGGGCGAACCGGTGTGGAACAAGAATTATCCCGATCCCAAAGCGATGGTTGATGAGCTTCACAAAGAAAACGTTCACCTGATGGTTTCTGTATGGCCATTCTTCCGCCCCGGCTCGCGCGTGTACGACGACATGGCCCAAAAAGGTTTTTTCATCGACAAGACAAAGGTTGCTGGCTTTCATCCTGCAGGCATGGCGCTCTACGACGCTTTCAATCCCGAAGCGCGCAAGTATTACTGGAACCTAATGGACAACGCGCTTTTCAAAATTGGCGTGGATGCCTGGTGGCTGGACACCACAGAACCTGAAACGGAAGGGCGCGAAGAATCGATTCTGCTGCAGAACAAAACCGGGATGGGCAGCGGCGCACGATACGCAAATCTTTTTCCACTGATGACCACCTCCGCGGTCTATCAAGGGCAGCGGGCGGAAAGCGATCAGAAGCGTGTGTTCATCTTGTCGCGCTCGGCATTTGCGGGAGCGCAACGCAACGCCGCCGCGGTGTGGTCGGGCGACGTTGATCCCAATTGGGAAACCTTTCGACGCCAGATTCCCGCAGGATTAAATTACTCGCTCTCCGGCAATCCTTACTGGACAACCGATATTGGCGGCTTCGTCGTCGCGAATCCCGATGATCCCGCCTATCGCGCGCTGTACCTGCGCTGGTTTGAGGTCGGTGTTTTCAATCCGATTTTTCGCGCTCACGGCACGCGCACCACGAACCAGAACGAAATCTGGTCTTACGGCACGGAAATGCAAAGGATCCTGACTCGCTACGACCGGCTGCGCTACCGCCTGCTGCCGTACATCTATTCCGTAGCGTGGAAAACGACCAGCGAGAATTACACTCCGATGCGCGCTCTGGTGATGGATTTTCGCGACGATCCGCGCGTCTGGAATATCGGCGACCAATTTCTCTTCGGTCCGTCGCTGCTCGTCAATCCCGTCACTGAACCTGGCGCGACTTCGCGTCATCTCTATTTGCCGAAAACGAAATGGTACAACTTTTGGACTGGCGAACCGCTGGATGGCGGCCGTGCAGTCGATGTCCCAGCGCCGCTCGAGGAGACGCCGGTATTCGTTCGCGCTGGAACCATCTTGCCAATGGGCCCGCCGATGGAATACTCGCGAGCAGCGAATGATCCCATCGAGTTGCGTGTGTACACCGGCGCGAACGGCGAGTTCACGCTGTATGAGGATGAAGGCGATACCTACAACTACGAAAAGGGCTCCTACGCGACGATTCCGATTCGCTGGGATGATGCAACACGCATTCTGACAATCGGCACGCGCAAGGGAAAATACGTTGGCATGCCAGATACGCTTGCCTTCCGAGTGGTGTTTGTCAGCGCAAACCACGGCACGGGGGTTGAAGAAACGCGAACCCCGGAATCAATATTTAGCTACGACGGCCGTTCGCACGAAATAACGCGGCGGATGAACGAAGTGCAGCCACGGAATTGAGCCGTCGATGAGCCACTGTTTCTATGTTTTTTGCCCGAACTGTTGGTTGCGGGTTAGTTAGCAACTCCTGAATCTGGCGTGGCACTTGTCACACCAGCGCAACAGGAAAACCGTATTTGCGGCGTGAAGCATAGTAATCTTTCCGGGAACTTTTGGGTCGAGGCAATGTCGAGGAGGACGAAAGACTATGAACGGCACGATGGAATTTCGCTGCGTGGCGCTGTTTGCGTTTCTTGCGATGATTTTGATTCCTGGGAGAATGCGCGCGGAGAGCAGCGAAGCCGCCAAGCTTGACGATGTGCAGAAAACTTCGTTCGGCAAATTGCCCGACGGAACCGAGATCGAGCAGTACACGCTGAAGAACACGAAAGGCGCCGTCGCGAAGATCATCACGTATGGCGCGACACTCACTGAATTATGGATACCGGACAAATCCGGTAAGGGTGCCGACGTCGTGCTCGGCTTTGACAAGTTGGACGGTTATCTCGGCGACCATCCTTACTTCGGCGCCACGATCGGCCGTTACGGCAATCGCATCGCGAAGGGAAAGTTCACGCTCGACGGCAAGGAATACTCGCTGTTTCTGAACAACGGACCCAATTCCCTGCACGGCGGCAAAGTTGGCTTCAATCGAAAAGTATGGAAGGCGGAACCCGTCAAAGTTGCGCACGGGGCCGCCGTGAAATTTACCTACGTCAGCATGGACGGCGAAGAAGGATATCCCGGCACGCTGACCGTACATGTGACATACGAACTGACTGACGAAAACGCCGTCAAGATTTCCTATCACGCTTCGACGGACAAGCCCACTGTCGCCAGCCTGACGAATCACAGCTATTTCAATTTATCTGGTGCGGGCAGCGGCGACATTCTTAAGAACGTGCTGCAGCTCGACGCCGACCGCTACACTCCGGTGGACGATACGCTGATTCCCACAGGCGAACTGAAGCCCGTGGACGGCACGCCCTTCGATTTTCGGAAGCCGACGGCGATCGGCGCGCGCAACTCGCAGATTCCGGGCATTGCCGGCTACGATCACAACTTCGTCTTGAACGGCACAGCCGGAAAGCTCCGCAAAATTGGCGAGGTGTCCGATCCCACGTCAGGACGTGAAATGGAAATCTGGACGACCGAGCCAGGCGTGCAGCTCTACGTCGGTATTGGACTCAACGGCTCGACCAAGGGCATCGGCGGCGCGTACCAACAGTTCGGAGCGCTGTGCCTCGAAACGCAGCATTTTCCGGATTCGCCGAATCATCCGAAGTTTCCATCGACCGTTGTGCGTCCCGGCAGGGACTTCCACTCAGAAACAATTTACAAATTTTCCGCGAAGTAGGTGCTTTCGGTCCGGCGCGAATACATCTAGTACAAACGGGTTTCAGGCACGACCACCTCACGAGTAGGGAAGGCAACGATGACGGCAATCCTTGCAATGCTGACGACAGAGCGGCTGGTTAAACTCGCTCCCGTCGATCTTGCGATCGTGGTTTTCTATTTTGTACTGGTGCTTGGAATAGGCTTTTATCTAAAACGGTTCGCGAAGACCGGGGAAGATTTTTTCATGGCGGGCCGCGAAATGACCGCCTGGGTCGCTGGCTTGGCGTTCGTTTCCGCCAATCTCGGTTCGCTCGAACTGCTGGGTTGGGCCGGCTCGGCCTATCAATACGGAATCCTTGCCGGTCACTGGTATTGGATCGGCGCTATTCCCGCCATGCTGTTCCTCGGCCTGGTGATGATGCCGTTCTATTACATCTCGAAGACTCACTCGGTGCCCGGTTACTTGCAGCTACGCTACGGCACCGCGGCAAGTGGGTTGAGCGCCGTCACTTTCGCAATCATGACCATCCTGATGTCCGGCGTGAACATGTACGCCATGGCTGTGGTGATGAAAGTCGTCCTCGGGTGGAACCTCAACTTCAGCATTTTCGTATCGTCGATCACCGTCGCCATCTATGTTGCAGCAGGGGGATTGTTTTCCGCTATCTTCAACGAAGTTCTGCAATTCTTTCTGATTTGGTTCGGCGCGCTACTCATTCCAATTCTCGGTTTGATTGAAACCGGCGGATGGAAAGGGATGGTGGCTCGCATTCAGCACAACTTCCCTGGCCAGGATTTCACGCATATGTGGAGCAACCTCGGACATTTTCAGGATAATCCCATGGGGATGCACTGGACCGGCATCGTGTTTGGCCTCGGCGCCGTGCAGGCGATGGGTTATTGGACAACCGATTTTCTCGTGGTTCAGCGTGTACTTTCGGCCAAGGACATTCGTTCTGCAAAGATGGCGCCGATCATTGGCTCCTTCTTTAAGATGGCCGTACCGCTGATCGTCATACTTCCAGGATTGCTGGGGCTGGCAGTGCTTCCGATGCACCTGGTTCCTGCGAGCCAACTTCAACCGGGACAGTTCAGTTACAACGAAGTGCTCCCGCTCATGCTCGCTCGCTACTGCGGACCTGGTTTGCTCGGGCTTGGAATCACTGCGTTGGTTGCCGGATTCATGGCCGGAATGGCGGGAAACGTAAGCGCCTTTGCAACAGTGTGGACTTACGACCTTTATCGCCCATTTATTCGCAAGACCGCGCCCGACGCGCATTACGTTTCGATGGGCCGCTGGTGCACGCTAATCGGAGTGTTCATCAGCATAGGAACGGCATATCTGGCGATGGGATTCGCCAGCATTATGGATTATGTGCAGGCACTCTTCGGATTCTTCATCGCGCCGCTGTTTGGCACCGTCTTGCTCGGCATGATGTGGAAGCGTGTTACCAAAGCCGCCGGATTCTGGGGATTGCTCGCTGGAACGCTTACTTCCGTAGGAATTTTTTCGGCAATGAAATTCGATCACCGTTGGGTCGGAGTGTTCGCGCTGTCTCCGCATGCCCAGGGTCTGGCACAAGACATGTACCAGTCGCTGTGGTCATGCACCACGTGCGTGGTCGTCACCTTGCTTGTCACGCTGATAACAAAACCAAGGCCGGACGCGGAACTGAAGGGCCTGGTATACAGCCTCACGGAAGTTGCACAAGAAGAACGAGTGGGAATTCTGCAACGCCCAATTTTTTGGGGCGGCGTGGCACTAGCGGGTTTGGTTGTTCTTCAGATTATTTTCTGGTGATCTTATGAGCGAAAAACATCACATCATTCCTGTTTGGTTTTTTGTTGGCGTGTTGTTTTCTGTGTACGGCGTCCTGATTTTCGCCAGCGGGCTGGCGGAATGGTCGCATCCTCCCAATACCGTGCTGGCTGAATTGCATGCGCCAGTCTGGTGGGGCGCGCTGCTGATCGTTCTGGGCGGCGTGTATTGCGCCGCCTTCAGGCCTCGCCGCCAAAAGGCGTGAAATTTCCGTGGCATGGCCTTTAGCCTGTGCTCCCGGGAATTGTCGCTCTCCACTGCGCCTACTGGCGTGCCTGCGCTGAAGCCGGTATTCTCTAATTTAGGCGGCCCTCGCGACCATTCTCACCGGAGGGTGTCATGCCAATTGACTTTTCCAACGCCTGGAAGACGGGCGTCAAAATCATCAACGAAGCGATTTCGCTCCTGCCAATTGTTTTTTCCTGCTTCTCGCCGCAGCTGGCAAGTCTCTGGCGCGGAAGTGGGCACAGCGGCGAAGGAAGCATCAGGGGATAACTCTATTGCTCGCGCGCCTGGTCCAGACAGGCATTTTTGTCCTGGGTTTTTTGATTGCATTTTCCGTGGTTGCGCCATCGTTCAGAGCAGGTGATCTGATCAAATTGCTTGGGGTCGGCAGTGTTGCCATTGGTTTCGCGTTCCAAAATATTCTTCAGAACTTTCTTGCCGGAATCCTTCTGTTGCGCAGGAGCCATTTCAACTAGGGGACCTCATCAGCGTCACCGGCATCGAAGGAAATGTCGACGACATCCAGGCTCGGGCCACCGTGATCACCACAAAGGAAGGCAGGCGAGTCGTGATACCAAATGCCATCTTATTTACGAGCCCCGTCGCGGTAGAGGCAGCCACAGCAAAGCAACGCTGAGCAATTTCGGCGGCCGGTTTATCCCGCCGACAAGTGCGAGGCCGCGCTCAGGGAAGCTGAGGCGAATTGCTTTTGAGCTGCCCGGACAAGGGGTCCGGCGAGGCGGATGAGCACATTGGCGGGAAGGGAAAACGAGAAGATGTCGTACCACACTTCGCCGGTAGCGGTATGCCACTCGACGGAAAAGATCTCTTCGCCTCGCACGGCATGGCCGGGTAACGTGCCGTAGGCGAATCCCGTGCGTCGGATGGCGCCGCCGTTTTCGGGTTGTGCTTCGAGGATGTAGATCACCCGGCAGAAATCGAGCGACCAAATGCCCCCTAGACGTCCAAAGTGTCGCGAGAGCAGAGCGACGTTAGTTTGCACCTGCATGGGCGGTTGCGATGGGAAGATTTCGAGTCCCGCGACAGTGAGAAGTCGCCAGGAGAGCAGCGCGTTGACAGCGCGTGCGTGAACGCCCTGACCTTTGCCGAGCATCGCGCGCATGTGGTTGATACGGTAGCTCGCTGGAGGAGTCGACTGCGTTGCGCCAACCTCTGAGTAAGAGAACGGCATCGCTTCACGCGTGGCAAGGCGCGCGTGGATTTCCTGGTCAGTGGGGCGGGCTACAAAGAGCATGGAACAGATACAGTAACGCAGGTGCCTGTGTAGCAGGAGAATCGGATTATTTGAAAGTTTTGGCGAGGAAGAAAAAAAGGCAACGTTTGTGCTACTGAAGAGAATGCAGGGCGGGATAGAGGCGGCGGAAGGCGGCATAGTTTTTTTGCAGGAGCGCGGACGAAACCGGATCTGGCGCGACGCGGGAGGCAACGCGAATGACGGCGTCGCAGGCTTCGTCGACGGAGGCGAAGTGGCGTGCTCCAACTGCAGCCAGGATAGCGGCGCCATAAGCTGCGCCTTCTTCGGCTTCGACGAGTTCAACTTCGTGCGCGTAAACATCGGCTTGAATCTGACGCCAGAGTGCCGACCGCGCGCCTCCCCCACCCAGCCGGATTGTCGTCACCGGAACTTTCATCTCGTCGAAAATTGAAAACGAATCTTTCAGACTGAACGCCACACCTTCGAGAATCGCACGGAGAATGTGCGCGCGACGATGTGACGGTGTGATGCCAACAAGCGCGCCGCGTGCGTTGGGATCAAGATGGGGAGTACGTTCGCCCATCAGATATGGCGCCCACAGCAGACCTTCCGCCCCGGGCGGCGCAGCGGCGGCTTCCTCGGAAAGAAATTCGTAGGGATCGCGCGTGGTAATGCCCGAGGCGGCGGAGCCGGAACCACCAGAGGCAGTGCCAAACGTGTCGCGGAACCAGCGCAACGAAAGTCCGGCGGCTTGCGTAACGCCCATGACATGCCAGCGTCCTGGAATCGCGTGACAAAATGTGTGTAGACGTCCGCGCGGATCGAGCGCGGGGTGATCCGTGGCAGCGAAAACAACTCCTGACGTTCCGATGGTAGCGCTGACGACCCCCGCGCGAACGATGCCCATTCCAACGGCGCCTGCAGCTTGATCGCCTGCGCCCGCTACGACTGGCGTGCCAAGGTTCAAGCCGGTAGCCGCTGCGCCTTCCGCGTTGAGCTTGCCGCAAATTTCTGGCGATTCGTACAGCGCTGGCAGAAAATCTATTTCGATGCCCGTACCGGAAAGCACTTCCGCGGACCACCTGCGTTTCGCAACATCGAGTAACAGTGTGCCGGAGGCGTCGGCCTGATCGATCGCGCGTTCACCGGTCAGCCGAAAGCGCACATAGTCCTTGGGCAGCATGATGTGGCGCACGCGCGACCAGAGTTCAGGTTCGTTCTCGCGTACCCACAAGAGTTTCGTAAGCGTGAAATTGGTGAGCGGAGGATTACAGGTGAGCTGAATCAGGCGATCGGTGCCAAATTTTTCGGAGAGTTCGCGCGATTGTTTTTCAGTGCGCTGATCGCA
>WNGP01004315.1_pt1 | contig 11860 bp, 9 predicted proteins | sample 5407671 | NCBI WGS metagenome assembly WNGP01 (sample SAMN13153381, study PRJNA577476) | soil metagenome | isolation source: 40 cm soil or saprolite under Garry oak tree replicate 2 | place: USA:California | collected 2016-06-15 | reverse complement strand
TTGGCCCCCAAGCTGTTCTAGGGAGGAGAGGACGTGATCCTTCCTCTCCTTGACGACCCCTTTACTCCGAGTCTTCTTCTCCTTCTTCGACACCATATTTTATCAGACCCTTGAGCAATGGTTTGATGTCAGGCTCCTTTTTAGCCCTAGACAATTTCGTCGAGAACTGCGCCATTTTCGGAAGGTACTTCTCAAAAACATCGACGCGCTTCTTCTCCTGAGCAAGATGCTCTCTCCGTGACAGATAGATCCTCAGATTCCTTGAAGCTTCTCTGATCGCGTTGAGAATCTCATGCTCAACTTCGGGACGGTCAGCAATGAACTCCTTTCCAACAGTCTTGTATGGAATCTTCGTGCTGCACACGTGAATGAATATGGCAAGGGGTGTCTCGCCCGGGATGACTTTGTAGCCGCGCCAGTCTATCTGGTCAACCACCTTCCACGAAACATCACTAGCCTCGTCGAACAGTAGAGGAATCTTGTTCGCAAACCGGAAGAGCAGTACCTTTCCCTGTGTCTCTATCTGCTTCCCACTAGCGATCCCGACCTCGATGATGAATGGGAAACCCGAGTATGTGGCGGGCTTTCGCTGAAGAGTTGCAATGAACGCAGATCCATTCTGGACATCTTCATCACTTATCCCCAGCTCCTTCTTGATCCCTGTGGCCAGTAGGTCCGCGCCTAGGGGGGAGAGGCTTGTTGGATCAGGGGAGACGAAATCCTCATAGTTCTTCATGGCGCTGACCAGCGTAACCATGTCACCCGAAGACAGATTCCGCGGGTTTTTCTTGGACCCGAGCTTCGCGTACAAGAGGAATTTGCGCGCTGTCGTCTCTCCGATTCGCTGGAAGTTCTTGCGCAAGAACTCCTGTAGAGTCTTTGCGTTGGTGAGTTTGAGCATCCGTTGGACGGTCTCGACATCAACTCCATGAGGGTGAGGCAGTGTCTCGGTGGGTGCAGGCGGCACCACAGTGGTCCCTCTAGTGAAGTGGTAAAGTCGTCCGCGAGGATCGACAAAAGTGAGATTAGCGTAGGGAACAATGATGGCTGTCTGCTTGAAGTATTCGAGGATCCTCGGCATCGCCCTGGAATAGTCCGCTTCGGTCTTGAACTCGATAATAGTCCCTTTCCAGTGAGAACTGTTCGGTCGAGTCTTCTTCTTGAGTACAATCGGCTTGTTGTGCTGGATGTCGGTTCGTAGCCCAATCTCGGTTATCCTCTGCTTGGGATTGGTACTAGAGCTGATCTGGGCCTCGCCATGGGTTGTTATCTGTCCGTATAACAACGCCATCTTTCCCCCGAGCCCGAAGGTGCCGCGCGTCTGACGAAGCTTGTATTTCGAGCCGTAAAGGACCTGTCCGAACGCTGAAGGTATGACATCTCCGGGAACTCCTATGCCGTTGTCCTCGATTCTCAGATCGTACACTCCCGGACCGTCTAACGGTCCAGATTCGTGAGAAAGTCTGACATAGATGTCGGGAGGTATGCCACCGGTCTCGCAGGCGTCAAGAGAATTTTCTACGAGTTCCCTGATTGTAGAGTAGATCGATCTTGATGGGCTGGTGAAGCCAGCGATGTCCCGGTTTCTGTAGAAGAAGTCGGCGGCGCTTATTTCCTGGAAGACTTCGGCGACTGTCATTTTTCCGGCCTTGAAGTCGTCGTGGCCGCTATGCCTTTTTCTTTGCTGGCTCTGACCCTTCCCACAGTCCTAGAGCTTTCTCCTTCTTGACTTTTCTTCTCCTCTTCTTCAGGATCTTATAAACGGTCCCGTGTTGCCGGCCTTCGATCAGTTTCTCCAACGCGTCCTTGGCCATCGACACGGATTCGAAGGTCCCGATTATCGAGATCGTGTGCCCGCTAACTGAGATCAGGGTCCCGGTCAATTCCTCGATGTTTCGTCGGGCCCTTCCCTCCTTGCCAATAATTCGGCCGTCGACCCTTCGGATCTCGGCCTCATTCTTTCCAAAGTAATCATGCAGATCGACTATCTCGAACGTATAGTCCTCGTTGAACAGAGAGAAGGCCCGAGGCGGGGAGAAGCCTCGTCCTATCGCCAGAACCATATCCTTAGCTCTCAAAGCATAGGATGGATCAGGAGAAGTGGGTTTGACTCCGATATCGACCGACCCCGACTCACTGTCAATCTTCAGATCGACGAACAGTTTGTCTTCGATAGTTGACTTGACTGATCCTTTTGGCCCCACAAGTACTCCGATCCTCTCTTTCGGGATCATAGCATTCATTCTTGTCTCTGCCATCACTCTATCTCCGGGAACACCTTTTCGAACGGGCGGGTCTTGACTCCTAGTCCCGAGAAGTAGTGGTTCAAGTTTTCTACGTCCCTCTTCAAGAACAACTTTGCTTCTGGATGCTCCATCGTAACAGCTTGGGCAAAATCTATGAAAACCGGATATCCGTCTGGGACCAGGATATTGTACTCGCTTAGATCCCCATGAACCAACTTCACTTTGTCGTGGAGGATCTTCAGCATTTCTAGAGTTTTCTTGTACCATGCAGCGGGCGCTTCAAGAGGTACCTCCCGCAGGTGCGGGGCAGAATTTCCGTCCTTTCCGATGAATTCTAAGAGAATGACGTTTTTTTCAACATAAATCGGTGCGGGCACCGTGATGGCCTGACCAGCTAGCTCCAGGTTCTTGTACTCTTTCAGAGCCCACATGTCAACAAGGGATCTCGTGTCGTGAGGGATGTCCTTGAACCTTGGATCTCCCTGAATGTACTTCAATCTACCCTGTCTGAAAATATTGGAAGATGTCAAGAAGATCTTGACCGCTACCTCCTTGCCTTGCGGGTCGAGTCCGTGATAGACCCGGCTCTCCTTGCCTGATTTGAGGACCCCCGTTATTTCTTTCAGTTTTCCGATGTTGAGAATTTTCAGGATTGTTAGAAGTGTCCGCTTGTCAAAGACTTCTTCGAGAGTCTCCAGATCTTCGCTTGACTTTATCCTGACGCGCCGCTCCCGGTCGTATCTCTCCTCACGCTTCTTGAGTTTCTCGTCAATTTTGTCAGACAAGGGTTTAGCGCCAATTTATGCCGAGGTTTTGTGATTGAAACATTGTCAAGGGAGACAGCTTTTCCATCTTTGCGGAAAACGTTTACTGATCTTCCGACGCCGGTTGGGGTACCGTAAGTCCCAAGTAGAGTTTTCCAAGTTCGCGATGTTCGAGTAACGCTTTCGCTGTTCCTTGGAAAAGGGTGTTTCCATTCACTAAGAGGTACGCTGAGTGTCCGATCTGGAGGGCCCGCGTCGCGTTTTGTTCCACGAGCAGGATAATAATGTCCGAATCCTCCGCAAGGTATGTTATCGTGTCGAGGACTTGAGTAGCAATGATTGGCGCCAGATTTGCTGTGGGCTCATCAAACATGATGGTATTGGGCTTCCGCAACAGTGCCATGCTCATCGCAACCATCTGCCTCTCGCCCCCGCTCAGGTTCGACACTTTTGTGTTCATGTATGAAGAGAGTTTGGGAAAGATCTCAAGCGCCCTTCTTGTTCGTTCCTGGATTTCTTCTCGCTTCACGGTGTAGCTTGCCATCTTGAAATTCTCTGCTACCGTGAAGTGGGTGAATGTGCTCTCTGTTTGCGGTAAGTAGGCTACTCCAAGGCGGGCTATCTCGTGGGGTGCGAGATTTGAAATCAGTTTTCCATCCAGCGTGACATTGCCTCGATAGATATTAGTGAGACCCGCGATCGTCTTGAGGAGAGTGCTCTTACCAGAACCATTTGGTCCAACGATAACCGTAATCTGGTTAGGCTGTGCCTCTAACGAGACATTGTCCAGGATCTGGAGGTTCCCATAGCCTGATGAAACGTTGTCGACCTTTAGCAAGTCAGCCGCCTAAGTAGGCTTCAATGACTTTCCTGTTGTTCATTACGTCATCTGGCAAGCCGGAGGCGATGAGCTTGCCTAATGCCATGGCGAAGATCTCGTCAACGTATTTCAAGGCGATGTCCAGTCTATGCTCCACGATGAAGAATGTGAGACCTAGCTCGTCTCGTAGCTTGAGGATTCTCGAGAATATTTCGTGTGCAAGTGTTGGATTCACTCCGGACACTGGCTCATCCAGAAGTAGAAGTCTTGCGTCGGACATCAGAGCCCTCCCGATTTCGACCAGTTTCATCTGCCCTCCACTGAGGAGATAGGCGGGTTGGTTCCATAGTCTTGAAAGTCCAAGAAGATCGAGTATCCTCCCCGCTTTCTCGGTAGCGCGCTTCTCAGCCTCATGCCATGAAGGAGCGAAGAATTCTGTCCACGTTTTCAAGCTACTGCCGAGGAGGGATCTGAGGAACTCGACCAAAGCCTTTTCGCGAAATAATCTCGTTATTACTGATCTCCTTCGAATCAGGTTTCTCATCGTGGACAGTCCTCGTATGATTTGCCACCCAGACGCAGTGTCTTGCCAGGGGCGGAAGAAGTCTTCCCGGGACCTTAGACCGGCTGGGCGGAGTGAATTCCAGAAGCCTTCGCCGAGATTCTCTTTTTCCGCAACGAGTAGGTTTTCCAGAACGGTCAGCTTCCAGAATAGCGCCGGAATCTGGAATGTTCTTGCTATACCCATCTTGTACAACTTGTGAGGGGCGAAGCTGGTTACGTCTTTGTTGTCGAAGATGATTTTGCCAGAGTCTGGCGAGTAGAGGCCGCTGACGACGTTGATTAGGGTTGACTTGCCCGAGCCGTTTGGGCCAATTAGGATGCTGACCTTTCTCTCGGCCACTTGTAGTGATATTCCGTCGAGGGCATGAAGGTTGCCGAACGATTTTCGAATATCCTGCACGGATAGAATAGCGTCGGCTGCCAATGGGAACTACAAACAAAGAAAAGGAGGAGGGGGGTTTAGGTTTTCTCTATCCGTCAGTACGGGTTGAAGTTCTGCAGCGTGTTTGAGGTTGCGTCCCAGAATCCACCGTACGCCCAGGTCGGTGAACCGCCGGTTGGCGTGATCACTTTCCAGATTTCGTACATGGTGGCTACTCTGTCGCCGCTCGCTTCGAGGGATGCGGGTCCGGTGACTCCGTAGTAGCTGTCCGCTACGCCTAGCATGACCGCTTGTATCTTGGTGCCGTCGTATGCGCCTGCGCTAAGTGTGGCGAGTGCTCCGAGCCAAACGTCATCATATGCACCTCTGCAGTAGTTGTCGCATACGACACCGGTGTAATTGCCTGAGAAGTTCTTCTGAAGCGCCAGGGTCTTGGTGGTGTTTTGGAATCCGTAGATCGTTGATGGTAGGCGGATGTTGGATAGGATTGGTCCTGACGTGGAGTTGCCTGAGAGGACTGTGTCTTGCGCTTGGCCGTCCGTACCGGTCCAAATGTGGGTTGCACCACTTCCGGAGCCAGGTAGCGTGTCAGTTGTGAGAAGAGCGTTAGTTGCGCTATTAGTGCTCTGGCTTATCTCTATGACTATTTCTCCGAACTCCTCGAACGAGATTGCATCAATTGCTACTTTGTTGGTATTGGGTGCCGTATTGAGGGTCTGGTAGGTAGAGGTCAAGGTTGGAATTATCGTGCCGAAGGTTTTCAATGTGGTGTCGTATCGCAGAACGCAGACCGTGTTTGACGCGATGCATGTGCCATAGTTTATCGTGCCAGTTCCGGCGAAGTTGACTGCTGTGGCGTTTGCCAGTGCGTCTCCGTAGGTATCGTGTCGCTGTAAAATGATTACTTTTGTTGCTCCCTCTGCTTTGAGCATCGCCGAATCCGCTTGGCCCTGCCATCTGTCGTTTGGCGCTGTTCTGAATAGATAGTCGTTTGGAATTGCAAGGGCGACTGATGTTGAAGATGGGCTGATCAGGGCGATGTGGTTGGTGTTGGCATACTGCAGTATGTTTTGGGCTGCGCCGCTGTTTAAGGGTCCGACGACCACTTGGACTCCAGCCGCGGCGAAGGTCTGTAAGCCAGAAAGAGCCTTAGCGCCATCGAGCGCATAGTCGGTTACAGACACTGCAAATTTTACATTACACGCGGCCGTTCCACTGGTAGCGGCTCCTTGCGGCGATGCCAGGTACGCATTAATGTCCGTGACTGCAAGTTGTGCCGCGTCTCTTGCTCTTGTCCCTTGGCTTGCAAGGTCGCTTGATAGGTCTGTGAGCATTCCGATTGTGAGGGTGCGGCCGGATGAACAGAGTCCGCTGTTAAAAGACCCGCCAGCTAGGAGGCCGACGTAGGTTACACCAGCCCCAGCGCCAATTCCCACTATTAGTAGGATTAGGGCTACGGCCAGGGAAACCGTTCTTTTCCCGGGTGCTGACATGGGTTGAGATTGTGGTTGCGATTGCATTTGCAATCGGGCTGTCGGCGCCGCAAATATAAGCTATATTCCATTCAGGGACACGTCTGAGGGGACCCTGGTCAATTGGTATCGCAATACGTCTTGGACGCCGTCGTCTACGCCTCACTCTTCGGTCTCATGGCCGTTGGGCTCACCTTAACGTACTTGACCACCAAGGTTCCCAACTTCGCCTACGGCTCTTTTGTGACAATCGGCGGTTACACCTCCTTCTCGGTGTTTCGAATAAACCACGTTAACCCGTATCTCGCTGTCCCGCTTGCATTTCTCCTTGGTGCCGTAGTCTCCGTCGCAACGTACTTGGGAGTTCTTCGAACGCTGGCAAGGAGAGGTTCATCGCTAGTCGCCTTGATGATCTCAACATTGGCGATCGACATAGCATTCGTGGGAATATTCGGAATATACTCCGATTACATAGGATCGTACTACAGAATTGAGAACACCAAGAACTTTTTCCGACTTCTGGCGGACTTTTCGCTCTTCGGATTGCCTGGTTTGTTTTACGTCACGCCAATATCCCTTGCCGCGATAACTATTGCCCTATTCCTATTCCTCACCAGAACGAAGTTTGGTGTTGCAATGCGCGCGTCTGTTGAGAATCCCAGCCTAGCTCGGGTGTTAGGAATTGACGTCGAGAGAGCGTACATATTTGCATGGTTTCTCGCAGGCGGCTTTGCGGCTACTGCAGGATCGTTTTCCGTTTTGTGGCTTCAAGGAGGGACTACCTTTGGCTCCGGACTCATCGTCGAGATATTCGCCGCAAGTGTCCTGGGGGGGCTGGCTAGCGTATACGGTGCTGCGCTTGGAGGACTGATAATAGGCGCTACCGAGATTCTGCTGACTCAGGCGGGCATAGCTGTTTTCGGATCATGGATTTCTATTTACCAAAAGGGATTCCCGCTCCTAATCATGGTCATAACTTTACTCTTGTTTCCTCGAGGTCTCGTGTCCATTAACTGGCACAGGATCATACGCCAGATTGCTGTCTTTGTTGGTTTGATAGGGAATCGTTTGGGCGGGATTTTTCGATTTGTGCGAGGGGAGTAGTTGGACGTTCCGACTTTCTTCCTTTTCGGTGTGAATATTATTCGATTCATGATTGATCTGATGATCGCCTTTGCGCTATACCTCGTTGTTAGTCTCTCGTTAAATCTTGAAGCTGGATTTGCAGGGGTTCCCAACTTCGGAAAAGTCATGTTTGTGGCGGCAGGAGCAGTTGTCGCGGGCTCAGTATCTGGCCGTCTTGCTGCTTTCATTCTCGGCGTGAATACATATGGAAACTACAATGGGTTCATTGCTCAGATAATTACACAGCTTGACAGCTCGCTCTCGGGAAACGCTGTCCTGTCGATTGAGATATTGCTGCTGGGAGTTCTCCTTGCCGCTGCTATTGGTGCATCCCTTGGGTTCCTTACTTCCTATCCGGCGATCAGGCTGAGAGAGGACTACCTGGGGATGCTGCTGCTTGCGTCAGCCCAGTTGTTTCAGATTTTCCTGGGTGGCTACGAGCCACTGATTGGTGGGACCCAGGGAATTGAGGTTCCCAATCTATTCGGTTGGGCCGGCAATGGGATTGAAGTTCGGGATGTCGTTGTCTTGGGATTCTTAGCCCTGTTTGCAGGTCTTGTCTATTTCTATGCGGAAAGGGTCGCTAGATCCCCTCTTGGACGAACACTAAGGGCGGTGAGGGATAACGAAGTAGCGGCGAGGGCATTAGGCAAGGACGACGTTGCCATACGGAGAAACGTGATTATCATAGCGTCTGCAATTAGTGCCATGGCGGGGGCACTCCTTACATTCTATGTTGGGGCAGTTAACGCTGAAAGTTGGACGCGCATAACTTGGACATTCTGGATTTGGGTAATGCTCATCATCGGAGGGGCCGCGAACAACGCTGGAGTTGCTCTGGGAGCATTTTCATTTACTTTTCTGTTTAAGGTAGTGGATCAGGTAAAGTTCTACTTCCAAGGGTCCATACCTTTTGACGTTAACTGGCTGGAATACTTGATGTTCGCTTCTTTGCTGATCTTGATCCTGGCCTTTCGGCCAGGAGGAATTCTGCCCGAGAAGTCGTCCGTCACCCTTCCATGGAGAACAGTTGCTGAGATCATGCGTCCCAAGTCAAAGGTGGGAGGCAGCTCAGGCCCGCAGTTTGGCACGCCAGAACGGGCAAAAGGTGATTCCGATGAACCCAGCTCCGCGCCTACCACCTAAACAGACTGCCATCATAGCTAGGCGGATTGCTAGCGAATCTCTTGCCTGGGAGACGTACGCTGGATTGCTTAGGACTCTAGCTTGAAGGGTTTCCCCTGAGTCAGCACTTTGTCGGGAACTTGTTCCTTCCATCGACGGAGCCACTCAAGGTCATCTTTGGCTTCGCGCAAGTCGTCTGGTAGCATTTGCGGAATCTCATCTGAGATCGGATACCAACGATCGCATTGCGAACAGACGAGCAAGCCCTCGGTAATCTCTTCTTTCTCTTCGAAAACGTGAAGTTCGAGTGGATAATGCTTATCGATCGGGCAGGCAAGTATCTCCATCAGGCGTCTCTTCAATCGGACTCTGAGTCGAGGTTTTCGCCTCATGAAATAAGGTTGACTATTACTTAGCTTGTGTTCAATGTTACGAGGGTCTTCGACTTGCCGGATCGAAGGGCTGCGTCGCAGACCCTTATTGCTTTGAGGGCGTCCTGTCCTGAAGGCGCTTCCTCTCTGTCTCTGATTATGGTCGTTATGAAGTTCTCAAGTTCGAGTTTGAGAGGCTCTGCCCATGGTGTGAATGGTTTGACGAGCCGCTGCGAATTCTCCAATGTTATTTCCTGCGTGATGTAGTCTAGGCTTATTGTCGCCTCGCTACCTGTAATGATGAGTGTTCGGACCTTCCGAGGGGTAAGCCAATTCGCGTCAAGGAAACCTGTAGTCGCTTCATCGAAGCGTAGCATTATCTCAGCATAATCCTCGTAGGAGTGAGTTCTTAGAGAGCCGGTCTGCGCGAAGACCGCGGAGACCTCTTCCTCCAGCAAGTAGCGCATTGCGTCGATGTCATGTATTGCGGTGTCCTTGATGACGCCTACATCTCCAATCCTTATCGGCCACCTGGCTACTCGACGGCCTGTCGCAATTATTACGTCGCCCACTACTCCTTGCGTCAACATGTTCTTCACAGCTTTTACTCCAGGGTTGAACCTTTCAATGAAACCAACAAGGAGTTTCACCCCCGCTTTCTTCGCCGAGTTCACTAGCCTGTCCGCGGACCGCTCTTCGCCTGTCATAGGTTTCTCGACGAGCAGGTTCTTGCCGGCCTCAATCGCTAGCAAGCCGACTCTAAGATGAGTCTGAGTGGGGGTACAAACGGTAACCGCTTCTAGGTTCGGTACTCGAAGCAATTTGGATAGATCGGAGAACCAGGGAACACCATACTTAGCGCCAATTTCTTTCGCTCGCTTCTTGTCAGCGTCGCAGATCGCAACGAGGTCAGCCATTCGACTCTGACGAAAGACGCGGACCTGGTTTTCGCCCCAGAAGCCAGTACCTATTACGCCGACAGCCACTCGTTTCAAGAATCGAAGGTGCCTCTTCCTATAGTCGTATAGAAGAGGCCGGCCTTCTCAACATTTGAAGCTTCCAGAACTCGGGTAAGATCGCAGATCGCTCCCGGTCGATTCATTTCTGTCGCAAGTTGATCTGCATCAAGCTCTGAGGCAGATGACTTCGGAAGCGCAACGACCGTGCAGTTAGCCTTCGCGACGGCTCTGAGGAGACTGCTCTCGACCCGAGCACGCTCTCCAATCATCTGTACCCATGGCTGGGATCCAGTCTCTCCCGGGTAAAGTGATATTCGTGCACCTCTTTTCCGGAGGGATTCGATAATTGGTGGCGACTCAGGTTTAGCCCAGGGATTCTTGAGTAGCCCATCTGTTCCGAGAATCGCAACTCTCGATCTCCGAAGGGGATATCCGCAGTGGCCAAGCGCTCTCCTTATCATTTCCACAATCTGAGATTGGTATTCTTCGTTTACTGAGTGAGCCGCTCGCAGCAGTCTCGGGCTGTTCCTTCGCTGTGAACTCGACAGGGCTATGCTTGTTCCGATCGATTCTCGCTCGGGGATTGGGTTCGATCGTTCTTTGTCGATGATTCGAGTATCTCTACAGAGCACCAGCACTTCATCATAGTTGATTCCGTGGGCTTCTGACATCTTCGCGAGCTCCAGTTCAAGCGCCCTGGCGACTTCTCGACTAACGGCGGAGTAGAGGCCCGACGCTTCCGCGACCTCCACTGTCGAAGTTAGGCTTAGTGTTGGAAAGACTCGAAGGAGTTCTTCTTGGAAAGCGGTTGAGACCGCGTCGTCGAATCCCGCCAATACTTTCCGTTTTTCCTTGAACTCTCGGATCCTCTCACCCGCCCAGAATAACGGAATGTAGTAGAGGTTCATGTCAGCTCCGATCCTTAGTCCTCCGTGTTTTTCTATCGTTGACTTTACGACGGACGATGTGTAGCGAGGTTTGCAAAGACCCGCGAAGGCAATAGTGGTTCCGGGTCCGAGTCCAGGGGCCAGGTTCCTTATGGTCATCTCAAGCGCGTTGGTTTGCTCGGCGCTGGAGACATGGGTCGTCAGAATTAGGGTCCTAACTTCGGATAGGAGCAGGCGATGATAGTCCGGCGTTATCCGGATTTTCCCTGACTTCTTGAAGATCCCAAGGAGCCAGAGAGCCTCTTCTAAGCCAGGCCGATTCGTATGTGTTCTGCGGTCGTCCCCGAAGGGTCCTACCAGATAGTTGGAAATGCCCGCCTCAGCATAAAGAACCGAGAGGAGAAGAGCCTCCGGATTATCGCCGACAATAGCAACAGAATGATTTTCTTCCATAGACCCTTCAGCTAGCTCAGCAACTCTGGTGGGGAACCTCGGGGTCGTCCTTGATCTGCTTAACCGATTGCATCTGATCTGTTGAAAGATTTCCTCGTCGGTGGCGACGTGGTTGCCTGCGTTGAGCGCAAGATCTGTCAGTGCTCACCATGAATATTCGAATTTCATCTTGATTGATTCTTTCTGATCTGGGAATGTTTTCTATCTCTTATCTACCCAGGATGGTCTTAGAGGAATTGAGCTAGGATTCGCGCGCATGAAGGTTTGGATCGACGTTCTAACCCCGAAACATGCGCTCTTCTTCGAACCACTCTATCGAGATCTCGCCCGAGCCGGGCACCAACTGCTACTAACAACGAGGATCTATCGTGAGGCTCAAGAAGCACTAGAGCTGAAACGGTTACGATTCCGTGTTGTCGGAGAGCATGGAGGCGCTTCGCGATACGGCAAACTCTTGGCTAGTGGGCGCAGAGTGGTGAAGTTGGCCCAGCTGATTGAGAGCTGGGGTCCTGATACGGCTGTCTCGTTCTCCTCTCCTGAGGCGGCGCGGGTCGCTTTTGGGCTTGGGGTTCCACACGTTGCCGTCAACGATTCTCCTCACTCTTGGCTAGTCGCTCGACTCAGTATTCCTCTCTCGCGATATGTCTGCTCGCCCTGGATAATTCGTAGAGAGGTCTGGCTTTCTTTCGGAG
>WNGP01004308.1_pt1 | contig 11866 bp, 14 predicted proteins | sample 5407671 | NCBI WGS metagenome assembly WNGP01 (sample SAMN13153381, study PRJNA577476) | soil metagenome | isolation source: 40 cm soil or saprolite under Garry oak tree replicate 2 | place: USA:California | collected 2016-06-15 | reverse complement strand
TCCAGTTGTGTTTGTGTAATAAAAGCTCCTCTGAGGTTTGCCTCTTTGAGGTATGCCCCTGTCAGGTCAGCACCGGCGAAGTTGGCCTCGCTAAGATCGGCATTGTTGAAGTTGGTATCTATCAGGACTGCATCGGTGAAGTTTGCCCTGGTGAAATTAGCCTCCGTAGCGTCTGCTCCACTGAGATCAGCACTAGTCAAGTTGGCCTCGCTCACATCGGCTTTTCTCAAGTCCGCACCAATCATGATGGACCAACTGAGGTCTGCTTTACTCAGGTTCGCGCCACTTATTGTTGCACCACTCAGGTTAACTCGACTTAGATTAGCACCACTTAGATTACTATTGCTCAGGTCTTCTTCATGCAGATCTGGCTCCTCGCTGGGGTTTTGTTGCCGCCATGTATTCCAGGCATTTGTCCCTTGCCTGATAAGCTCTAGCAGTTGCTGCGTTGTCATGTTCTTTTCCCTCTGGAAACAACTCCTTAACTTGTTAGGTCCAATATTTTTCCATAATACAGTGGATGCATCCATTGAGACCGTTCCTCCTAAGAATGAAGTCGTATTCAACTCTTTGAACGGTCTCTTTTTTGTTTCCTTTTGCTAGGGACTCTCTTTCGCATCACTCCGTACTACTTTAGTAGAGACTGGAAGGCAATTCCTTCATGAGGAATACGCCAAATCAAGGGAAAAGGTGTCATGATTCCGCTTTCTCAGAGGTGCTTGCGTTCATTACTAAATCAAAAAGGAGGACGTTCAGTGGTGGGGCGAAAGCCCAACGGCTTTGCGTGCCTCTTCAGGGTCGCTATAGGCTTGCATCTGCACAACCTTCCCATCCTGAACCGTTCTCATCTACTTGCGATAAAACGCTTCGAGAGAATTGCCTTGCCCGAAGAAATCAGAGCACTCTGCTCCACGATACCAGAACGATGTCGGGAGCCTGTAATCAGGGTTGTTCAGCAAGCCTCTCGCCTTTTCCTGGAGTTGCGTCATAATCGCAACCAGGGACGAGGCCGTATTGTACCATAATTCGTGATGACTGCCGCTCTCGTCAGTCCAGGCAAGCTCAGGGGTTGTAGCGTCCGTGTTGACTTGAGACGACGAGGGGTGCGCGTCTTTCTCAGCATTGACCTGCGGGCAGGTCTCGTCTGCGAGTGGATGCCATTTTCCCTGAGCATCTTGTTGCCAGCTTCTACCGTATAATGGAAACTCGAAAATCGTCTTACTCAATGCCTGTGGTATTGTTTGCCACAAGTAATCCAGTTGTTTCTCAACCCAGTCAATCGATACCAGCGGACCTGGTTTGCCCAATGAGAGATCAAGGTCCACCGTCATGACCACAAGAAAATCCAATCTGCTGAGCAATCTCCAATCTTCAAAAAAGTTACCCTTAAAAGAAGGATCCTCTTCAGGCCTATCACTGATTTTGTGGATCAGCGCAATCCCGCACAGTAGCCCTTTTTGATGCAAAGCATCCTGGAGTTCCTGCATAAACGTCGCAAACTTCGTACGAATATTCGGGTACTTCCCATTGACCAGCTCAAAGTCAATGATGACCCCTGTATACCCTCCATCAACTGCCCAGTTCACAATATTACAGATATAGGTTGTCGCTTGTGCAGAGCAGGGAACCTGTGGCTGGGAGGCCGCCTGGTCAATATACTGCGCAAGTTCCTGTTCAGGCCAGCTACTATCAACCCCCACTGTGATGAGCGTAGGCAACCCCTGGTTTCTCGCCTGTCCAAGGAGAGCAGCCCTATCGCAATCCTGTGTTCCTTCAACAAGATGCCCATCGCTTGGATACAACCAGGCAGCCGAGTCATAGGCGATGGCCCCCTTCATCTGACCGTTGTTATACGAATTCACTGCCTGTCCACAGGTAATATTAAATACCCAGTCCATGACCGGATATGCTGAATTCAACAATCCCTTCGGCAGAGGTTGCTGCGCGACGTGTACGACCTGCGTAGAGGTTGGAGTTGCTTGTCTCGTAGGTGTTGAAGTTCTTCGCACTGAAACAGCGCTGCTTTCATTGCTACACGCTACTATGTGAAGGCTTAGTAGATAGCATAACCCAACTAAACAATGGCCTAGCAATTTTGTTCGCCGCTTAGACTTAACCATGTATCACCTTTAAGAATTGGGCGTGGCTTGTTTCTCAATGCAAGTCACGCCCTTATTATGTGTTGGGTTTATCTCTCTGCTCACGCTGTTTTACAAAGTTCTCAAGGGCAGATGCGCGTATTCTGTATTCTTTGCCCACTTTGAAGGCCGTTAGCTCGCCCTTATCTATCAAGCGACGAACAACACGCACGTTCACTTTTAACCGTTTGGCTACCTCTTCAACAGTATATACTTCCTCATTCACTCTGTTTTTCCTCATTCGCGTTATAACCTCATTCTAGCACAATTGGCAAGTTGATTTACTGGTATCTAAGTATTGACACATGTACGTATATGATACATAATTGTTATATCGGTATCTATCAGTAGCTATTGGTACATAAGAGTCAAGCGAAAGGGGCAGTTATGGTTCTATTGTTGTGTATCGTCCTGCTTATTATTTCCCCGTCGTGTGTCCTCGCAGCGATTAGTAGCAGCCTAATGAGAGGTGTATTTTATGGCAAACTTCGATCCAACCCAAGTACCAAGACGAGCTATGAAAGTTACCACAGCTTACCCCGCGAAACGAGCCGCAGAGACATCCGAAGCATTGCCGACCCATACCCGACCACAGCGGGGCCGCTGGTACATGGGATGTGCGGTTGGCATGGGTATTATTGCTGTGTTCCTGTTCATCATGTTTCGTGTTATCATGCCGTTCTATCAGGATGTTACCCGCCATTGGACTTACGGGGATACACTCGTTTTTCATACCCGAGCGAGCCTTGGGCGCGGGGCTATGAGCGACATTTACACCATACCAACTCAAGGGAGCGTTGTTGTGCTGGTAGTGAGCAGCAACAAAGAAGAGACGTACCTCATGAGGATGCAGAGTACAGGGAATACCCTTGTGATTGCCAGCGTGATGGATATGAACGCTGACGGCCGCGAAGATATTGTGCTGTATGTCGATGGGAGCGATGTGTCAATAGTCCTTTACAATAATGGGAGCGGCTTTCAACCCACTCCCCCAACAGGAAGGTAAACGCGCAACGTGAGTCTGTTCGATTATATTTCACCAACCAGCGATCAACGTTACCCATGTGCCTGTGTCTTCCCTGGTCGCTGTACGCAGCAGGTAGCGGCCCCAAATGGCCTATGCGGGTACTGTGCGCAGAATGATCATAGATATCATGAGCGAGGCAGGGCGGTGCAGCAACGTATAAGCAAAAGGTTATTGGAAGTCAATTTGAAGATGTGATATCATTGTAAAAGCGTTGTAGATGCGCATTAGAAGCCGCATAAGCCGGTATCATCTTTAGGGGCGGAATGGTTCTGCCCAGACAGGGGAGTAGTCCTGTCACTGAAGATTTTACCGGCTTTTTGTATGTTTAGAAATGGAAAAACCGATACCAGCAAGTATCGGTTATCCGGTTTAGTGTTCATTGGGCGCGGGGCGTGTCCATGAACAAGCGAAAGCGACGACTGGCAACCGTCAAAGATAGTTTAACACGTTTTTGTTGCAGTTGCTAGTCGTCTCAGAAAGAGAAGGATGAAATTGTGACAAAAAAGACACAGGACAATCTACCAGAGGTTATCGTATCAGGAAATCAGTTCCGCGAACGCGTTGATGCCGCGTTGGAAGCGCTGAAGCAGGCAGAGAGCGCACAGCCTACGATCTTTGTGCAGGATACACAGTTAGTACGCGTGATACACAAAGACAAGGTATCTGAAAGAGCGCCTATCAGTCTTGCTGGTATGAGAAACGCGCTCACCCACTCAGCAGATTATTACAGACTAGAGTCTGTTATGAACTTTATAGTAAACTAGGGATATGGAAAGACAAACCTATCCCAGTGATGTAAGTGATGATGAATGGAGCTTTGTAGCTCCTTACCTGACGTTGATGACGGAAGATGCGCCCCAACGAGAGCACAGCCTGCGCGAAGTGTTCAATGGCTTGCGCTGGATCGTGCGGACAGGAGCGCAATGGCGGATGATGCCTCATGACTTGCCCCCATGGGCAGCGGTCTATCAACAGACCAGAGCGCTCGGCTGAAAGCAGGAGTCTTTGAGGCAATCGTCAATGATTTGCGCGCCCTGTTGCGATTGGCTCAAGGGCGCAACGAACAGCCGTCGGCCACCATTTTTGACAGTCGAACGCTGCCATCGAGTCCAGAAAGTGGGCATCGAGCGGGCTATGATGGAGCCAAGCGGCGCAAGGGCAGCAAAGTGCATCTGGCGGTTGAGACCTTGGGGCATTTGCTGGCGTTGCATATCACGTCTGCCGATGAGCAAGATCGCGCTCAAGTGGGCGAACTGGCCGCCGCTGTCCAAGAAGTGACGGACTACCATGTCGAGTTGGCTTTCGTGGATCAAGGCTACACTGGCGATGAACCGGCACAAGCGGCCCAAGCACAGGGGATGCGCCTGGAAGTCATCAAATTGCCCCAGGCCAAGCGTGGCTTCGTTCTGCTGCCGCGCCGATGGGTGGTGGAGCGCAGTTTTGCCTGGATGACACGGTTCCGTCGCCTGGCTCGCGACTATGAACGCTTGCCAGAGACGTTGGCTGGTCTTCACTTGGTGGCTTTTACTGTGCTCATGCTTCATCGTTTTGTCTTTGTAATGACTCATTACCCGTAAAGTTCATAACAGACTCTAGTCGAGACTTTGCGCTCAATTTCATGATAGTAAAGGTCGGGAGCCAGCGGCACATGCATATATGCAAATACTAAGCTCCCGATCTCGTTGCTACCCACAACAACAGGGGGTGTTATACCATTCAAGATTTATCAGTTACGATTATGTGAAAGGGGCAATCATGTCTAACAACCCGACTCAAAACACCAACTCTCTACAGGCTATGGTAGAAAGCCATGATGTTAATATCAACGAATTACGCGCTTATGTGTATCAAGCTGTTGAAGCATATAATGGGAAAATTGAAAACCTTGAGAACGCAGACGCGCAAACGTTAATAGTTATAGCGAAATTGGTTCATAAACTCAATGATGCAAAAGAACGCATCAAAGAATTAGAAGTAAATAACGCAAAGTGGGATACTATTTATTTGGCTTTTGCGGAGTTTGGTGAGAGTCAAAAGAAAGTACAGCAATTCTTAGCAGAACGTTTCGGATACTCCCCTTCCCCGCTTATGCATGTGCCTGAAAAAATAAATTCTGCGCAGCATAAACACAGACCACAAGCGGCTGACACCCCTGACACCCCTGTCATTGTTGAGTATCGTGACACCCCTGACACCCGTGTCATGACACCCCCGCAATCAGCGTCGAAGAGTTAGCCGATATGGTGAAAGCGGGATACACTCACAAGCAATTGATGCAACATTTTCAAGCTTCTGACTCAACTATACATCGTGCAAAACGAGAGGCGCGAAGAATGGGATTACTACCGGAACAATAGAGGTATCGTGTTATGACAGAGGATGCGCAGAAGGTGAAATGGGTGACTGGGGTGGACTGACTGTAGCGTCTTTATCAATGATGGCCCCTCTTGCTTTACAGGCTTTGAGCTGGTTTTTCGTTAGTCCCTTGACTTCGCGTAGGTCGGCGCTTTTCAGGGATCGAGCTTCTTCTATGTCCGTCCTGCTGAGATTAGCACGTCTGAAGTCGGCTCCTCTGAGATCAGCTTCCCAGAAATGCGCTCCGCTGAGATCAGCCTTGGCCAGATAAGCGTCGCGCAGATCAGCCTTGGCCAGATATGCCTCACTAAGATTGGCAGCGAAAAGAGTTGCTCGTCGGAGCGATGCTTGTTCCAATTCTGCTTCTGCCAAATCGGCCTTGTCGAGATAGGCGTCATCCAACTGGATATTTGTCGCATCGAGTCGTTGAGGAAGCCAGTAAGTACGAATCCCAACCAAAAGCAATGAGTTTTTAGGTAGTTTTAATAGACCTAATAAGGCATATTGCAGTGTGTAGTGTGGTGATGAGAGTAGTGCTTTCCACACTGCTTTACGTGCCTGTTTACGAGCAAGGGGAAAGGATATTGTAAACACACTAATAAGTGCTTGGCTTAATGAGTCGATAGGCAGATTGGGCTCCTGTGGTAATGGCTTCCTAGAAACGACAATGAGAGAAGGGGTCGGTGCGCTTGGCCGTTCTGACTGGGTAGGGTTAGTTTTTCGTAGCCGTAGATGAGCGACGGCAAGGTCAAAGACTTGTCGATAGAACCGCTCATAGCCTGGTTGTAAGAATGTGCGGAGCATAATAGCCGACCCTACTTTAGCCTCTATGTCCTTACTCCCTAACCCCACGGCAACAGCTTGGAAGCGTTCTTCCGCTCGCTTCTCCCGTTCGGCACGTCGATCTCCGAACCACCACCGAAATATCCCAAAGAGGGCGGCGAGGCGAATGGCGGCAGTTGAGAAAACTGTCGCAGCATTATTCCAGAACAACCCGCTGAGAGAACGCTCATTCTGATGCTGGAGCTGATTTACCTCCTGAGCGAGTTGCTCTTTCGCCAACGCCGTTACCGTCAAGTCCACCGTCGGCGTCGTTTGCACCGTTCCTGTTTCAGCGAGTCCCGACGTTCCTTCAGACGCATTAGCTGACATCGGAACCCACACCATCAGTACCAAGAGAAGCAGCAAGCCCGCGATAGCAATACCCGCTTTCCATATATCTCTCTTGAACCAGCGCATAAGCGGAACCTCCCCAACGCAATGACCGAGCATCCCGGAAAGGGAGCACTCATTTCCTTCAGGATACCACATCAAATACATCTATCATAGGCTTGGCATTGCGCAGGGCGCGTGAACAGGAGTAAGTATCTATTTTCAGCGAAATGGCATATAATGAGATCAGACTATTCGGGGCGAAATAAGCGAGACGACACATGACACAAGACTTTCGCGCCGCATGGGCTGAAATCAAGAAACAGCGCAAGTTAGAACAACAGCGCACATATAGCGCATCATCGTTTGTTCCCCCTACAAAAACATCTTCTGTAGCCCCTCGACGCCGCAAAATGGCATCTATAGATCACCTCGTAGCGCAATTGGTCGATACAAAACTTGAAGCCGAACTATTAGATGCCAAATGGTACAAGGCGAGACGCGAAATCTATGAACGCGACCCGCGCAACTTTAATTATAATACGCGGTTAGGGTAGTGATGAAAAAGCAAGAGAACCGCAACCAGGATGGTGCTAACGCCCAAGAATTAATATTACACAATAAGTCAGGAGCAATCCCCGATGATAGGAAACTGGCAGCAAAGCAAAAGTCTCTTGATGCAATGAGCCGTATGAATATCATCACCGCTTCCGCTGACGCTGCCAGAGTTTCGACAGATACCATCTGGCGCTGGCGCAAGGAAAATTTTATCACCGAGGATGAAATAGCGAGATCATATCATCGCTACCAGGACATGATCAGGGGGGAATTGACGAAGCGCATCTTTCTCGGCACACCTAAGCCTGCTCTATCGAACGGGCGATTAGTGTACGATCATGAAGGCCAGCAAGTTATGATCAATGTGGTAGATAACAGGCTATTGGAGAAGCTTGCTACAAAGCACTTGCCGGAATGGAAGGAGGCTGAGTATACCCCGATCAGTGAGGATGGTATACCTGATGAATACCGCATTGTGTTTGACTTGCGCATTGTGACACGTGAAGAGGCTGATAAGTTACGCATAGTTGCACAGGCTGTTTATGATAGGACGCAAAGAGTCGTAAATGCTGACTCACCGTTAACTCATCCTGATCATTCTGACGAAGTTGACACGGACACGTGAGGAATAAATATGCCTGATTTTACGTATAGACAAGCCTGCTATCTTGAACATGACCGATGGATAGCCGCTAAAATGCTTGAACGCATAGAAAGACAAAACATGTTAGAAACCTAAGTTTGGCCCAAATTAACAGCCACCTGAGCGCCAGCCAGCAGATGGCGCAAGGGAAGAATTAAAGCCGGTGCCAGGGGAGCCGCTTGATTGAGCACAATCTGAACCACCTGCCCGAAGGCATCGGTCAGCAGAAAGCCACTCATATGAAAGACATCGCGCACCATGCGCACCGTTCCGTAATGGTGCAACGCTGGGCTTGCCAGCCAGTGGTGAGCCCAGACAACCACATTGTGAGCCAGACTGCCCAGCAGCATCACCATCTGCTGAGCGGCCAAGCGTTTTTTGCTGCGGAGGCCTCTGCCCAGTCCTTGCTTGTCGCCTTTGAAGGAGGTCTCGACGCCGCCTCCACGTCGATCATAGAAGGTAACGTAAGCCAGCAGCACCGCTGGCGGGTCCTCGAGCAAGGAGAGAGACTGGCCGGTCAGCGTGAGGACGTGCTGGGCCGACAAAGCGGAGATCAGCACGCCGTAAGCGAACTTCCCATCTTGTTGGCGACAGCGCACCGCGATGCGCTTGACGGGACGCACGTAGGCCTCTGTCGTCTCTGTGACCCAACCAAACTGACGCTCAGGTTGATGGGGATCAGCATACCAGTCGACGACGCTCTTGGCCAGGCGTTTGGCTTGCTGGCCCGAATAGTCTTTGCCGTCAACCAGGTAGTCGCGAGCGAGCAGCCAATTCACATCCTTCAGACTGCCCCCTCCCGCATCCACGCGCACAATGCTTCGGCGGCGTTTGTCCTCATCCAATTGCAAGGTCTCTTCAGCAGCCAGCATCAGGGGTTGCAAGGCGCGGGTCAGTTGCGTTTTGCCATCAAAGAGGCGATCGACGACGACCTCCCCATACTGACTTGCCAGCACGCGACCCAATTGTCGGCCGCGACGGTTGCGCTGTTTGGCAAAGGAGCCTTTGGTGGCAAAGGCGGCTTTGGGACCGCAGGGCAGCCCACTCATATCGACATCCAGTACCTGAAAGCTGGCCTGATAGTCATGCTGATAGCCCTGACCGTGCTGGCGATAAATGCTGTCTATGGCTTGTTCCATTTGCTTCACATTCTCGGCTGTCGAGGCATTCAACGTGTCTTGCACCACCGATTGCTCTGCACAACGGCTGCGTCCGAAAGCTCGTTGCAAGCCCACATCGGCTCGCAGTCGCGTATTGATCTCGACCAGTCCATGGGCCCCGGCCAGGATGCTGATAAAGGCATCAGAGAGTTTGTCGCTTGGCCGATCCTTGATGGTCTTCTGAGCAATCTGCACCTGTTGCGCAATCGGCTCAAAGAGCTTCAGTTCGGCCAACTTGATGCCAATGGCAGCCAGGCTGGCACTGCCCGTAAACGTTTTCGTCGCCAATATGGTAGATTCGTTCATGATGATGATGCTCCTATCGCTACGTTTTCACTTTGCGATAGGTATGCCTCATCATTCTTCTTTTGGCAAGCTCCTTTCTTGTGGCTCTCTACCACTAATTGGGGCCAAATTTAGGTAATTATTCACTGTTACTGCAATCACTTCATTTCGTCCCCATGTATGGAATTACAAGTATATTTGGATAGAAGAAAGGGGAAGCAGAAATGAACTCAGGAGAGTATCCGTCGCCACAAGAACCACAACAGCCATTTAATGAACCGCCACAGCAATCATATTCGCAACAACCGTACCCACAACAACCGTATCCGCAGTGGCAGCCGCCCCAGCAACAACCGCCAACGCAGTACCCGCCCAACTACCCGCCAGGCTACCAGCCGCCCTATCCCCCACCGCAGTACATGCCACCGCCTCCGCCACCGACGAAAAAGAAGCGCGGCCCGCTTTTCTGGATACTCGTTGTGCTGGGCGTCGTGCTGGTGATAGGAGTATGCAGCGCAGTCATGAACGCCGCTTCGCATCCAAACGTGTCTACGACGGCTGCTACCCCCACAGCAGGTATCAAGCCGGATATGACAGCTACCGCCGTGGCTATCGCGATGGCCACCCAGGACGCAGTCACGCCTTCGCCAACTATTCAGAAAGTAGGAGATACCATCACGCTCAATGGGGTTGATGCAACGCTGACAAAGGTAAAAGTCGGACCAGTTGATCAGTACAGCACGCCAAAGCCTGGCTACGAGTTTGTGACTGTGCATGTGAAACTCAAGAATACAAGCGATACGGAACAGACGTATAACCAGCTTGCGTTTCACGTAAAGTCGAGCACCGGCAATATCACCGACGTGGACGCTGCCACCTATGGTGAAGGCATCAATGATCTTGGCTATGGAACGCTTTCAAGTGGAGGAACAGCTGAAGGAAACATCGTTTTTCAGGTCAAGATAAACGATCACAAGGTTATGCTGACCTGGCAGCCAAATCAGTTTACTGATAGCGCTGGAGACAATGGTTGGCTTCTCGGGATATAACCTGCACTACCGCCTATAGCCAGTCTTCGCACTGGCTATAGGTAGCATTCATCTAATATCTCAAAAAACCATGATATATCCATTCGAAACATCTGGCAAAGAAGAAAAATGGACATCTTTTTATCTCAAACTCAATTCATGAAATCTCCACCACTTCATGATATTGTTGGCGAATTCAAAAATGACGCTCATTTCGAGCTCTGGTGTTTTCGATAACCGAAAAGGGCTCTTCCCCACATGAAGTGTGCCTGCTTGCTTGTGAACGAGACGACGACGAGAAAAGGGATGGAGAGGAGGAAGCTGGGAGGATGAAGAGTGCAGTAAGGGGAGAACTTATACGCGACGCAGGACCCGCAGTCGCAATACGTCAAAATTGGCGCGACCGAACATCAGCCTTTTTTGCAGTTTTAAGCAGTTGACCTGTGCCTCAACGGGACCATTCCTCCACTCTGAAGTGAAAGCGGCGCGCACCGCAGCATAATCGCGACGGATGCCAAGGGCCTCGCTTTTGAGTTCGCGAAGCCCACTGTGTTCAGCTTGTGCGAGCCATCCATCCAAGGCCGTGTCTTGATGTTCGCCAAGTATGGAAACAAACGTTTGGGTGAGTTGATAGGCCGTGTCGAGATCCTCATGAGCCGCGCGGATCTGTCCTACCTGCAAGCGTTGCTTCTCATCAAGCTTGCTCGACTGGCTGATGGAGAGAAAGGCGGGCTCTCGCTGGGGACAAGCGACGGGTGATCATGGGTTTGGAAGGAGGATCGACGGGGCCACTGACCTTCGCCCCATCGGCATCCAGAGAGAGCAAGGCCGAGGTTCCTGCTGCCTGATGGTGCTTGCGTATGCTGGAAATGAAGAGCCGAAACAAAGCCTCTGAGCCGGTGTAGCCGAGCTCTTTGGCTTCGGAGTAGAGTTGGGAACCATTCCAACAGCCAGCCTTCCATCGTTGGAGAAGGTAAGGCTTGTAGGGATCTAAGATACTGCCTCGATACGGGGATTGGCTTCGCTCCGGAAAGGACTCTGCGGCGAGAAACCGATGCACCGTGTGACGCGACATGTTCAGGCGGCGGGCAATTTCTCGTTCAGAGACCGCCTGTTGATGAAGCGCTCGAACGGCCTCATAGCGTGCAGAACGATTGGTGCGAGAAATCTGGCTCCGAGACTGGGCGGATGTCTGGCCCTTCTGTCCTCTGATCGGCTGGCGCGGCTCTTGTGACATCGACCGCCAGTCCTTCTCAGGCTCGTCTGGCTTTGGCCCTTCTGAGAGAGCACTCTCCTGCTGTTTTCCCTGTGCGTGCAGAGGGATGCCATTGGAGGGGACCTCTTCGACTTGTGGGAACCATTTCTGCTTGCGCGCCATGAAGTCTTTGAGTCCATCACGCAGATTTTTGAGGATGTGAAATTTATCGGCGATAGGCTTCGCTTGAGGCGCCCCTTTTCTGGCGGCGGCGGCATACTCTCCTCCCCGGTCACGGCTCACGACTTCTATTTCTGGGTGGGTA
>WNGP01004509.1_pt1 | contig 11867 bp, 9 predicted proteins | sample 5407671 | NCBI WGS metagenome assembly WNGP01 (sample SAMN13153381, study PRJNA577476) | soil metagenome | isolation source: 40 cm soil or saprolite under Garry oak tree replicate 2 | place: USA:California | collected 2016-06-15 | reverse complement strand
TCATTGCCTGCCCACCCTATAGCGACCGCTTCGGCGGCATGGATGTACTCTCGTCTCTCAGACTGCCATCAGGTATTGCCTCGCCTACTATCCTGGAGCCCGAGGGCGCAGCCCTCTTAGCAGCCAGGATACTGGCACTCTCCGACGAGCAACTGATGCAACGTTTGGTGAACTACAAAGAACACTTTGTCGCTGAGTTGGTCAGGGCGGATGAAGAGGTTCAGCAGGGATGAGCGGTGACACATCTGACACAGCTGATACATATGAGAGCCTCATCGATGCTATCGAAAATAAACAGCTCACAGAGGTTGAAATCGCCCTGGTCGTGAGCAACAACGCCAATGCCTATGGCGTGCAACGAGCACTTAAACATAATGTACCCGTAATCTATTTGCCATGGGTACGACTTGCAGGAGCCCAATTCACTGTGCCCCAAAAAGGGGAAATGTCAGAGAGTGAAGTAAAACTGACAGCCCTGTTTCAAGTCTTCAAAGTTGACCTCATCGTGTTAGCAGGTTGGATGCGTATTCTGAGTACCGCATTTCTTGAGCAATTTCCCCGGCAAGTGATTAACCTGCATCCCGCGCTCCTGCCAGATGACGGGATAGGCCATATATATACGACGCAAGATGGCACTCAGATCCCTGTTTTTCGCGGGCTGCATGCGGTGAAGCAGGCCCTGGATGCTGGTGTGAAGGTGACCGGCAGCACGGTACATTATGTGACGCCAGAGGTCGATGCCGGGCCCGTAATCTGCCGGGAAGAGGTGGCGATCGTGCCCGGGGATACAGAAGAGAGCCTGCATGAGCGTATAAAGGCAGTAGAACACAGGTTGATCGTGGAGGCAGTGAGGATGCGTAAGATATAGCTACCTCACCAACTTGTATCCTACTGATCAAAATTAAATATCAGAAACAAATGGTGAAGCCTAATGGAGCTTGCACTACTAAGTCGTCTGTGACAAGACTGGTAGATATGTGTAAAGGTATCAATGGGAGGAGCTAATTCTAAATGATCTGATGTACTTAACCGGCGTTTACGCTGAGAACTTTGCATACTTTGGTTGATACCATCAATGATTTTCGGAACATCACCACCTAGAACATACGCTAATATCCCTGCGTCATCTAGTCCAATCGCGTACTCCTCATCAATGAAACGAAACATGCCTTCTTTGATATATTCAGGAATCAAATCTTTGTAATTTTTATCTTCATGACCATCAGCAATCCGTTTACATTCCCACACAAAGTGGACTTTGTGATAATCTTCCCATGATCCCCACATTCGAAGGTCTAACACTTTTGCTTGCTTAGCAGAAACTTCACCTGTTTCCATTCCTATCGTATAGGTTTTAATCTGAGATACCACGGTTAGACCTCTTTGATAAGCAAGAGGTCGAATAAAACGCTCTAAATTGATCGTAAAGTGATCCTCTTCCCATTTCAGCTTCACAGTACCTATCTTGTTCATGTCTTGGTAAGCCTGCAACGTTACCTCTAAAACATCTTGTACGAAAGATTTCCATTTTATGCGAAACTTGTCAGGTATGCTGAAACTAAGAGGAGTTGGGTCTTCTAGTTGGCTCAATCAGAAACTCCTACTTCTGTTCTTGAGCGGTTTAGCATCTCCATGATAAAACTATCTGCATCGGCGCGCGCCTGTGAACGTGTCCAGAAGCGACGTTCGCTGGGACGCACAAGATAGAGCCAGGGATCATCATAAATACGTATGTGCCGTCGTGTGTAAAGAGTTGGAGTATGCTTCTCAAGTAACAAACGATCCAGTTTGCGCAGAGTATCTTGTAAAATCTGTGACTCCTCAAAAAGCTTTACTTCTCGAGCCTCAGATAAACTTGCTAGTTCAAAACCTACAACACTCAAAGGAGCATCATCTTGGAAGATAGCAGCATTCAATGTCTGATTTTGATAGCGTAACAGTGCTGTCACAGTATCAACAAAGTTCTCAGCATATTCCATGAGCATTTGAGTACCGGGATTTTTGATAGTATTGAATTTGGAGTCATTTAACTTACGTTGTTTTCGTTCAGACCAGTAGAAAAATTCAATTCCGTACTCTACCATATCTTGCACTAACTGACGTTCTATTCGAGACAGGTCGTATAGATCAAACACCAAATCGTCAATGCCATCTTTCAGTTTCCGAAGATCGTCTTCATATCCTCCACTTAATAATATATCTCTCTGTTGATGAAGAGCAGCTATTTGGTCAAAGTAATCCAGAACCGCCTTCAGTCGAGGATCATCCTTATCGGGCACAAGGAAGGGCATACGTTTGTACTCTTCATGGAGGATTGTACCTCTTTCGACAGCCCATGAGGTAGATGTTAAAAAATGATAGTAGCGAGCCAGAGAAGAGTTTATATATGCCACAAGCCATTTTAGAAGATTTTCTTGTCCAGGTTGGCCTGGAACTCCAGTAATCTTTTGGGAATACGCAACTTTGCCCGTACTAAAGAAAGCAGCCTCGCAAGTACTTCGACGAATCAAAGCAAGAGGACCGTTGTACATGACTGGAGAACGTGGACGTTCAAATAATCTCTCTTGAACAGTGCCGTGAGTCTCTACAACGTATGGTTTGAATTTATTTACGTCTAAAAAAGGCATGCCTTGGAGCCAAAGAGCTTCTTTCTCTTGGTTTCCCTCGAAAAAGCCTTCAAGTATCTTTCCCCATCCTAGTTGCTTAGCTTGTTGCTGCAAAGCTGGAAATGACTGTAAGCGTCTAATAAAAGCAGCATCACGAGGATTACCCCATAATGCAACCTTCCAAAGCTCAGGGTAACCTGATAGTTCTTCCCGCTCCAGGAATTTCACTTCAGTAGTGTCTAAAACAATCGCTCCTAGCCTTTGAGAAAGCGAGGAGGGCTTGGGTACGCCGTATACAACTTTGCTTTGTTCAGAAGGCAATTGAGGCCGATAAAATATGGTCACAGTTGGGCTAACAGAATCTACGAAAAGTTCATGGCGCAAAGCAGAGAAATTGACCACTGCCCGTACATTATATTCATCAAAAAACCGTTGGCGGAACCTCTCGTGGGTATTCATTGTCACTAAAATAGTACTCTTGGTGGGAGCCAACAGTGCTATTTCACCATCAATGGCACAAAACTCAGGTGCACGCCATAGGAAAGCTTGTACAATCTGCTTATCTCCTGTTGGATAATCGTGTTCTTCTACCCATTGCAAAGCTTCCCCTTTCAATGTTCCTCTTCCCCAAGGCGGGTTACCAATAACTCTATCAAACTTTTTACCGGAAAATTCTACATCTATCTTTGACGAAAAGAAGTTTGCATTAATCAGATTAGTATCTTTCATACTAGGGAAGCGAAAACTCTCCTCAGCTATTTCCTCATTGGTTAGATAGTCTAACAGCGCCAAATAGAGACTAAATGCAGCAATTCTGACAGCGTTGAGCTGAATGTCCACGCCAAATATGCTCTGCTTCAAAACTTCACTAAGGTGTTTTGCCATTGGAATTTTATTATGTTCCCGTTTCCAGGCTTCCACCAATTGCTGATATGCACGTACCAGAAAGACACCAGAACCACAAGCAGGATCGAGAACAGTCATTCCTGGATGAGCTTTATCAAGAGGGAGAGTTTCTTCCACAACAAAATCTACCAACGATAGTGGAGTGTAGTAAGCTCCCAATTCCTCACGTGTTGCCTTGGATAAAAAAGTATCGTAAATACCACTAATAAGCTCTATAGGAATGTATGTAAAGTCATAAGGCCAGAAAGATCGCTGACCAGTATCTAAATTATGCCCCTGTAAAAAATCACCTAAATAGTTTAAATGCTTCTGCTTAACTTTTTGACGTTCCTTTCCCTCTTCGTCAACAGGAAACAGATCTCCGTTGAAACGCTTACTCAAGCCCTCAAAAAGGCGGTATGTGATATCTATATTTTCCAATGTAGCAAGATAATTATCAGCTTGTCCACCTGTTAGCCGTAATATCCACTCAGAATTTAAGATACCTCTATCTTCCAGGTACCGTATAAAAATGGAGCGTCCGAGTAGCGCATAAGCCACACTATCTGAAAGGGTTTCATCCTTGAGTAGATGACGGCGCACTTGATCCATTGCATCAAGTAATTGTTGGTCAGCACGGTTTTCACGTTTGATACGTTGTCCATCAAACGTACTCCAAAACGCGCCAGTTTCTAAATAAAGCCGCCTATAGTCAGACAATTTACTGCGGATTTCTTGTCTTGCAGTCTCAACACTTACTAGCTGTTGCAAATTCTGCAACAACCGGTCGCTGCCACTAAGTTCTTCAGGTGATTTAGCAGGCTGTGCATATCCATTGTAAATACGAATCTCTTGAGGCAAGATGACGTATAAAAGTGGAACTTTGCTCTGACTCCAAACACACCGGTAAAGTTCCCAAAGGCGATCAGGATCAGCGTCACTAAGCTGACTGAAATAAGCAACTGGAACATCTTGTACAAAGTAAGCGCTCTCTACAAAAGGAATGGGGCGCCCATTAGGCCATAAATCAGTGGACTTGAGACCAGATACCTCAGTATAGTCCAATTCTTCAAGTAGGATCTCTTTCAGATCAATGTTGCTCATTGTACTGTTTCCTTAATCCTCTCGGAATTATCAATACTGCCTGCGATTTGTTGTGCCTCTTCTATCAACATTTCCAAGACAATTCCCATGACTTGCTGTCCAGCAGTACTCAAAGCATCCAATAGAATACTTTCCCCTTCTTTAGTTTTGCATAAAGCAATCAGCGTTCCTTTACCGTGGACGAGCACAGCGTTTTTCAAGGGGTTAGGATCATTCATTACAACACGTAATGTATTGATCGCCTTCCTAATCTTTCGGGTTGACCAGCCATAACGTTTGAGTTGACGGATAAATTGCAGATGAACCAGATCCTCTATAGAGTAGATTCTGCGAGTACCTGGTCCATGTGATTGTTGTATGCTTGGCACAAGTAAGTCTTCCTGCGCCCAGTAGTCGAGCTGCCTTATAGAAAAACCAGTAGCCTGAGCAACTTCAGCAGTTGTGTACTCATGCAAAGTCATCAATTAGTCTCCATTATAGTAAGTGCGTTACTTTTAGCGTTCTTATGCGACAATGGTAACACACCAAAAACTACGATGTCAATTACTTTTTGTAGTTTAAAGCGGTAGCCTTGACACTTAACTCCCACTGGTCATACACTGCCATCAGAAACATGAAAATGATTATCATTGTTAGATGAGCTAAATATGAAAGAAAAACTCAATAGTCCCAGTAGCGTAGAGAATCAGACTTCCGTTGCTGATAAAATTGAGAGAACTTCCGCTTCTAGAGAACAGATAAAGCAGACACCGCCCACGGTCAAAGGACAGTTAGCAGAGTTGGTCAAAGCAGTGAGAACCAGGGATGACACATCCCGTGACTTCCTGCTCCGGGTGGTGCAGCCTGGACTGGCGGGACTGATGGATGGCTCCGTCTCGACGCTGGCACCAATCTTTGCGACTGCGTTTGCCACCCACCACCCCTTTACTGCCTTCCTGGTTGGGATGGCAGCAGCGACGGGTGCAGGAATCAGCATGGCATTTTCGGAAGCGCTCTCTGATGACGGTGAGCTTACCGGGCGTGGAAGTCCTGTCGTACGAGGGGGGATCACGGGCATCATGACCTTTTTCGGTGGGTCACTCCACACCCTTCCCTTCCTGATCATTAACCTGCAACTCGCCCTGCTGGTCGCCTACTTTGTTGTCGCTTTTGAGTTAATCGTGATTGCAGCTATTCGTCACCGCTATTTCGGAACGAATTGGGGACTCTCGATCCTTCAGGTGGTTGGGGGAGGAGCGCTTGTCTTTGCTGCTGCCATCATCTTTGGCAATGCGTAAGAAACGCAACAAAGGACATCCTGCATTTGACGGATGAGCTAGTCAAAGGTTCCTCCCACGCTAGACGTGAGTGGTGTGAATGCCAGGAGGAGTCTTTGTCACTTGCTCTACCGGCTGTACATGTGGAAGCGTTACCGCGCGATCAGAGCAGCTAGCGCAGACCGAATAAAGCACATAACCACGAGGCCTCTTCATCAAATAGGAGTGACGGCCACACATCTTTTTCCCGCACCGCGTACAGGTGTGTACGGTCCAAAGTGTAAGCGACGTATTGCAGAGAGAGCATTTTATGTTATCGTTGAAAAGACGCATTGCTCTATTCTCCTTCAAAAACGTGATCAAGACGAAGCTCATCGTAGAACAGGCAAAATAGACACTTATCTGATGGCGGTGGCCTCATTTAGAAATTAGGGTATGCTAATATCCGATCTTCTTAGTTAGATATTAGCACACCCTAATATCGGCCGTCAAGAGCGCTCACTGGCCCCATAGCCCAACCCTGTCATCCTGAGCGCAGCGAAGGATCTCCCCACTATCCCTCCTCAAGAGAGCGCTCACTGGCCCCACAGGGCTTTTCTGTGCTATTATAAGCTCACCGTTCAACAATACCATTCACAAGGTGATCTAAACCCATTAATCAATATATCTTGGGAAGCACGTTAGAGGACAGGATGGTTTTCACCATGAACCTATGGGGCGATTTCGACAACCAGCACACACCGGCAGCATCCGCGAGGCATAAATCAGCACGCCGTCTCACGGAACAAAGGGTCCTGTCCTCTGTGCGGGAGTGGTTAGTGCAAGACTATACCTTAGCCTATTGTCGTTCGCTGGCAGCAGTGCGCATCTATCGTCGCTGCTACTGGATCGATGCGTGGGGTATTGGGCGTGAAAGATCTGAAATTGGCTCAGCCGAGAGCCCTTACGAACCGGTGCTCCAGCCAATTCAGTCGCTCTCCCAGGCGCTTGCTCACGAAAGCAGGCCCATTGCGCTCAATGGCTTTGTGCTCGCGTCTGGCAGCAGTAAGCGAAAAGAGGCAAGAGCACTACTCAATGGGAATACAGAGACAGAGGACCATTCTCCATCAAGCAGGGTAAAAGCTTCGTTGTTGAAGCATGCCACCGTGCATGCAAGCTGGTTAGAGATAGGGCCGGTGTTACTCAAGGAAATCGAACATTCCCCCGCCTTCTTCTTGCTCAACCCTTTCGGGCATACACTATTTACCTATGATGATCTCGCTCCCCTCTATCAACGCACATCAGCACCAACAGAACTCTGCCTCCTCGTTCCGCACAAGCAAGTAGAGCTGCACTTAATGGCAGCCTCACATACAGCAGCGAGCGCATCGGCATTGACAGCACTTTTGCGTACAGATCGCTGGAAGGCCCTCCTGCCAAAGGGGGAAGTGCCGGCAGAGACAAAAGAGATAGGACACGGTTTAGATGGAGTGATTGATCTACTGCTCACCTCGGTGCAACAGCATTTTCCCTGGGTACAACGCATTGCTCTTCCGGTCCAGGTACGTCCCACTCTAGTTGAGACAGCCCCCTATACACTGCTTTTTGCTACTCGCAGCAAGGATAGCCTGGTAAGCATGAATGATGCGCTATGTGCATATCGCCGTCGTTTATATAGACAGAGTCGCCAGGGAGTATTGGGAGAAGAGTGGTTTGCAACACAGGAACAGGAACGTCTGGCCGGGGAAATCCAGCAATTATGTCAAAGGACCTTGCAACTCGGGCAAATCCAACGCCCACGTCGTTGGCCTGACCTGCGCCAGCAGTTACTCCTGGCTAACTTTGGCCAGTTTACTTTAGATGAGTATGATGAGGTTATTGGCACCTTATTAAGACAGGGAAATGTGCTTTGTGAGTGGAGGCGGAGGCCACTAGAAGATGAGGAGAGGCGTATACCTGGCAACGAAGATCCCCTGCTTTGGAAGTAAAAAAGAGGCGTTACTAGGGGGAAACGCCGGGCATGGGGAATCCCAACGTTTTGGTAACACCTCTCAGTATAGAAACGTTGGGCTTAGGTGAATGGTGGCATAAAAATGGTAGGAAAAATACTAAAAATGGAACAAGATAAACAAAAAAGAAAATCTGTTAATAATGATGCAGTTTCTTTACGTAATACTCTGAATGAACTGACAGGAGCGGAATGGCTCTATTTCACTAAAAGTATTCTAGTTACGGCATATCCTTCACAATATGGCCACGAACTACGCAAAGCTCATGGAGCAAATAAGCCTCCCCAACTTATGGCTCAACTTATCGAATTTTTCACCAAGCCACAAGGGCGAGTTTTAGATCCGTTCGCAGGCGTTGGTGGAACATTGATCGGCGCTTCTATCTGCAAGCAGCCGCGGGAGGCGGTTGGCATCGAGATCAACCCGAAATGGGTCAATATCTACAGGCACGTTCTTGCCGAAAACCAGGGAAAATTATTGCCACAACAACTGCTAGAGGGTGACTGTCTTAAAATCATGCCTGCCCTTGAGGCCGGGTCTTTTGATTTTATAGCCACCGACCCACCCTACAACATCCACTTTGAGCAGACCATGTCCAACGGCCACTATGCCGGACAATTTGCGAATAGACGTACTGACTACGATATGCGCTCTGATGATGCCGCCGACCTGGCGAATCTCGCCAGCTATGATGCGTACCTGGATGTTATGGAGCAGGTCTTTGCGTACTGCTACACCCTCTTGAAGCCGCAAAAGTATATGGTGGTGATAGTGCGCAATGCTTATCAACGTGGCGAATACATGTTTACGCATGTTGACCTGGCAAGACGGGCCAGGCTGCACGGCTTTGTACCAAAAGGTGAGATTATCTGGTACCAGGCCGGTACTCGACTAAGGCCTTACGGTTATCCTTCTGCCTATATCCCCAATATCGCTCACCAATATATTGTCGTACTCCAGAAACCCAAAAAGCATTAGCTGCATTTGCTTGCGGATTGACGTTCCACTACCATAAAGTGGAACAAACGAGTATAATTACGAGAAACAAAGAAAGATAAACACAATTATGCACCTCCTTAGTGGAAAAGAGGGAGAAAGACTTGTCACGGAAAAATAGACCACATGAACATTCAAATTCAATGCCTGATCCTTTTGGAGATCAACCGCAAAATGTAGAGATTTATGCCGATGGCAGCGAGGTCATTGAGACACAAGAGACTCACTCTATGACGCACACGGCAACCAGTACAGACTTTGAACATGAAGATGGACGCCACGAAGCTGGTAAGCGCGATGTCGAACTCTATATTCGCACCTATAATACCCTGCTGCGCAGTTCAGGTGAAATCAGTTTGAAGGCACTGGTGCAGGCGCACTACAATATTGACTCGAGCTTGCACCCTGAAGCGCGGTCTCCGTATCCCGATATGTCCGCCTTCATTTATAGCGTACTACGCCTCCCAGCCTCGATTGTGCATTGTAACCTCGTCCTGCTGGGCCAATCTGAAGAGATGTTTCAACAACAGGGTTTTAATGTTGATAGTTGGGAGGCCGTAACTGCCTCGGCCCGGCGGCGCAAATGGTTCTATGATGGCAAAGAGACTCTGGCCGTGTACGTTGCTAGCGTGAGCGATACCGACGATATTGTGCCCATCCTGGTCGCCTTCCAGATCGAATGGAACAAGATGTACTACCTGCTCAACGCAGATCCCACCACCATGCAATTGTTAGAAACGCGCATGGATCCCAGCTCGCCAGTCTTTGCCGAGATCACCAAGGTGCTGCGCGAACGGCTGCACATCCGGGTGGACGACTGGCACAGACTTGAACTGATCTGGGGTGAGCGCCTGTGGCAAAACTTGCTTATCATTGGTAAGCAGCGCAAGAGTTTTTCATTGCGCATGCTCGGCGGTTCACATGTCGGCTTTGTGCGGGCTACACGCCAATGGTGGGCGCCAGTCGAACAATTGCTTGATAGACTTGGCCTGCAGGAGAGGCCTGTCTACTTTGTCTCCAGCAATACGCATAGCCTGCTCAATCTCATGTCTGGCTCTGTGCTCAATCGCCAGGATGAACTGATGCAGTTCGCGCTAAGCGGTCAAAACCCTTACCTGGCCGAGGAGTGCCGCAAGTTGCAGCAGGGCATAGTTCCTGGCAACTGGCAAAACTTCCTCTACTTTGCCGCTCGTGAGTGGATGCACACACCTGCCGGCAGGGAGTTTGCCCGCAACCGGGCGCGCGAAGAGCAAGAGCGAGGTATATGGAATGTGGGGGCGCGTCACGGCCTTGAGATCGACGCACAGGTGTTTGAACTTGCCAGGCTGCGTCCGGTGGAGATCGATCCACGTTGTCGTATGCCAGCAATGGATCATTTATCCAGGAGCCAGGCCATCATCCTCAATATCGATTATCCACTGGGTATGGCTGCCTATCGTATGATGCGTGAAATTATGGAGAATCTGACACAGATTCGCGGTTTATACATTCTGGGGAAGGCAGCGACCCTCAATGGCAGTATTGGCGATGTGATGATCTCCAATGTAGTAATGGATGAGCATAGCCAGAACACGTTCTGGCTGGATAATTGCTTTATCGCCCAGGATGTACAGCCATACCTGATTTACGGTTCCGTGCTCGATAACCAGAAAGCAGTCTCGGCCAAGGGCACATACTTACAAAATCGCCAGTACCTGGATTTCTATTATCGTGCCAACTATACAGTGGTGGAGATGGAGACCGGCCCCTACCTGAACGCCGTCTACGAAGATCAGTACCTGACGCGCTACCCGACGAGTGAAAATATTAATTTTGCTCGCCTGCCCTACGATCTGGGCGTCCTGCATTATGCTTCGGATACGCCATACACACGCGGCAAGAACCTTGGTGCAGGCAGTCTATCGTACTTCGGAATGGACTCGAGCTATGCCAATGCCGTTGCCATTCTCCGTCGCATCTTCGAGAACGAAATCCGTGCTGTGAAACAACAGTTGGAACGAGAAGCCGAAGTAGAGCTAGGGCGGAAGGAAGAGACGAAGGTTTCACCGTAGCAAGGCGAGGTAATCAGGTTAGAAAGGAGCGCCACATCATGGTCGCAATATCAATAATGATCGAGGGGCAAAATGGTCTCAACTGGCCCTATTGGAAACGGCTCGTCTCAGAGGTCGAGGATCTAGGCTTTGCCGGGATGTTTCGCTCCGATCACTTCACCAATGCCCGGCCACCAGATAAAGACTCGTTAGAAATGATTGTCTCACTTACGTACCTGGCCGATCATACGCAGCGCATCCACTTTGGGCCACTGGTCGCCCCGTTGTCGGTGCGCAACCCCTCGCTGCTCGCCCGTCAAGCAGCAGCCCTGGACGATCTGAGCAACGGGAGAATGATCCTGGGTCTTGGCGCTGGCTGGCAGGAACGCGAACATCATCTTTTCGGTTTTGATCTTGGCGATGTACCCACTCGTTTCAGCCGTTTTGAGGAAGGACTTGAGGTAGTTACCCGCTTGCTCAAAAGCGATGAACCCGTTACGTTTGAAGGACACTTCTTTCACTTGCGTGGTGCAACCCTGCTCCCACGACCGCAGCGTCCCGGTGGGCCACGCATTGTCATTGGCGGCAACGGCGTCAAGCGCACCTTGCCGCTCGTGGTACGTTATGCCGATATCTGGAATGGGACCTTTCTCTCGCCCAACGAGTTTCGCGAACGCTCGGCCCAGCTCGATAACCTGCTGAATGAAGCTGGACGCAGGCCAGGGGATGTTAAGAGAACTTTGATGAGAGCAGTCTACTTCGGACGCGATATGGCCGAAGTAGAACGGCGTCTCAGCTGGCGGTCTACTGACCCGGACTTTGCCGGCAAATCTCTAGACGAGATACTGCACATTCTTTTCACTCAGGAGCACGAGATCGTTGGGACACCAGATATGATCCTTGAACAGATACAAGCTTACGCGGCTGCCGGTGTAGAAGAGTTGATGCTGCAATGGTTCGACCTGGACGACATCGACGGTTTGCGAGCATTCGCAAAAAGTG
>WNGP01004502.1_pt1 | contig 11871 bp, 8 predicted proteins | sample 5407671 | NCBI WGS metagenome assembly WNGP01 (sample SAMN13153381, study PRJNA577476) | soil metagenome | isolation source: 40 cm soil or saprolite under Garry oak tree replicate 2 | place: USA:California | collected 2016-06-15 | reverse complement strand
TCTGACTTCATTTTAGTCTCACTAAAAAATAGCAGCGAACCAAACGATGCTCAGGAAACGTGCTACAAGTAGTGTGAAAGTGGATACTATCCCTGGATTGGGAGAAAGAAATGGCGCACTACGACTATGACCTGCTGGTAATTGGCGCGGGCGCGGCAGGTAGTTCAGCCGTCACTACTATCGATACACATAATCTACGAGTTGGTCTGGTAGAACGCCATGTACTCGGCGGCACCTGCCTCAACTATGGCTGCGATCCGACCAAAACGTTTCTTCATATAGCCAATGAACGATACCATGCCGAGCATGCCGGGCGTTATGGACTGCGCATACCCGAAGCGGCATTTGTATGGGTGGACGTGCAATCATATGTCCAGCAGGTAATTAAGCGTTTGCGCGGCGGCACGCTTGAAGAGGCGCGCGCTGAACTTGAGAAGAAAGGCATTACCATACTGGATGGGGAGGCCACCTTCGTTTCTCCGCATGAAGTGCAAATCTCAGGAAAAAGCGTCTCAGCGGATCGCATCCTCATTGCGACGGGCAGCGAAACAGTAGTGCCTCCCGTCGAGGGCTTGCAAGAAGCAGGCTATATTACCAATATCCAGGCAGTTTCATTGCCGCAGCTCCCTGGCAGGCTCGCCGTCGTTGGCGGAGGAGCAATCGGTATAGAGTTTGCGCAGATGTTCCAGCGCTTTGGCGTGGAGGTGACGGTACTCGAACGCAGCTCTATGATTCTCGATAAGGACGACCGCGAACTGGCCGACAACCTCTGTGACATACTGACGAAAGAGGGCATGCGCCTGGAAACTGATGCCGAGCTCGAGAGGGTGCAGTGTGAAGGCTGCGGCAAACGCTTGACCATCCGCTGTGGCCAGCGCCAGGAAGAAACCCTGGTCGTTGATGAGATTCTGATGGCGGTAGGTCGCAAAGCCTCATTTGAAGCGCTCCACCTGGATGCCGCTGGTGTGAAGACGAGCAAGAAAGGCATCGTTGTAGATGCGACGCTCCGTACCAGCGTGCCGCATATCTGGGCGGCGGGAGATGTAGCGAGCCAGTATCAATTTACCCATGTTGCCTCCGTGCAGGGCAAGCTGGCGGCGCGCAATGCCTTTGCCAGCAATCCCCAGCCATTCGATGATCGCGCAGTCCCCTGGGTTACATTCACTGATCCCGCGCTGGGGCATGTCGGCAAAACAGAAGAGCAATTGAAGGAGGAAGGCACTCCATATCGTGTTGCTCGCATGTCATTCAGCAAGAATGAACGAGCCATAACCATGGGTGAAACCGCGGGGCTGGTGAAATTGCTGACCGGCATGGAAGGTAAGCTGCTTGGGGGTCACATTCTTTCTGTGCGTGGTGATGACTTGCTCGCCCCCCTCGTGCTGGCGATGCATGCGAATCTGACGGTTGAGCAGTTTGCCTCAGTACTGATGCCATACCCGACTTTGTCCGAGGCTGTGCCTGCCGCCGCAGGCGGTTTGTTGGGCTAATCGTCAAGACTATGTGACGTCCAGATATTCCCCTCGCTCACCTTAGCATAGCAGAGTTATCGAACCGCCACGTAAAACCCCTGCCTCAAGGCACAGGGTACTGCTATGTCCACGGCTTTCAAATGGGACGGCCAGACACTCACCCTGGCCAAGATGGAAGAACCACTCCAGATTGTCTGGTCGCGCCCTTTGCCTGAGAAAGCCAAGTTGTCCAGTGTTACCATCTCCAAAGATACGGCTGGCCGCTATTTTGTCTCCTTCCTCGTAGAAGAAGATATCCAACCGCTGGATGTCACCCCCAAGATGGTCGGCTTGGACCTGGGTCTCAAGTCGATGGTCATCACCTCCGATGGGCACACGCACGGCAATCCCAAGTTCGCAGCCTCCGATGAGAAGAGACTGGCCCGTGCTCAGCGCACATTGTCCAGGAAGAAAACAGGCTCTAAGAACCGAGCTAAGGCACGCAAGAAAGTTGCCAAAATCCACGCTCGGATAACTGATAGGCATCGTGACTATCAGCACAAGCTCTCGACCGCCATCATACGCGAGAACCAAGTCGTATGCGTTGAAAGCTTGCAAGTCAAGAATATGGTGCAAAACCACTGCCTTGCTAAAGCCATCAGTGATGTGGGCTGGGGTGAGTTCGTCCGCCAGTTGGAATACAAAGCCAAGTGGTACGGACGAACCTTCGTCAAGATCGACAAGTTCTACCCCTCTTCCAAACGCTGTCATGACTGTGGGCATATTCTTGACTCCCTTTCTCTCGATATCCGGCATTGGGTCTGCCCCGAATGTGGGGTAGACCATGACCGAGATATCAATGCTGCTAGAAATGTGTTGGCCGCGGGGCTCGCGGTGGCTGCCTGCGGAGAGTCTGTAAGACCTGACCGGGCGAAAGCTCGTACAGGCAAGACTCGGTGAAACAGGAAAGCCCACTCGTGAGGGTGGGAATCCCCGGCTTCAGCCGTGGGGAGGATGTCAAGATGCCAACCTGTAACTCCTGGGATGGAAGTCACCGTATATACAGTAATGGTTCTCATCGAAGTCATTGTTGTTCAATGATAAGCTCAGAATAGTTTTTCTGCCAGACAGGAGCACAATTTGTCCACTGCGCCAGCTTCGTCCCAGCGAGTTCCGACACTGGGTGAGATAGAGGTCTGCACGGCTGATGATCCGATTGAAACCGCCAAAGCCGCCGGTCTACGCTACGTCACCGACGCCATGCCAGGTATACAGCGTAAGCGTGTCGGCAAACACTTCAGCTATATCGGGCTGGATGGCAAGACCATTCACAACCCAGACGAGCTGCAACGTATTAAAAAACTGGGCATTCCTCCCGCCTGGACCGATGTATGGATTTGCCCCAATCCGCAGGGTCATATCCAGGCGACCGGGCGCGACGCGAAGGGACGCAAACAGTATCGCTATCATCCGCGCTGGCGCGAAGTGCGCGACGAGACCAAATATGACCGGATGATCGCTTTTGGTGAGACTCTTCCCGCCATTCGCCAGCGTATCGAGCATGATCTGGCGCTTTCGGGCTTACCCTATGAGAAAGTGCTGGCGACCATCGTGCGCCTGCTCGATACCACGCTCATCCGTGTTGGCAACGAGGAGTATGCCAGAGAGAACGATTCGTACGGCCTGACAACTATGCGCAGCCAGCACGTCGAAGTGGAAGGCACGAAGGTGCATTTCCATTTTCGCGGCAAAAGTGGCAAGGAACATATCATCGATGTCAATGATCGCCAGCTCGCCAAAATCGTCAAACGCTGCCAGCACTTGCCGGGGCATGAACTCTTCCAGTATATCGACGAGAAGGGTGAAATGCGCGACATCGAATCGGGTCATGTAAATACCTACCTGCGTGAAATCAGTGGGCACGACATTACCGCGAAGGATTTCCGTACCTGGGGAGGCACCGTCTTTGCCATGCGTGCCCTTGAGGAACTGGGCGCGTTTGATTCGGTGACCCATGGCAAGCAAAACGTGGCCCAGGCCATCAAATCGACGGCGGAGAAGCTTGGCAATACCCCCGCTATCTGTCGCAAATGCTACGTCCATCCAGGCGTCATCGACGCCTACCTCGACGGGTCGCTGCATAACTTCTTCAAGCAATACGGCGCGCGTGAAAAGCAGGAAGAGCGCCAGGGATTACGGCCTGATGAGACCAGGACGCTAGCATTCATCGAGCAGTTTTCCGCAACCTGGACCAACTGAGGTACGATGAGCAGGAAGTGCCGTAAGACAACTTCCTCGAAGTCAAGGAGAATTTTTGTGGCACAATCACAATCGGGTTTCCTGCAGGCGCAGGGAGCGCCGCTCTACTATGAAGTCGCAGGCCAGGGCCATCCTTTGCTCTTGATCCATGCAGGTATAGCGGATAGCCGCATGTGGGACCAGCAGTTCGACACCTTTGCCCGGCAATACCGGGTAATACGCTTTGATTTGCGCGGTTTCGGCCAATCCACCGTCCCGGCTGGAGCGTTTGCCAATCACGAAGACCCCGCCGCGCTTTTAGCATTCCTCGGTGTCGAGAAGGCGCGCGTGGTTGCGCTTTCATTTGGCGGCAAGGTAGCGCTCGATTTCGTGCTGACCTACCCTGAGAAGGTCACTTCACTGGTGCTGGTCGCTCCGGACGTAGGTGGTGAGGAGCCATCGGCAGAAGTAGAGCAATTCGCCAGGGAAGAGGAAGCACTGCTTGAAGAGGGTGATCTGGCAGCCGCGACCGAGTTGAATGTACGCACCTGGGTAGTTGGGCCCGGGCGTACAACGGACCAGGTTGACCCTGCTGTTCGCCAGCGTGTCTACGACATGCAGTATCATGCTTTCACAGTTCCTGTCCCTGACACAACAGAAGTGATTTCCCCGGAACCACCGGCCAGCACGCGTCTGGCGGATGTTCGCGTGCCGACGCTGCTTATTATCGGCGACTACGACTTGCCCACCAAGCAAAGACAGGTCGAGCGGTTGGCAGCCGAGATTCCCCAGGCGCAATCGGTCGTCATCCCAGGCGCTGCCCACATGGTGAATATGGAGCAACCGGAGGAGTTCAACAGGGTCGTACTCGATTTCCTGGCCCGCGTTTCCTGAGACCCTTTAAATGCTCGACAGTTCACCCCTCTCTTCGCACCGCTACGATGTCGTTTTTTGCGGCCCAGGTCGCCAGGTCTTGCTTTGAGATGGCGGCGGCCATCAAGTCGGGGAATAGTTCTGGTGTGCAGGCGAAGGAGGGGATATCCATGCCTGCCAGTTTAGCGGCATTGTGCTGGTCGAAGCTGGGAGTGCCTTGATCGCTCAGGGCAAGCAGGCAGATCACCTGGACTCCGCTGGCTTTCAATTCGGCGGCGCGGCGCAGCATCTCCTTCGCGTTGCCGCCCTCGTACAGATCGGTTATCAGGACGAGGATAGTTTGTGCGGGGCGTGAGATCACCTGCTGACAGTATGCCAGGGCGCGGTTAATGTCCGTGCCGCCGCCGAGTTGCACGCCGAAAAGCAAATCCACCGGGTCCTGTAGATCGTCGGTGAGATCGACCACCGAGGTGTCGAAGACAACCATGTGTGTGCTAACCGCACGCATGGTGGCCAGTACCGCGCCGAAGATACCGGCGTAGACGACAGAGGTAGCCATTGAGCCGCTCTGATCGACGCACAATACGATGTCACGCAGCGATGAACGCTTGTGGCCGTGTCCCACCAGCTTTTCGGCTATGATCGTGCCTTTATCTGGAAGATAGTTCTTCAGATTAGCGCGGATGGTGCGGTCCCAGTTGATCTCGTTTGGTCGCGGCCTGTAGGTGCGCGTGGCGCGATTCAGGCTGCCCCGCACAGCCTGGATCAGTCCGTTGGCAAGCTTACGCTCAAGTTCGTCGACAACCTGGCGCACAACCTGGCGCGCTGTATCCTTCGTCTTTTCGGGTATCACCTTGCTGAGCGACATCAGGTTGGCGACCAGGTGGATATCCGGCTCGACACTTTCCAGCATCTCCGGCTCGAGCAGCATCTGTGTCAGGTTCAGCCGCTCCAGCGCGTCCTTCTGCATGACCTGTACGGCAGCAGTTGGAAAGTAGGTGCGGATATCGCCAAGCCAGCGCGTCACATTGGGAGATGATCTCCCCAGTCCGCCTGAACGCCCGCCTTTATCTCCATCACCATACAGGGCTTCCAGTACGCTATCGATACCGGAATCCTGGCCGCGCAATGATAGCCCGGACTCGGTCACATCGCTCGTCAGCGTTTCTTCCGCATCTTTCCCTAAGACCAGCCGCCAACGGCGCAATCGCTCTTTTTCATCAATTGCCATCGTACTTTACCCCCACAATGTGTGCCAGCACCGGCAATACACTGTTGGCCCGTTCATCATCAATGTCGCTGGCTTTTGTACCGCTTTTCGCCGTTGCGAGATTCGCTCTATGGAAAGAGCCGCCCCCGACTTTTTCACCCATTGCCCGTCGTTCGGACGGCTCAAAATCGGAGAAAGCGCGTCTCAGGAGCGGCAGCAATTCGATGAAAACATCGGATGGAAGTTCAATGAGCCAGCGATCAAGCGCGACCCAGAGGCCATCCTGGTGAAGCAGCATCAGGCCACTGCCGCGCAGTAACCCTTCAAGCCATGCAGCCGCCTGGGGCAGGGGATTAACGGGCGAAAGCGCCAGCCCCGCCAGGCGCTGCAGCTCTTCATCATCGATGACGTTTTGTTCGAGCAAAAGGCGACAGCAGCGGCCGCGTACCAGCCCATGCACGCCATCGCGCTCCAGCAGCAAGTGCAACACGCCTCGCCATGCTTCGCGCTGGTCATCGCGGTTGAGCAGGGCAATGCTCTCCTGCGCGTGGTTAATGCTCTCGACCATCTCCTTTGCTGCATCGTCATCCAGCGATGTGCAGGCGCCGGGGAGACCAACCACGATGCGCTCGAACAGGGCATCGATAACCGGGAGAATGCGTTCAGCCCTGGTCTCGCGCACATTGCCATAACGAGCTACTCGCGCCAGGGGAGGTAGCGCATCCATCAAGTGACGTACATCGCCGGAAACGGCAGCCTTGCGCTGGATGCTGTTCAACAGGTGATCGATTGCGCCGGGCAACTCAGCGAGGATGGTTTTATCGAGCAATTCGGTCAGCTCCGGCAGACTCTCCAGCGTATCTGCCTGGTGGCACACAAAAGCGGCAGTCGCGCTCTCAACCGTATTGCCCCAGATGTTGGCTTCGATGAGCTTGATGGCAAACTCAACCTGCCATTGCACCGTCCAGAGTTCATGGAACGTACTATGCTTTTGTGAGGTGCGCTGCGGCTTGCCCCATTCGATATTCAAGAGCCGCAACTGGTGCAATAACTGGCTACGTCCTCGATCTGTTTCTTTGCGCAGGTCAAAGTCATAGGATTCAGTCGAAGCCGATGGCTTGAAACGCAGTTTGCGCTGGCGATTCTCCAGGTCGCGCTGCAATGGCACAGCGGGCGTTTCCATCGGCACTTCGCCCAGTTTCTCACCGATCTCCAGTTTGTCCCTTATGAGGTGCATTGGTTCCGCGTTGCCGTGACATAAGACGGTCTGGATAGCCTCGTGCAGATCGACCAGCCCCGGCATGGGAAATTCACGCATGGCAGCCAGTGCTTCGGCCAGGCGCACCGCCTCGATCACGCTGGCGGACGAGGCGTCCAGTCCTTCCGCTCGCAGCAGGTGCGCGGCGTGCGTTACCCAGCGAATCGAGGTGAGACCGGGCGTATGCCAGAGGTGTTCATACCAGCCCGGCGAAGTCACACCAGCTCCATAGCCACTGCGATAGGAGAGTCGCGAGTTCGTCCAGGGAATCCACGTCGCCTCAATCTTAACGCGCTTCAGTCCGCGAAGTAGAGCGGCATCGTTCTTCTCATCATCGAGTTGAGTGAGTACGGGCGTGTGCCATGCGCCGCACACGACGGCGATACGTTGAAATCCCTCCTTCTGGGCGGCTCGGATCGTCTGGCGCATATATGCTTCACGCTGCGCCTCATGCTCATTTTTCGCTTTGGGATCGGCGCGCAGCTCGCTCATGGCTTCCAGAATACCCTCAAACAGGTTGGTGACATCGCGCCGCTGCTCGATCTGCCTCTCCCACCATAGCTCGTAGTCGGGGTAGCCCGCCGCTTTCGCCAGCAGATCGAGCGGGTCTATCTCTTGTTGTTCCTCGATGAGTTGGGAATCCCCCCAGGGCGACCGCGAGGGTCCCCGCTTCACATCCGCTCCACCCCCGCCCTTACCATGACTACGGGAAGTCCTTTCGTCATGTATCATGGTAAGGGCGGGGGTGGTGTAGGGTAGGGATGGGACCCTCGCGGTCGTCCTGAGGGTTATATTGTTGGAGACGGGTTCATCCTGTGGCGTTTCCTCGGTCTCTTTCGCCTGCGCCAGTTGAATAGCCTGCGGCAAATCCATAAAACGCGCTGGGATGCCTCGTGCGAGGGCGTAGTGCAGAGCCTGCCACTCTGGTGAGAAATGCGTGAATGGATAATAAACGGCATGGTGCGGTGCGTCGGGCACGTAGATTAACATGGCGACGGGCGGCCGCATGCCTTGAGAGGTGAGCAGCGGCAGGATATCCTGCGCATCCGGTGGCCCCTCGACCAGCACGATATCTGGCTCCAATGATTCCAGAGCGGCTCGCAGGCTGCGCGCGCATCCGGGACCGTGGTGGCGCACGCCGAAAATGGAGAGGCTCACGTTTAGAGTACCTCCTGGCAGGCCCGGACACCTATATGCATGAGCTTTTCGCTTTCGTATCCAGATAGCCACCGCACCGAGGCGGTGGCTATCATTATGCATACATTCAAAATGCTCTGACGAGACACTATTCTTTTCTCTCCAGAGCGTTCCGGCAATCGGTTTGAGGGGATGACAGCCCTAAGATCTCCTCAAACCTTTCCAACAGGTCGAGGAACCCTATCGTACCAAAACGGTAGGCATAAAGCCATACGCACATACGTTCGTATATGTCACCGAGTGGTACTTTAGGCGACTGGGCCATATCGGGAGGTGGTGAAACTACGGGTGCGACGTTACTGCCCTGCATAGTTGTCCTCCACCAAGAGTGGTATAGGCTGCTCATTAAGGAGCGTATGCCAACACGGCTCCAGCCATAGGCGGTATGGGTCAAGCGGCTGGGTCAGACTACTAAAGCAGAATGTCAGCCCGATTGCCTTAGACTCGTTGGTAACGGCTAGCTCCTGCCGTGTCCATTCACGCATTTGCGCCAGACGTTTTGCACCGACGAACGTTGTAAAGGCGATGGTAATCGACTTCACCCCGAGCAAGTCTTTGTAGGCTTCGGACTTGAGCAACGTCAGGTAGGCTCGGATGCGCCTCCTGAAGTACCGCTGCTGCTCACTGCCTCGGTCGTGCTCTAAGAGTATTGGCATACGCCGATAACCGCCGTCCGGCAACATCATACGGAAGTCGAGAAAGGCGTCCGGGATGAGGCTGAACCTCTCCCCCTGCCATGTAACTTTGTATGGCTTTCGCCTCAGCGCCCTCTCGTGGATAAAGCTGTCAAGGTAGTAGTTCGGTGCGACCTGGCGCAGCAGAGCGGCAGCAATCAGGATGTCATTGAGTTCCAGCGCATGTTGGATAAACAGATAATGTTTGCCCACTTCTTTGCTAGACCGGAAGGAGTCATTGACGTCCACTCCTATCTCCTGCAAGTGCTCGACGCCCTTACTGCCGAGCACATAGCAGTATGGCGAGCGATAGAGTCTGGTTGGTGTCCAGTCCTCCTGAACATAGTGGTGAATAGCCAGCATTCTCAATCTGGCCTTAATAAGCTTGATTGATTTCGGGCTATAGTGCAGCCTGCATAACTGCTCAGCTTTCGCAATATGCAAGTGATACAAACCGATGGGTATCTCACTGGAGCCTCTGAGCAGGAAGTCGATTCGGCCATGACCTCCTGCATGACTGGGTGCTACTTCTTCAGGACGGATGTCCTCAAAGAACGGCGTGAGTAGCGCGTAAAATAGGTCCTGAACATCATATTCATCACGTATTTCGAGTGGAGGGCGATTGTCATGACGCTGACTTAATTTTCTTACGACCAAGTGAAAGTTACGAGCCAACTGCTCAATTATTTCAATTGCCCGAGGAACAATATATTCCACGTCATTTGTTCCAAATGTATATGCCCTGTAAATTGGCCGCCCCGATTCCATCGAAATTAGTTTGAATACATAACTATCTGGATGTAAAGCCTCATTAAAAAACGAAAGCAGCTCTGCCACTTCCTTTTTATCTGATCGAACAAGTGGATGAAGACATGATGCCAAGAAAGATGTAAATAGGTCGTCGTCACAGCTTCCTAGTTGAAGGCAGTTGTAAAAAAGAGATTTGTATTCCCAATTAGGTGAGTCGATCATAAGCCTGATCTCACTTTTTAAAGACCCTGTTGAGTTAGATGCGGGCATAGAATCCAAGTTGGGCCACGTCATTTCAAGAAATTCTATCAAATCGAGTCTGCCTTCGATCTTCAAGGTGCAAAGTTTGTCGAATATATCTCTTCGTGTGATGGCAGAGATATTTCTTTTCTTCGAAGCACTACTTGTACCATTTGAAGACGCTGCTGGCGTTTCGTAATTAGGAACAGCAATCACGTTCGTGAAAGATCCGTATGCCACCGGCCAGCCTTGCTCAAGGTAGGTAGCGACCAAAGGATGAACGGTAGGTTGCCGCCCATCCTCAGTGATCATGCCCCAAGCAACCAGCTTTTTCCAGTGTCCTGCCAATGGCCCATCTTCCATACGTACCTCCCTAGCAAAAGCTTTTTTGCTTGCAAAGTAGGAAGTTGCTTTCAATGTTCGCAAAATCTTTAGTTTATAATAATCAACATCCCCAAGATGGGCCACAATTGTTGACTCCACTGATTTAAGTTGCTGTTCCCGTATTTGTTGTTGCTTTTGCCGTTCAAGTTCTTGTTGTTGTCTTCGCTCTTCTTCCTGTTGAATCGCTTGCTGGATGCGGTCCTTCTGTTCAAGACTTTTCGAATTCTCCGGTGCAAGACGTAGTGCCTGTTCTATCATCTGCAAAGCATTTTGGTAGTCCTTCCTTCGCATGTAAATACTAGAAAGATTATGGTGAGCAGCATAGTCTTCTCCTTGCTCTAGGTAGGCTTTATACCATTTTTCAGCGCGGTTTTGGTACATGTAGTCGGAGAGCTTCCCTGCGTAGTAAGCACACTCCCACATTTCTTGCCTAGTCATAACAGAGGGCAGGTGTGTTAGAAAAATCTCGAAGCTATCCGTTAGTTGACTATACATCTCCCATTTGATCAACAATCCTTTCCAGATACGGCGATAGAAACGCAGATACACTTGTTCGAGACCTGAGAGAGAAACCTGAGTAATCTGTCTCATAAAGGCTTGCTGCATGAGATCACGCTGCGGGGCACTGAGATCAGCAAGTTGCTCATCCCCAAGTTCGACTGCTGCTGGCAACCAGAGATTTTTCTTCTTCCGTACTTGGACTCTGGCAATTTCCACCGCCAGCCAATATTGGAAGCATTCGTGATGAATATATGGTTCTAAGAGAGGGACGGCTTGTACAGGGTTTTCGGCCTCTGACTGTACACAGATACCTTGTGCAAGGAGCCACTCCCAATCTTCCTGGAGCTGACGCAATTGGTGCTCATCCTGTTTGATCCGAGGAAGAAGTGCAGACCAATGGGCAGATGGATAGAGTTTCATCAGGCAAAGCAGCCATTTCTGGCTATCAGTTAGACGCGACCACAGCGTTGCTCCATCTTGTTTTTGCTGTGCTTGTTGATGCTCCGCGTCTATGTGTGTGAGACGACGTGCGTTTTTTACAATGAGTTCGTCATCAGGAGAAAGGGCTGCTGCCTTTTGTGATAGTGCCAGCGCTTGCTGAAGTGCGCCTTTCTCTTCAACTATGAGCGAGAGATTATGTAGTGCACTAGCGGAATCAGGATTCATGCAAATGATAGGCGAGCAGCCACCACAACGTCTCGTCATCAGTGGCGGCTTGTACGAGAAGCCTTGTCGTCTCGACTATCGCACGGTTCATAGCGCCAGCAGTTAAGAGATCACTCCAGAACGAGTGGAAGAATGGAACGAAGATGGTCAGCACCACATCGGTTTCCACTGAATGAGCTTGTAATGCTTCCCAGGCGATGGTATGGCAGTGCTCCCGCTCTACCTCCGAGAGACCATCCAGCAATCCTTGATCACACGAAAACTCTGCATCGTATTCAGAAAATGTCCATTCCATAGCAAACAATTGCTGATTCTCTTCATCGGCGGGCAGTTTTAGACGATGATGTTCCAGCGCCGAAAGTTTCCATTGGCAATAATTGAGATGCGCCTGAATTGCGCGTGTAATGTCTCTTTTCTTCGCGTAGTATC
>WNGP01004306.1_pt1 | contig 11871 bp, 9 predicted proteins | sample 5407671 | NCBI WGS metagenome assembly WNGP01 (sample SAMN13153381, study PRJNA577476) | soil metagenome | isolation source: 40 cm soil or saprolite under Garry oak tree replicate 2 | place: USA:California | collected 2016-06-15 | reverse complement strand
TCCGTACGACGTACGGCTCCGCGCTCTATCGGGACTACATACCCGCCGAGGATGCCCTGGTCGTCCGCCGGCTGCGGGACGCGGGCGCCGTGATCCTCGGGAAGACGAACTGTCCCGAGTTCGCCGCCGGTGGGAACACTTTCAACGAGGTGTTCGGCCGCACGCGCAACCCGTGGGATCCGACGCGCAGCGCCGGCGGCTCGACCGGCGGCGGCGCGGCTGGGCTCGTCACCGGCATGATCGCGCTCGCCGAAGGGACGGACCTGGGCGGGTCGCTCCGGATTCCCGCGTCGTTCTGCGGCGTAGTCGGGCTGCGGCCGTCGGTCGGGCTCGTTCCGACCTATCCGGCGGACTGGGCGTGGGACACCCTTCAGGTCGAAGGCCCGGTGGCGCGCACCGCCGAGGACGTGGCGCTGATGCTGCAGGCCGTGGCGGGCCCGAGCCCGCTGGCTCCGATCTCCCAGCCCACCGCCGGCCGCAACTTCGTGGCCGCGGCGGGCCGGGCCATCCCGCAAGGCTTACGGGTTGCTTACTGCCCCGACATCGCCGGGATCGGGATCGACCCGGCCGTCGCGCAGGTGTGCCGTCGTGCCGCCGTCGGGCTCGGCGAGCTCGGCGTCGAAGTCGACGAAATCGACCTCGACCTATCGTTCGGGCGGAAGGCGTTCCTCGCGCTGCGTGGGTTGTGGTTCGTCGCGCAGATGTTTCCACGGATGGACCAGCTGGACCGGTTCGGAGCCAACGTGGCGGGTAACATTCGGGCCGGGCTCGACACGACTACGCGCGACCTCGGCGCCGCGGAAGCGGCGCGCGGCAGGATGTGGCACCTGTTCCGCGAGTTCTTCGGGAAGTTCGACCACCTGCTCACCCCGTGCATGGCGGTCCCGCCATTCCCTGTAGACCAGAACTATCCCGAAACGGTGGCCGGCAAGAAAATGGAGACCTACGTGGACTGGATCGCCCCCACGTTCGTGCTGAGTCTCAGCGGTCTTCCGGTGGCCTCTGTGCCGTGCGGACTCGATCCCGACGGGCTGCCGGTGGGTCTGCAGATCGTCGGCAAGCCGTTCGGCGAGGAGGCGCTGCTGGCCTTGGCGACCCAGGTCCAGCGGCTGCATCCGATCGGTCGCCCACCGCTGCTGCGCGAAGCGATGAGCCGGTAAGCTTCTCTTCCGAGACCGACCCGGCAACGCGTGACAACCGTCACCCACCAGTGCGCCTCCAATCGCCGATGTTCTCGACAACAAGGAGGCTTCCCGTGATCGGCAGTCAATGGGCACGGTTACGCAGCGATGCCAGCGTCCCCCTACGGCGCGGGGCATGGTATCGCGTCCTCCGGGTGACGGCGTCCGACGCGGTCCTGGACGTGAACCAGCGCGTGGTCAACGTGCCGCGCGCTGCGCTCCAGATGACGGGCCGAGCGCCCGGCGTATGGGCGATCGTTCCCCGACCCGGCAACGCGCGGCAGTTGCCGCAGAGCTGGGGTGCCCGTTACGGCGTGTGCCCGAAATGCCACGGGCGGGCGCCCCTCCCGAAAGGGCCCGTCAACATGCGCTGCGGAAAGTGCGGCGGCGTGTTCGACGTGGGCTGGGGCGACGCACACGACGCCTGACGCCGACAGCCGCCGCGGCTCCTAGAGTGCCGACCTGCCCGCCTTCTGTTGCGCCTCCTTTCGCACCAGGGCGAAGCCGAGCGCGTTGAAGTTGTAGTCCGCTACTTCCTGGAACAACTTCTTGGCCTGCGCGGCGTCGCCCGCGCCCTCCGTCGCCACCGCGAGCTGATACTTGATGTAGGGATCGAACGGGTTGGCCTGCCGGAGGTGTCCGGCCGCCTCCTGATACTTGCCCTGATACAGCGCGATGAACCCCTTCAGCTGGTGCATCGGCTCGAGCTTCCTTGGGTTCGCGTCGGGCTCGAGCAGCTGGCTGATGCGGTCCGCCTGCGTCTGAGCGGCCGTGTAGTCGCCCCGGCGCGCGGCCCACCACCCCTCGAGGTAGGCGATCTGCGCCTGCTGCCCGCGCGTGAATGCAGGATTGCCTGCTTCATCGGCCTGTTGCATCAGGAGCGGCTCGAGCTGCTTCAAGGCCCGCTCCACAGCGGCGCGGTTCTTGGTGTGAGTCGCGATGACCACGACGTTCGTGAGCGCCGCGACCTTGTTCGCCTTGGGATCGGGTACCCCCATACCGTCCACGGACGCGACCAGCCGATTGAGCTCGGCGATGGCGGCGGCGGGATCGCCGGCGTACACGCTGACGTACGCGCGGAACGGGGCGTAAGCCGCCCGCTCGTTCGCGCGGCCGAGCGCCATGGCGGAGTCGTAGTCGGCGCGCGCCGCCGCATAGTCGCCCAGGAACGTGTCGGCGTGCCCCGCCTTCACGAGCAGGACGGCGTTGCGGGGCTCGAGCGCGTGGCCCCGCAGGTATTCCTCGCGCGCCTTTTCAAGATTCTTCTGCGCGCGGTAGGCATCGCCGACGAACATGTGCGCGTTGGACTCGTCGGGAGCCAGGGCCTCGGCCTCCTGCATGTGCCCGAGCGCCTTGGTGAAATCGCGCGGCTCACCGAAGATGTAGTTGTTGCCCATGATGACATGCGCTACATACAGCTTCGGGGAGAGCTCGAGGGCCTTCGCCATCGATTCCCTCGCGTCTGCGTTCTCGTTCAAGGCTCCCTGGGCGCCCGCGAGGGCGAGCCAGGCGCGCGGGCTCCGTGGATACTTCGCGACCAGTTGCTGGCCGAGGGCGAGCTGGCCCGCCAGGTCGTTGTCGAAGCCCTTCCGCGTCATCTGGATCTGGAGCCGCTCGGCTTCCGACGCACCGGCCGCGTTCTGCTCGGCGAGCGCCAGGTTGGTCTTGAACTCGTCGAGCGAGTTCGCCGTGTTGGCGACGTTCAGGTAGGCGAACGCGAAGTCCGGGTCGGCGGCCACCGCGACCTTGAAGTGCACGTTTGCGTCGATGAGACGGCCGAGATCGAACTCCCGCAGGCCTTCGAGAAAGTGCGCTCGCGCCTCCGCCGAAGAGGTCGTGATGGGATGGTTGATCACCGCGCTCGTGATGGGATCGAGCGCGGACCGCGGGCCCTGCGCCGCGGCGCCGGCAGACCAGCTGACGGACGCGAGCACGAGCGCCAGGGCCGCACGCGTGGACGCGTGGCTGAGAGACATCATCGTCATCTCCGATGTGGGGAGTGTAGGTGAACGCTGGCGGCAGGCGACCGGGGGTCGGGAGCGTCCCTCTTGGAGCGCGAACATGGCGCGCGGTCCGCGGCCCCACTAGAGGCTGGGTCGAACCCTAACAGCTTCTTGACACTCAGGGAGCGAACAGCGCCGCGACCTCGCGCTTGGTGACCTTTCCCAGGGCGTTCCGCGGCAGCGCGGGCACCGAGCGGAGCCCGCGCGGGATCTTGTAGGGCGCGAGCCGCTCCTTGGCCCACGCCTGCAGCGCGGCGAGGGTCAGGTCCGCCTCACCGCGCCGCTCGACCGCCGCGCAGATCCGCTCGCCCCACTCGGGATCCTCCACGCCCACGACGGCGCACTCCGCGATCGCCGGATGCGTGCGCAACACCTCCTCCACCTCCAGCGCCGACACCTTGTAACCGCCCGTCTTGATGATGTCCACGCTCGAGCGGCCGAGGATCCGATACGCGCCGTCGTCCACGACGGCCACGTCGCCGGTGCGGAACCAGCCGTCCCGGAACGCCGCCGCCGTCGCCTCCGGCCGCCGCCAGTACTCGAGAAACACCGTCGCCCCACGCACCTCGATCTCCCCCGGTGTGGTCTCCCCGCGAACGACCGGCCGGCCTGCCTCGTCCACCAGGTGCACGTCCACACCGAGCAGCGGCGTGCCCACGAATCCGGGCCGTCGCTCGCCGTGCAGCGGATTGGAGAGCGCCATGCCGATCTCGGTCATGCCGTAGCGCTCGAGCAGGACGTGGCCGCTGATCTCGCGCCACCGCTCCAGCCGCTGCACCGGCAGCGCGGCGGAGCCCGACACCATGAGCCGCATCCGGGGCGGCGCGCAGCCCGCCGACCAGGCGCGGCGGCGCTCGGGCGCGGCCGCCTCCCAGGCCGTGATCAGCTTTCCGTAAATGGTTGGCACCGCCATGAACAGGGTCAGCTCGCCGGCGGCGATGCGGCCCCAGACCTGCTCCGCGTCGAACTTAGCAAGCATCTCGCAGCGCGCTCCGGCCCACAGGGCGCAGCTGAGGACGTTGATGATCCCGTGCACATGATGCAGCGGCAGCACGAGCAGGACCCAATCGTCCGCCCGCCACTCCCAGGCGGTGACGAGGCTCGTCACCTGAGCGACGATGTTCGCATGCGTCGTTACCACGCCCTTGGGCTTGCCCGTCGTGCCGCTGGTGTAGACGATCATGGCCCTCCTCCCCGCCGCCACACCAGGGAGCGGGGAGCGGGGCGCAGTACCAACCGCTTGATCCGTGGTTACGGTTCGCACCGTGGGCGGCAGGTGCACGGCCTGCATGGCGGCGGCGAAATCGGGGTGCACCACGACGGTCTCGGCCTCGGCGTCGCGGATCACGTACTCGAGCTCGGCGGGAGGGTGCGAGACGGCGAGCGGAACGGCGACGCCACCGGCTCGCCAGACGCCCCATTGGATCACGACGTAGGGAAACCCCGGTGGGGCTAGGAAGGCGACTCGGGCCTCCGCGAGGTCGTCGCGCCCGGCGAGCAGGCACTCGGCGACGCGCGCCGAGGCGTCGAGCAGGTCGCGATAGCTGAAGGTGCCTTCTCGAGCGATGATCGCCGGTCGGTCGCCGTGCCCCCGCGCGCGGGCGACGAGGGACAGCTCTGTCAGAGGGGGGCCTCGATCACGTCGCGGACCTTGCGTGCCAGCACTCCGAGCGAAAACGGTTTCTGCAGGAAGGCGACGCCCTCCTCCAGGACGCCGTGATGCAGGATCGCGTCGTCGGTGTAGCCGGACAGATACAACGTCCTGATCCTGGGACGCACCTGCGTCAGGCGCTGTGACAACTCCCGACCATTCATGTCGGGCATGACCACGTCGGTCACGAGCAGGTCGATCTGGCCGGCGTGGCGGGCGGCGAGGGCGAGGGCCTCGCTCCCGTCCCGGGCGACCATCACGCGATAGCCGTGGACCTGGAGCGCCTTTTCGATGATCTGGCGCACCGCGTCTTCGTCCTCAGCGACGAGCACCGTCTCGGAGCCGTCGAGCAACGCCGCCGGTTCCTCCACCGCCGCTTGCGGGGCCGGGGCATCGACCCGTGGCAGGTAGATCTTGAAGCTCGTGCCTTGCCCCACCTCGCTGTACAGCCAGATGAATCCGCCGCTCTGCTTCACCGCGCCGTACACCGTCGCCAGCCCGAGCCCGGTGCCCTTCCCGACGGGCTTGGTCGTGAAGAACGGCTCGAAAATCCGGGCCTTGGTTTGCGCGTCCATTCCGGTCCCGGTGTCGGTGACGGCCAGCATGACGTAGCGCCCCGCGGGAATGGTGACGCGATCGGTGGGGTAGTCGGCGTCGAGATCGACGTTTTTCGTCTCGAGCGTGAGGCGTCCGCCGTTCGGCATCGCGTCGCGCGCATTGACCGCGAGATTGACGATGACCTGCTCCAGCTGACCCGGGTCGGCCTTCACGCCGCCGCAATCGGGTGCGACCGCGACCCGGATCGCCACGTCCTCGCCGAGCAGCCGGCGCAGCAGTTTTTCGAGCTCGAGGACGAGGTCGTTCAGCCGCAGCACCTGGGGCGACACCACCTGCTGGCGGCTGAAGGTGAGCAGCTGCCGCGTCAGCACGGCCGCCCGCTCCGACGCGCTCCGGATGTCCAGGAGCCCCTCGCGATCGGGATCGTCCGTCGGCAGGTCCTCGAGCATCAAGTCGGTCGTGCCGAGGATCGCGGTCAAGAGGTTGTTGAAATCGTGCGCCACGCCGGCCGCGAGGCGGCCCACCGCTTCCATCTTTTGCGCCTGGCGGAACTGCTCCTCCAGCCGCTTCCGCTCCGTCACGTCGTTGATCACGACCTGCTCCGCCCGTCGGCCCGCGAACGTGATGCCGTGACCGCTGGTCTCCACTTCGATGAGCGTCCCGTCCTTCCTGCGATGCCGCCAGATGCCGGCGTTGTGGTAGTCGGAGGGCATGGCCTCGAGGTGTCGATGCAGGGCCGGGATGTCCTCCGGCGGCCGCAGGTCCTCGATCCGCAGCGCCAGGAATTCCTCGCGCGAGTACCCGTAATGCGTGATCGCGGCGCCGTTCACCGCGAGTACGCGGTGCGTCTCCAGATCGAAGACCCACATGGGATACGGCGTGCTCTCGAACATGGAGCGGTACTGGGCCTCCGACTCCCGTAGCGCCACGATCGCCTGCTCGCGCTCTTCGCGCAGCTGCCGCTCCCGCATGGCCCGGCGGATCGCTTCGGGCAGTCGCGTCAGGTGGTCCTTCAGGATGTAGTCCGCGGCGCCCGCCTTCATGAACTCGACGGCTTTTTCCTCGTTGAGCGAGCCGGTGACCAGAATGACGGGCAGGGTGGGGAATCGCTCCCTCACGAGCTGGAGCGCCGCGGACCCGTCGAAGCCGGGGAGGCCGTGATCGGACAGGATGATGTCCGGCACGAAGTCCCGCAGCGCCTCCTCGAAGCGGGCGCGCGTGTCGACCCGCTCGCTGACGAACTCCAATCCCGATTTTGTCAGGTGGCGCTCGACCAGCGCGGCGTCCGCCGGCACGTCTTCCAGCAACAGGATCCGCAAGGCCATAGGTGCGACCATCATGCAGTATGCGGCCTGACAGGATTCACTACGGTGTCCTCAGTCACAATAGACAGCGACAGTGGGACCGGGAGCTGTGTTACAACCGATTGCCGTGCAGCGCGTTCCGCAACCGCCGCTCGCGTCCCAGGGCCCGGCGGCGGTCACGGGAACGGGTCCCGCCACGGCGCGTGCCGGCAGCCCGCCGGGAACTCCGCTCCGCCATAGTTCATTACTGAACTATCACACTCGGGGGGACGTGGGGATGCGGGCGCGCGCCGTCGTGTACCAGTTGGGGGCCGCCATCGTGATCGCGCAGGCGGGGGCTGCCGGGCAGGCGCCGGCGCCCGCTGGGCGACCCCCGATCGTGCTGTTCCAACCGCTGCTTGCCGACCCGCAGGAGCCGCAGTTCTTCGCCGGCTACCTCTGGGCTCGTTCGCCCCGGCTCGCGTCGAGGCTGGGAACCGTAGGGTTCGGCCAAACGATCGGCGTGTTGCACGGGCGAGACTGGCAGCTCGGGATCGCCGCCGGCGTGTTTTCCGAGTTCAACATGGCATCCTCGACGACCGACCTGTTGAACACCGACTACCTCGTCGGGCTGCCGCTCACGTACCGCCGCGGTTCCCTCGCCACGCGGTTGCTGGTGTTTCACCAAAGCTCGCACTTGGGCGACGAATACATGGTGCACACGAACGCCCGGCGGATCGACTTGACGTTTCAGGCCGTGGAACTGCTCGTCGCGAGCGAGACGTCCCGATGGCGCGTGTATGGCGGCGGGAACTATGTCTTCGCGCACTCGCCGGCCGATCTGAAACCCGGCGTCCTACACGGCGGTCTGGAATACCGCCAGCCGCGCTCGTTGCTGCGACTCGGCCGCTTCGCCACAGGACGCCTCGTCGCGGGTCTGGACGCGAAGGCGATACAGGATCAGAAGTGGCAGGTGGGGTGGAGCATGGTGAGTGGTCTCGAGCTGGGCGACCCACTGGCTCCCTTGGGGTCCGGGCGGCGGTGGAGCGTGCTGCTCAAGGCATACACCGGGCCGGCGCCATACGGCGAATTCTACCGCGACCACGTTTCGTCCCTGGGCGTGGGGGTCGGGTTCACGCTGTGAGCCGAGCTGGGCCCCAGCGGCGTCACCGACTGGTGGGGGGAAACAACGTGTCGAACAACGCGGTGATGCGGACGCGTAACGCCTCGGCTGCCTGGGCCGGCGCGCGCCGCGGCGCCGCGATTGGCTCCACGCCACGCCGCACCGTGCCGTGCGCCGCGTCGATGATCTGGACGTGGAAACGGACCGAGTCTCCATCCCGGTAGTACGATCCCGAGACCACGGTCCCCGCGCCGGTCTGCGCGGCGAGGGCTCGAAGGTCCGTGGCGTCGAGATGGCCGGGGGCGGCGCCGAGCACGACTTCCAGCCCGCCGCGGCGTGCCAGTGCTTGCGTCACCCCATCGGCGGCGATGCGGCCCAGTGGGGCGAGGGTCGGATCCCCCGAGAGGTCTTCGAATCCCGCGACCACGACGCGCCTCGGGTCGAGCGCCGGAGGGCGCCTGCCGAGCAACGCCACGAAGGCCGTGCCGAGGACGGCGACCGCTGCCCCACCGAGCAGCAGCGCCTTCCAACGCACCCGCGGCAACCGCAGGCGCGGGACCAGCCGCCGGCCCACCGCTTCCCGGAGGCCGGTCGCGAACTCGTCGACAGATGCGAAGCGGTCGTCGGGCTCCGGCGCGAGCGCGCGAGCGATGGTGTCCCTGACTAAGCGCTCGGTCCGGTGGCTCACACGTTGTGCCCGCAGCACCGCGTCGAGGGGCGCGCCGCCGTGGGGCGTCCCGCCGGCGAGCCCGACGAGCGGCGGTTCGCCCACCAGCATCTCGTAGAGCACGCCCCCCAGGCTGTACACGTCGGTCCGCGCATCGATGGCGCGGCTCCCCATCAGCTGCTCAGGGCTCATATAGGCCAGTGACCCCACCGGGTGGCCCCCGGTGAGCGTGTGGCCGCCCGCGGCGCTGATCGCGCGTGCGATACCGAAGTCGGCCACCCAGGCGTGATCTCCGGACAAGAGGATGTTTTCGGGCTTGATGTCGCGATGGATGACGCCGTGTCCGTGCGCGTAGGACAGCGCGTCACCGACCTCGAGCGCGATGCGCAGCGCCGCCTCGAGTGGCAGGCGTTGCTCCCGCTCCAGGCGGGCCCGCAACGACTCGCCCTCGATGTACGGCATCACGTAGTAGCACAGCCCGTCGGGCCCATCGGGCACGAAGAGGCATTCGTCCGCGGCGAGAATCGGCACGATGTGCGGGTGGCTGAGCCGGGACGTGAGCTCGACTTCGCGGATGAAGCGCTCGCGAAACTCGGAGCCCGCCACCTCGGGGTTCATCACCTTCACCGCCACCTTGCGTGGCGGATGGCGTTCGGCGGCGAGGAACACGCGCGCCATGCCTCCGGCCCCGATCTCGCGTTCGACGGTGTAGTGGGGCGCAAGGCCTTCGCGCAAGGCTCCGAGCACGTCGATCATGGGGGGCAAAGTACCGGGGCGAGCGTCACGCCGCGACCGCACGGCTCACGCGCCGTCGGTCCATTTCTGGAGCGCGTAGCCTGCCTGGTGCCAGGCGCGAATGCCGCCGAGCAGCACGGCCACCTTGCGCGCGTCGTATCCCGCCGCGATCAGCAGTCGCGCCGCCCGGGCGCTTGTGCGCTCGTCCACTCACGCACAGTACAGGATGATCATGCGATCGGGCGGCAGCACGCCCGCAGGCGCATGCCCCTGGGCGGCTTCGATCGTGGCGAGCGGCAGTGAGAGGGCGCCCGCGGCATGCGTGTTGTCGAACAGCCGCCGGTCGCGGGTGTCGACCAGCACGCCGCGACCGGCTGCCACCAGCTCGTGCGCTTGCGCGGCGGTCAGCCCCGTCACGGGCGTGCTGTCGTCCGGCGCGGCGTTCGCCGGGTCCGGTGCCGATGGTCGGGTCATGGCTCGCTCCTCTCCGGGGTCCGAAAATCGTTCATAAATGAACGAATCATTACCATGCTCGGAAAGTTCCGCGGGAACTTTTCCCAAATACAGTTCATTCATGAACTGTCTACGGTCGTCACCTCAGGGATGATTCCCTGAACCTTTTGCCCTTGTGGAGGACTCGATGTCGAAGCGTTCGTTGTCCCTCGTCACCGCGGTGCTCGTGGCGGCGCTCACGCCCCTCGCGCTCCGCGCGCAGACCAGCACTTCTCCGGAACCGATCGGTTCCGGTCGCTTCACCCTGGGCGGCACGTTCGGTGGCCTCTCGGGCGCAGCCAATCTGAACCCGGCGGGCACCGCCGACTGGCGGCTGGGTTGGATCGGCTCGCTCGACGGCACGGTGTGGCTGCACCGGAACGTCGGCATCCGCGCCAGCGGCAGCTGGGCGCAGGACAGCATTCGCGGCGCCGCGCTCACAGGCCGCGGCAAGTTCAACAAGTTCAACTATAACGCAGACCTGGTGCTGCGGTATCCCATCGAGGCCGGGTCCGCCACGCTCACGCCGTACCTGCTCGGCGGGGCCGGCGCCATCAGCGTGCACCAGCTCGCCGCCAGCGACACGTGGACCAAGTTCGCCGGCAACTTCGGCGCGGGCCTCGAGTACCGGTTCGGGGCGGTCGGTCTCCGGGCAGAGGGTCGCGACTACGTGTACAAGTTCGAGCGCTACGGTTTCAACAAGACCCAGCACGACATCGCGTGGCAGGGTGGGCTCACGCTGACGTTCTGACGGCACAGGGGCTCGGGACTCGGGGCTCGGGGCTGGGTGATCTTTTCCGAGTCCCGAGCCCCGAAGCCCTATCCCCTAGGGAAACCGCTCCGTTGCTCCCCCAACGAGGTGATGCGGCCCCACCCAAACGGGGGAGCCCGGCCTCGCTCGCCGAATGCGCGGGAACCTTGGGCAAGCATAGTTCATTCCTGCACTATCGGCTCGGTCGTCGTCACCTTCACCAGTGGGTGTTCGCATGAAGCGTTTGATCAAACCAGCCACGTGGATCGCCGTAGTCGGGGTCGCACTCCTGCTTCTCGCTGCGGCGGCGGCGCGCCGGCGCCCTGCGGTAGCCAGCGCTGCTCCACCAGCTCCGGAAGTATCGGTCCTCACCGTCGTTCCTGAAACTGTGGTCGCGCGCTACGAGTACGTCGGGCAGGCCGCCGCTTCACGCTCAGTCGAGGTTCGCTCGCAGGTCACCGGCGTGATCGTGGCGCGGCCCTACGCCGAGGGCACGGACGTAGCGAAGGGAACGCTGCTGTTCCGGATCGACCCGACCACGTACGAGGCTGCCTATCGCAGCGCCCAGGCCCGGCTCGCCAACGCGGACCGCACCCTGGCGCGGCTGAAGCCGCTGCTCGCGGCGCGCGCGGTGGCGCAAAAGGACGTGGATGACGCACAGCAGGCGTTCGACCAGGCGCAGGCGGCGGCTGATCAGACCAGGAAAGACTACGAGGACACGTTCGTGCGCGCCGAGATCTCGGGACGCGCCGGACGCGCGCAGCTCGAGCTCGGCGCTCGCGTGACCGGTTCGGCTGACTTGCTCACGACCGTCGAGCAGGTCGACCCGATCTACGTGAACTTCAGCCCGTCCGACGAGGACCTGCTGCGCCTGCGACGCGACATCGCGGACGGCCGCCTGGTCATGCCGCCCGCACCCCACGCGCTCGCCGTTCAGGTCACCCTCGCGGATGGGAGTCTGTTTCCCGCGACGGGCGAGCTGAACTTTGCCGATCTGGCGCTGCAGCCGGCGACCGGTACCCAACAGCTCCGCGCGCAGCTCAAGAACCCGCAGCACGCCCTGCTCCCCGGGCAGTTCGTGCGGGTGCGCCTGCTCGGCCTCAAGCGGCCGAGCGCGATTCTCGTGCCGCAACGCGCCGTGCAGCAGGGCCTGACCGGCTCGTTCGTCTACGTGGTGGACGACAGCAATAAGGTGGCGGCCCGCAGCGTCGCGGCCACCTCCTGGGACGGCGGATCGTGGCTGATCGAGCAGGGGCTGCAGGTCGGGGATCGCGTGGTGGTGGACGGAGTGCAGAAAGTCGCGCCCGGGCAGCCGGCGCGGCCAGTCGCCTACCGGCCGACGGTGGACAGCGGCGCGACCGAGGCGCAAGATAGCACGTTGATCGCTCCTCCCGCCGTCCCCCTTCGGATCAGGAGCCGCCCGTGAG
>WNGP01004305.1_pt1 | contig 11871 bp, 10 predicted proteins | sample 5407671 | NCBI WGS metagenome assembly WNGP01 (sample SAMN13153381, study PRJNA577476) | soil metagenome | isolation source: 40 cm soil or saprolite under Garry oak tree replicate 2 | place: USA:California | collected 2016-06-15 | reverse complement strand
GGTGCGATTGAAGCGGGTTTTCTCAAGGGCCTCGAGGATGACTTCCTTTTCAACACGGTCCAGGTATTCCTGCAGCGGCCATCTGGCGCTTGCTGCCGCCGGTTCGGCGCTGACCAATGTCGCGGGGACGAGCTGAAGGTCTTCGGGCCGGATTTCGTCGCTCGCGGCGAGCGCGACGGCGCGCTCCAGGGTGTTCTCCAGTTCGCGGGCGTTGCCGGGAAAATCATAGCCCGCAAGGACCTTCTTCGCCTCCTCCGAAAGTCGCACGGAGCGCTTGCGGTCGGGACCGGAGAGCCGCCGCAGAATCGCTTCGGAGAGCACGGGAATGTCCTCGCGGCACTCCCGCAGGGGCGGCATCCTCAGCTCGATGACCGCCAGGCGGTAATACAGGTCCTGACGAAATTTTCCGGATTCGACGCAGGCGGGCAGATTCTGGTGCGTGGCGCAGATGACGCGCACGTCGACGGAGTCCTCCGAAGTCACGCCAACTTTGCGTACATGTTTTTCCTGGATTGCACGAAGCAGCTTCACCTGCATCGCGAGCGGCAGGTCGGCGACTTCGTCGAGGAACAAAGTGCCGGCGTTGGCGGCCTGGAAGAACCCGTCGCGGTCGCTCTCGGCGCCCGTGAATGCGCCTTTCTTGTAGCCGAAGAATTCGCTTTCCATCAGGTTTTCGGGGATTGCCCCGCAATTGACCGGCACGAAGGCCTTGTCGCGCCGCGCCCCTTTGTTATGGATGAGACGCGCGGCGAGTTCCTTGCCGCTTCCGGACTCGCCGGTGATGTAGACCGGGGCCTGGCTGCGTGCGAGCTTCTCGATCATCAGGCGCACCTGTTCGATCCCCGGGCTCGATCCGAGAAGCTCGTGCTCCCCGGCTTTCGCGGCCGCGGGTTTTTGCGGCAGGGAGAGCGCCGACTTGACCAGCGCCCGAAGCTGATCGAGGGACAGGGGCTTGGTCAGATAATCGAAGGCCCCGGCCTTGAGAGCCGCGACGGCGTTTTCGGTGCTGCCGAACGCCGTGATCACGGCGACGGGAAGGTCTGCGAATTGCGCGCCGATGAAACGCACCAACTCCACTCCGTCGCCGTCGGGCAGCCGCATGTCGGTCAAACAGAGATCGTACCGCCCGGACTGCAGCAGTTGCTTGGCGGCCGCCACGGACCCGGCGCATTCGACCGCCAGGCCCATGCGGACGAGGGACAGCTCGAGCAGCTCGCGGATGTCCGCCTCGTCGTCGACGACCAGCACGGCACCCTGGACGGGGTGCGCCCGCCGTTCCGCGCGCCGGTTCGCTACGGTGCCTGCCATAGGATCCTGAAGTCCGCGCCCTGGTAACGGTCCAGATAATCGAGGCTCGCGCCGTTGACGACGCACAGCTCGCGGGCGATGTAGAGGCCGAGTCCGGTGCCGTTCGCGAGCGTGGTGAAAAACGGCTCGAACAGCTGCGCCTGCAGATCTTTCGCCACGCCTTCGCCGTCGTCGATGACGTGCAATTCTACTCGATTTACCCGACGCCAAGCCGCCAGACGCACGCTCCCTGCCTGCTTGCGACAGTGCCTCCAGGCGTTGCGCAACAGGTTCCAGAGAACCTGGTTGAGATGCGCTCGGTCAAACTCCACGACGACGTTCTCGGCGGCGTCGATGGAGAAGCTCCCGCTCGGGATGGTTTCGTTCTGGGCGAACTCGTCGATAAACGTAAACAGGTACGGCCGCACCCGGATCGTTTCCGGCTGGACGCGGTCGCGTCGCGAGAGCTCCAGCACGTCGTGCACCATGCGCTCAAGGCGCCGCGCGTTGTCCCGAGTGATCTGCACCATGCGTTCCTTCTGCGGCTCGCGCTGCTCTTCGTGCAGCAGGTCGCCCGCGTGGGTAATCGCCGACAGGGGATTGCGGATTTCGTGGGCGATGTTGGCCGTGAGCCTTCCGAGCGCCGCGAGCTTAAGTTGCTGAGCCTGTTCCTGGAGCTTGGACAAGTCCTCGAGGAACACCAGGCTGAAGCTGCCACCTGCCACGCCCGCCGCCAGGAAGCGCGCGCGGACCAGACGGCCGCTCTCGGCAAAACGCATATTCACGCTGCTCGCGCCCTCGCCGGCTCGCCAGGCGGCAAGCCCTTGCGCGAGCTCCTCCGAGTATTCCTCGATCTGACTCAATTCGGGCGGGAAGCGCCCGACCAGATCCGCCGCCCGCGGATTGTGCTGGTACACCAGGCCGTTGGCATCGACGACGAGCACCCCGTCCTGAACGTCGCGGCTGATCAATCGGTTGATCCGCAGCTGGTCGGCGAGGTCGGCGCCGCGCTGCCGCGCGAGGCGCTCGTTCAGGATCAGGCGCCGCGCGAGCTGATTGGTGATGAGCGCCGTGACGAAGAAACCGATCGACAGCAGCCCCGGCTGGAGATAGTTCGCGGTGCTCGAGTCCTGCACGAGCACCCAGTAGGTCTGCTCGAGGAGCACGGCGATCGACGCCAGCGCGGCATAAAAGAGCATCAGCGTGCCCCGGCTGACCAGCGCCGCGCCCGCGAGGGAAATGAGCAGCATCACGCCGAGGCCGCTGCGAATGCCGCTCGAGGCGTACATCAGCACGACCACCGCCGCGATATCGGAGACGATGTGCAGCGTCAATTGAAGGTTGAAGGACCCCGGCAGTTTTCGCAGCGCGAGGTGAAATGCCACCGCGAGCGCCAGATAGACCGCACAGGTATAGACGAACGCCTTGAGATCGTGGCTGCCGAGACCGAGGTCGTCGCCGTAGACAAGCGCCGCAAGAAGGAACATCGCGGCGACCGCGATGCGATAGAAGTTGAAGTACTTGAGCGAGACCCAGAACGAGTCCGCCACGGCCCCCTGCTGCGGGGGCCACGACGAGCCGAGCACCGCGGACCCCGCCATGACCCTTCTCAGCCGGCGCCGAGCCGGCGGTGCTCTTCGCTGCAGAAAAAGCCGCCTGCCGCCTCCAGTGCTTCGCTGCGCGGAAGATTGACGCCGCAGCGCGCGCAGGGGACCATGGTCTCGCCCGGCGGCGGGGGTGCGGCGCGCTCGCGCCGCTTGCGCGTCAAGCCCTTCACGACGAAGTAGGCGACGATTATGGCGACGATCAGAAGGAGGAGCTTGCTCAAACGATGGCCTCCTGGGATGCCGCCGGGGCGAGATTCGCGGGTTGAGCGGCTTGACAGCTCCAACTCGCGGCGTCGGACAGGCGGGCCTTTTTTCAGTCTGGCATTATACCGGCGCCGCGTGACGGACGGCTTGGACGGGAAATTGGTCGGGGTGACTGGATTCGAACCAGCGACTCCTGCGTCCCGAATTCGGGTCCTAAAATCGTCACGATAATTTATCAACGACTTACGCAAGCCGACTCCGCGCAATCGTGACCGAAAAGGACAGGAAAAGCGTGTTTTGGACTGGAAGTGGCTACGAAATGGCTACGTTGGGATTGGCGTCTTCGCGACCGTAGGCCGGTGGCTAAAGAAGTGGCTAACAAGGCCAGAGGCCGAGCCCGTCTTGCTATTGTTATCATCTGATGATAAGATACTCCTGACTTGGTACGACGCCTGACCGGTCTGGATACGCTCCTCGACCTTGATGGGGAGATCCTCGTTCAGGATGGCGGGTATTGGGTAAAGATCGAAGCGCGGATTGTGGGACCTACCGAAGGCATCCCGCACGGGGTGAGGTATTCCCTGACGTTGCACGATTCGAAAGGCACCCGCGTTCTTGGTTATGACAATTCTCATGCGGTGAACCCGCCTAAGAAGGGATTCGGTGGCCACCGCTTGGAGTACGACCATGTGCATCGGCACGCTAAAGATAAAGGCATACCGTACGAGTATTCCGCGGCGGACGAGCTGTTGAAGGATTTTTTTGATGACGTGGACAAAGTTCTGAAGGAGGTTTTATGAGGATCATCACGATCGGGATCATGGCCCAGGAGCGGATGCGTGCCAGGGCATTGGCAATTGCAAAGGGGCAATACAAGCCAAAGCCGGGCGAGCCCAAAATTTGGTTTCCCTCGATGCGGTCGGTAGCCGAGGTGCTTAGTGATGAGAATAGGGCCCTGCTTCAACTGATCCGCAAGTCTCAGCCGAGCTCGCTGGGTGAACTAGCCCAACTTACCGGTCGTCAGGTAAGCAACCTTTCACGTACGCTCAAAACTATGTCGAACTACGGCCTAGTGGAACTAAAGCGCTCGGAAGGCAGCAATCAAGTACGACCGATCGTTAGGGCGCAAGAGTTCAGAATTCTCGCGCTTGCATAGGCGGCCAAGCGTGGATGTAGACGCTAGAGAGCGCACACGCGCTGCCTTCGAAAGCATCGTGCAGAACCTGAGAAGTGGCTACGAAATGGCTACGTTGCAAAGAAGAGAGATCCGGAGAGGCCGCGACTTCCGTCGGACTCCGGAACGGCTGGATACGGCCCAAGAGCGGCCCCTCCCCGTTTATGAAAGACACACCAACCTACGACGCCGTGGAGAACAAGGGCGGGGACTGCCTACTTTTCAGGATACCGCGCATAGATCTCGCCCTCGTGTCCTGGCGAGCGCGAAACGCGAAGACCCGGCCGGAAGTGCTGTCGTGGAACCTTCCTTATGAGATCATCGTAGTGCGGGGGTACAAAGAGCCGTGCGAGAAAGATTAACTGGAGGACACCTTAGCCACGGTTTACGTCAGCCTTTGGCTGTCAGGTTAGTCCATTGGCGTATTCGAACCAACAGTACAGAGAAATCTTAAGTCACCTGGAACGTCTCCTCAGCGACGCAGGCTTTGGCTCTGTTCTCGACGAGGCCGGTACTAGCGCAAGGGAGGATGCTCGACTAGGTGAGGGTCTTCGAGTTCTGACGATCGCTTACATACGTGCAGTGATCTCCGGGCTAGACCAGCGTTCCCGACGAACATACGAGCGTGCACGGCACCTAGCTGGAGATTTCATTCAGACTGAAACGGGTGAGCTGATTTCGGATATTTCTATAGTTACGACTCCAGAAGACCGTGAACTACTAGGGTTCGAAGAGCTATCACTTAGTACTGCGCCAGACGTGCAAAGACTGATCCAAGATCTCGAAGAGGTAATCTCGGATCTCCAACGTGAGTAGGCGCCGATGACGCCACAACAACTCAAAGACAAGATCTCGCGCGCTTTCGCACGATACCTCGGCGTTACGTCGAACCAAGGAACCCAGCTGATACCCTCTGGTGTTGCGGGAAAGGTCTACGAAGCCTACGTGCTATCGCTTGTGGCACGGGATTTGGTAACGAAGGAAGGTTGCCAGCTTCGGCTGAATCGTGGCTCAAGAATCCAGCTTAAGTCATCCGCGGGTCCGATAAATCGCGCATATCCGCACATTCAGGTTTCGCGCGGTGGCATGCCATTGGGCGAGATGTGGACGGATGTTGCGTTCTTATCCCTAAGTTTTTGGCGAAATCCACAATCTGCCACTCCAACCAAAGGAGATGTTCACGAACTTGACATCTTGCTTACCGTCCCCAGGGCCGCAGCGCATCCGACCCCAAAAGAAATCCTCATGGGGATCGAGTGCAAACACACGGCTTACGAACGACGCTTGCTTCGAGAAATTCTTGGCGTGCGCAGGGAGCTGAGCCTTCTCAGCGATGCCACTCCAACCGCTTTCAAGAGTTGGCCCCGCCCGACGGTCCCCGCAGATCCCCCCTCGTGTCTGCTTGTCTACTCATCGAGCCCTGCAATTACGTCTTATGCCGCGCCAGGAGTGTTCTTTGGCATCAACTTTCTACATGAACCCGTCTGACTAACCTCCCGCGAAAGTGCCTTCGTCACAGGTGACAAGGTTAGGGATTGCGCAATTTTGCGGTCGACGGCTATCGGCCCAGAAGGAGGCGTTTGCAGTTGTTGGAGTAATGCAGAGTTAAGCAGCCACCGCCGACGCGGCCCGTTACCCATGTCCCTAGCTCGGCGCCGGTTAGATCCAGCGACCGGCATGAGCCACGGTCGTTTTGAGGCATAAAATACCTGCTAAACGCCCCGCGTTCGACTGAACGGGGACGGTCGTCCGCGTGTCAAGCCGGGAGTTTACGATGGTTGACTTTGACAAGTTAAGAACCAAGAAGAAAAAGTCTAAGCCGATCGAGCCGTCGGAAATCTTTCGCCGACTGCCCAAGCCCCCTGGAATTACAGATCTTTATACGAGCCAGGCGGAGGTACTACAAACGTGGTTTGGGCGTCGCCTCGAGCGTGACGTGGTACTGAAGCTGCACACGGGTGGCGGTAAAACCTTGGTCGGATTGCTCATGGCGCAGTCGACGCTAAACGAAACTGGTGAGCCCGTTCTGTATCTGGCGCCGACCGTGCAGCTTGTGAACCAAACGCTCGAAAAAGCAAAAGCACACAGCATTCCTGCAGTGGCATATCAAAGCGGCCACGCGCTGAACGACGACTTCATGAACGCCTCCGCCATCATGGTGGCGACTTACAAAGCCCTTTTTAACGGTCGCAGCAAGTTTGGGCTCCGTGGCGAAGATCAGCCTCAGAGTGTTTCCGCCGTGATACTTGATGACGCTCACGTCGCGTTTTCAGTGGTTCGCGAGTCTTTCACTCTCGAGGTCAAGGCACATGAAGACCGCCCACGATATGAGAGCTTGGTTGGCCTTTTCCGAAGGGCATTCAAGGACACGGACAGGCTCGGAACATTCGATGACGTCGTCTCGGGCTCGGACTATGGAGTGTTAGAGGTTCCATATTGGGCGTGGCATGAGCAACTCGACGCTGTCCGTGAGCAACTTAGGTCAGACGCCGAGAACTACGCCTTCGTGTGGCCGCTGCTACGTGACCAACTACACTTGTGCCACGCACTCATCAGCCGTAGCGCATTCACTGTCACATCGATCCTTCCGCTCGTGAATGCCTTTCCGACATTTTCCGAGGCACCGCGCCGTATCTACATGTCAGCCACCATAGCGGACGACAGCGAAATTATCCGGACATTTGATGCGGATCCAAGATCTGTTCAGGACGCCCTTTCGTCTAGATCGCTCGCTGGTGTAAGCGAGCGCATGATACTGATTCCGGACCTGATGCCATTTAAGTTCGACGCTCGAAAGACTATCGAGACACTCGTTGAATGGACCTCGAAGCAGAACTTCGGAGCAATAATTCTGGTTCCATCAAACAAAGCCGCCGAACAATGGTCCGGCATCGCCACAGTTGCAACGGGTTCGCGAGAAGTAGAGGCACTTGTAGAGGCACTGCAGGCAAGAACAACGTCCGGCCCAGCCGTGTTCGCGAACCGATATGACGGAATTGACCTGCCTGGCGATTCATGCCGCCTACTCGTCATGAGTGGCCTCCCAGCAGGGACCTCAGACTATGAGATCTTCCGAGCGAGTGCGTTATATGGCGGCGCCACCATAACGCGGATGCTCGCGCAGCGCATAGAACAGGGAATCGGTAGGGGCGCGCGGGGATCAGGAGATCATTGCGTGGTTCTGCTTGCAGGATCCAACCTGGCGGGTTGGATTGCTAAGGAGGCCAATTTTCGGTTTCTAACCAGCGCTACGAGAGCTCAGCTCGAAATGGGAGCAGAGATCAGCAAGGAGGTGAGAAATCTCAAGGATTTGGCGCAAACCATTAGGAGAAGCTTCGCTCGCGATAAGGCGTGGATCGAGTATCACGCCGAGACACTCGCAGAGCTAGTTGACGTCGACGAGCCAGATGCGCGGCGCATTGGTCTAGCTACTGGGGAAAGAAAGGCGATCAACCTATGGCATGACGGCTACCATGAACAAGCGATTGCAAAGATTGAAAAGTCCCTGGATGATTTAAAGACGCTCGATCCTCAGACTCAAGGTTGGATGGAACAGCTAGCAGCACGAATCGCGGATAGGTGGGGGAACAAAGATCGCGTCGAAGACCTACAACGCCAAGCATACGCACACAATCGCAATCTCCTTAGACCAAAGATTCTTCCCCCGTACCGCCCTCTACCGATCCCAGGCGCACAGGAACGCAATGTTGTTCACCAGATCGGCGGATATCGGCTTCGGCGAGGCTTCCTCCACTCTTTCGAAGATGCCGTCGCACACCTGCATCACGACGCCCCTTCCAACCAGTTCGAGCAGGCCCTCGCTGACCTAGCAGTCATGATCGGCCTATCCTCGGAACGACACGATGCACGGGGGGAGGGTCCAGACGTCCTATGGCTCTTACCGTCGCGGATAGGGATCGTCATTGAAGCAAAGAGCCGGAAGAAAGCGAAGAACGCGCTCACAAAAAACGAGCATGGCCAACTGCTAGTCGCGGCAGAATGGTTCGCCAAGAACTACAAGGGCTATCGCTGCTTGCGAGTCTGTATTCATCCCAAGAACCGGGCGACGAAAGCCGCCATCGCTGGAGCATCTCACGCGCTGACGTATGAAAAGCTAGCAGCCTTAGTCTCCGACGCGCGTGTTCTTCTTACAGCCCTTTGCGAGTCGCAGCTCTCCGATGCCGAGCTCGGAGGCGAATGCAGCCGCCTTCTTGCGAAATCGCCTCTCAGTGCGGACCGACTAGCGGATAGCTACTTGGTGCCTTTCGAAGAAACGGAATAGACCGACATCGGAGGGTACTAATAGGCTTTCTGAGGACGTGCGTGCAAACTACTATACAAACGCGGGAACGTCTCGTGCAATCTGCGCGGACACAAGTTCTAGGTGATGGCAAGTGCCTACGGCGACCCAGGTAGTCGGATCTCCAGGCGCGCTTGGCCACCTCGAGCACATCTCAATATAGTTATCCCCCCAACCCAATTCGGCGCCTCGAAATCGTCCGCTTGCGACCAGGCGTCTCACAAGTTTTGCGTACTGATCCTCAAGACATTCGTGTCGGCGCGACTGCCCACGAATCACCAACGTGCTTTCATCCAACGTGTATAGAAGCTTGCCGTTAATGTTTGGAAATGGTCCATCTCTATCCACGAATTCCGGCGGCACAGTAACGTAATCGCCGTGCCTCAACTTGGATCTGCCTGCTGCGACTAACTCCTTTCTCAGTCTGAGCTCAAGCCGCGGGACCTCGCGCGATTCATTCGACGGAATTCCCTCCAATCCATTCGGAATGCTCGAGCCGATTACAGTTGCAGACCGATACTCTAGTAGTTGGTTTAAGGCTGCCAAAAAATCGAGAATTAAAGAGCGAAAGGGAGGGAGTCGTTCTAGAAGTATGCGATTGAGGTCAATTATCAAGTCGACCTTCGCGGTGGAAACCTCGGCGTCACGCGCTAGACCCCGCACAAATCCAGCGGTTTCGGTTGGCACCTCAAGGTCGCTTTCAAAAAGGCGCAGGCCTACCCCGGTCTGTTCTTTCTTGACCGTTGTAATCACTGCTTCACGATAGTCATTGTCCCTGTGAGTTGCCAATACTGGGATAGCATGCACGCTCTTAAATCGCAGCCAATCATGCATCAAAACGACAGGGTGCTGCGCTGGTGGAAACCAGTTGTTATCGAGCTTAGGTATGTCAAGAATTTCGACATACGCTGGGCCGTTCAATCGCCAAGTTTCTACTATCAGATCGGCCGCCTTTCCTAGATACTGATCCGGACTTTCTGAAGATCTGCGACGGCGTCGCACGACCTCAAAGAAAGGACACATTCTTCTGTGTGCCTCCCCGCTCGCAAGACGAGTACCTCGCATTTCTCCTTCGAGAACGCGAATTAGCGGTACATAAGACGGGAGGTTCATGTGGGGTGCGTGGTCTTTGGTTAGCTGCTTAGCACTTTGCTAACCCCTCGATGGCCTATTAGCGAGGCGAACAATCTATAGTTTCCAGTTTCACGACGAATGCGGCCGGCAATTATCGCGGGACTGATTTTCAGCTCTTCTGCAAGGGTCATAATCGCGCTGATTGTTTTAAGTCGATTCGCATCGCTTTGCCGCCAGATATGTTGAGGAATTAGTGAGTCCCGCGCCATTCTGTTGGCTTCAACCTCTTTCTCATCGACGTCATAGGGCTTTTCCGTATCGTCCACAAACGTTTCGCCAGGTTTTTGCAGGTGCTTTATAACGTGCGCGCACTCATGTAGCAATGTAAACCAGAAATTATCGAGTCGGTCATGGCGAAGTGTTAGCCCAATTACAGGTGTTCCATCAGCATCCAGCATCGCTGAACCATCTAGCCCGGTGCCAGGAAGATGCTTCTCAACGACCATGACAATTCCAACCTTTGCTAGATACTCGCTTGCAATCGCTGGACCATTCTCAAACCAACTCAGTCTGGCGAGGTCAATGAGCATTGTTTCGCTGATAGCTTCACGTCGGAACTTGCCTCGAACGTTTTCGTACGCCCGTGATTTAATGAGGACCCGTGCTATCCAAAGACGAATCGCGTAAAGATCCACAGGCCCTAACAACCCAGCATGAATGGATCCTCGTAGGTATGCTGGGCCCACCGTTGGCACTCCAAGCTTTTGGAATAGCCGCGCAACGAAATCGCTCGCATTTTTAGATGTAACCTTGCCACTGCCCCCTACCCAGCCTCGCTTTACGATCTCACGTACAAGCTGTACGGGGGGCGCCTCCTCTAATTGGTCGGCTTGTTGCTGCGGCTCCCCAATAAGCACTGACGCTGGTATTTCGAGCTGCGCACTGAGCTTCCTCACCATTGGAATAGTCAGGCGGCGCTTGCCTGACAAAACCTCCGACACGCGACCCTTACTGCCAATGATCGGTACTAGATCTTTCTGTTGAAGCCCCTTTTGTTCCAATCGAAAGAGAATGGCGTCAATCGGATTTGGCAATGGAATCCGGTAGCGCTCCTTTTCATAGGTTTCCACCAAGAGCGCGAGTAACTCAAGGTGCTTGCCTTCTGGAGATGACGGCTCTGGATCAAGCGCGATGAGCTGCTCGATCTCCGACAGATACTCGCGGTATTGAGCATCAGTCTTAATCACTGAAAGTTTAGAATGAAGCACAGTTTGCATCACTGTTCCCTAACGTTTCGAATATTCAGCATGAGTGCCGGCCCACAGGATCATCACAATCGAAGTCTTGTATGCGACACGCACTACTAACCTGTAAGAGTTACCCTTAACGTCAAAAATAACAGTATTGTTCGCCAAGATGCTTGCGCTTGCATAGCGCGCCTTTAACTCCTGCGGCGACTTCCAGGCGGCCAATTCAACCTCCGCAACCCAGCTTGCTATCCAACCCCTTGCGTCTGCGTGTTTAAGAAGGAAAGCTTCGAGTACTTCCCTGCCAACAAGCTTCATTCGCCTCTCCCTTAGCGTCCCCTCCCCCTAGAGGCGCTGTTCCCAAAACGGGAACTATATCATATTTGAAAAAATAAATGGGAACAATTTGTCTAACCTCTGGTTAAGCTGGCACCGGAATGACTGCTTCGGGTCCAGGCTGTGTGAAAACTCCAACCGAGCGGGTTTTTGGGAGCTGCAAAATGTCTCCCGAAGTGCCGATTGTCGATTGTGAGCCGTTCTGTGCGGTTGGGTTTTCACGTACTATCGACAAATCCGAGTTTTCGCACAGCGTCGGTCGATAGCCGACGCTGTATGGCGTGTCCCCCACCAGGGTCCGCCGATTTCCGACCGTATCTTCAAGAGGTGAGTTGACTGCATCATCGCCGCGGTGGTCATCGCCACCTCGTCTTCTCGACACGAATGTCGAGCTCCCGGGCGCCCACGCATAGGCACGTTTAACAGGTTGTAATTATTTAATCGAGGTTAAAACCTGCGCGACTAAGCTGCCTGCTCGCGGGCAAGCGGCGACCCGTCGGGCATGGTGAGACGGAACTGCGCACGCGAGCGCTCAAGCGCGTTGGTGCGCCTGACGGACTCGATGAGCGCATTTACGTCCGCGTAGTCGAAAGCGACCGTCCATTGCTGCGCAAGCGAAAGGGCATGAATGAAGCCGTCCGG
>WNGP01008197.1_pt1 | contig 11873 bp, 11 predicted proteins | sample 5407671 | NCBI WGS metagenome assembly WNGP01 (sample SAMN13153381, study PRJNA577476) | soil metagenome | isolation source: 40 cm soil or saprolite under Garry oak tree replicate 2 | place: USA:California | collected 2016-06-15 | reverse complement strand
AATAGCATGATGACCACTTTCATCAAGGCGATTTCGGCAACCCCCGGCAAACCGGCAGGCTCGTCCAGAGCCACGGAGACGGCGGCGAAGCTGATTGACACCACAACCTGCATCGGCTGCAAGGCATGCGAAGTAGCCTGCCAGGAATGGAACAACCAGCAGGTGACGTTTGGGAATTTCGAAGGCACGTACCAGACGCTGCCCGATCTGGCCCATAATTTTTGGAATCTGATCAAATTCCACGAAACCGAACTGGACGGCCAGCCGCTTTGGCTGATGTCGAAATATCAATGCATGCACTGCGTGGATCCGGGCTGTCTTAAGGCTTGCCCTGCCCCGGGCGCGATCGTTCAGTACAGTAACGGGATCGTCGATTTCAACAGCGATGCATGTATCGGTTGTGGCTACTGCATGACGGGCTGTCCCTTCGACGTGCCCAAGCTCAACCCGGAAACCAAGAAAGTCCAAAAGTGCACGCTCTGCACCGACCGCGTTTCTGTGGGACTCGAGCCGGCCTGCATCAAAGCCTGCCCGACGAACTGCCTGAGTTTCGGTACGCGCGAGGATTTGCTTCGAAAAGCGGAGGACCGCGTCGCGGTTCTCAAATCTGACGGGTTCGATACGGCAGGAGTGTACAATCCGGCCGGCGTCGGCGGCACGCATGTCGTCTATGTTCTGGCTCGTGCCGATCAACCGGAGTCGTACGGGCTCCCCAAAAACCCGCAGATCCCTTGGACCGTGTCGATTTGGAAAGGCCCGTTGAAATGGCTCGGCAATGCGTTGCTTATTGGCGGCATTCTCGGTACGTTCCTGCACTACCTTCGTTATGGACCTCAAGACCCCGAATGAATCCAGGCTAACTCGCTTTAGCGTCAGTGAACGTGTGGTGCACTGGCTCGTCGCGCTTAGCTTCCTCTACACCGCGCTGACGGGTTTGGCGCTCTGGTCACCGAGGCTTTACTGGCTTGCTTCCGTGTTCGGTGGGGGGACGACTGTACGTGGGTGGCATCCATGGGGCGGCCTCCTGTTCGTGCTGGTTTTTGCGTCAATGTTTCGGAATTGGAGAAGTCAGATGAGCCTGGATCGCGACGATCGTCACTGGCTGCGCAAGGCACATCATTACGCCGTGCACGACTATGCCGCGCTGCCCGAAGCAGGGCGAGCGGAGTTGTCTTGTGGTGGCCCGATGTCATGCCCCGGCTGTTACGCGAACTTGCCGTGCTGGTGCATCCGGTCGCGGCCATGATTTCCATCGGCGGGATCATTCTTCATATTTACATGGGCACGGCGGCAGTCCCGGGATCGTTTCGCGGAATGATTCAGGGTTGGGTAACGCCCGGATGGGCGGCGTCCCATCACCCGAAATGGTATCGAGAACATGTGGGATCGACGGGCACAACGCGCGCGCATTCTCGCTGAACGTTACCCCGCATCACGCGAAATTCTGAGGTTCTACGCCGGGCTCGCCGACTGGCAAGGCGAAGTTGCGCGCGAGCTCACCTCTCCGGCTGGGAGCGGGCAGGGTGAGCGTCTCCAAAACCTCCGAAACGCCTATCCTTCGCTTCTCGATCTCGTCGCCCGCACCGGGCCGCCGGCCCTTTCCGAGAGCGCGCGTGAACTGAACACAACCCAACTCGACCAGCTCATTCACGAATCCTGGGAATCGCCAGGAAACTTTTCAGCACTTGAATTTTTTGCCCGCGCCGTCTTGCAGCCATATGCAGCAAGTTTTCCTGCCGGCCTGGATTGTCCCTGGTGCCCGCAGCCTCCTCAAGCGGGATGCCTGCGGCCACAGGCGGACGGGCTGGCTTTCGATCTTGTCTGCGCCTTGTGTCTGCGCCGCCGCCCGTTTCCCCGTACGCGCTGTCCCGGCTGCAACGAGTCCTCGGAAACAAAACTCGCTAGCTTCACTGCTCCAGAATTTCCTCACCTGCGGCTACAAGCCTGCGATACGTGCCGGGCTTATCTTTTCGTCGTGAATCTCTCTCTCGATCCAGCCGCCATTCCGGAAGTGGACGAACTGGCCGGTCTCCCATTAGATCTTTGGGCTCTCGAGCGCGGCTATTACAAATTGCAGCCCAACCTGGCCGGGATTTAGGCGTGACGATGGGGAACGAAGTGCCCACCTTTTAGACCTGGGAAGTATTCGCATTTGATTTTTGCCGAAGTTGAGGGTTTTGAAGCGAATTCCACTCCTTGGGAAAGGAGGGGTGGCTGCGCCCATTAAGAAAATATCGCGAAGCCACTATAGCGGGCGCAGACGGGGTGGTCGTTCAAAAGAAATTGTTTTGGAGTTTGAACGAACCACCCCGTCCGCTTTCAACGGAACGGGGATATTTCTTGATGGCGCGTCCACCCCTCCTTTGCCAAGGAGGGGAGTTTAGATCACCCGACGCAATCAAATGCGTATACTTCCCAGGGCTTTATGCGGCCTTAGCCCGCGTTTGCCTCATTCCCACCGGATGATGGTGAGCATATTGGAATAGTCGTCCGTCCAGGGCGCGATCCCCTGCGGTTTTGCGACTTCAGACCAATTTTCGTTCTCCGCCAGCGAGCCGAGATCGGCACTGCGTCGCGCGGCGGCGACGTAATCGGAGGTACTCTTTCCGGTTGGCTCCTCATCGTCGTCGTACCGGACGCGAGCCTCCAAAGCGGCATCCGTCACGACTGCAGCGACGAGGCTTTCCACATCCATAAACCGATTAGAGACATGAAACAGCAGCAAGCCATCCGGTTTGAGTTTGGACAGATAGGTCCGGATGGCCTCGCGCGAAACCAGGTGAGCTGGGATGGAGTCGGAGTCGAACGCATCCAATATCAAAAGGTCGAATTCGTGATTCCCGGCTTTTTCGATTGAAAGGCGGCCATCTCCGATGACAACCTCGCAGTTCTTGTCGCAGCGGCGCAAGAACGTGAAGAAACCCTGTGCAATCGTGTAAACCTGCGGGTCGACGTCAAAGAAAGTAATTCGCCGGTTCGGCTGGGTATACCCCGCGATGCTGCCTGTACCGAGTCCCACAACGCCGATGTGTTGGTTAGGCCTGTCGCTCATCATCTTCATCACGTCGCCGACAGGACCGGTTTCGTGGTAGTAGGACAGCGGCTGGCCGGCCAGGGCCGGATCTAGACTCTCCAGTCCGTGCATCGTGTCGCCGTGGAGCAGCTTTCGCATATTGGAATCCACATCAAAGACAACTTTCTTGATGCCAAAAAAATTCCGTCCCATGTAGAGCAATTAATGTCGACGCTAGCCCACTGGAAAAGGAGGAATATGGCTGCAACCAACAGGCCGAGCGCGGCCGGATAGATCCAGTCTCGCCAGTTGATCTGGTCTTGTGCATTCGGCGTGCTTCGGAAGAAAGCAATCATCGCAACCAGCAGCGGGTACTCAAACACTGTCTGGAAAATAAAGGGCGCGACGACCGCTGTAAAGGCTCCTCCGATGGCACCTCCCAGGGCGATCCAAAAGTAGAATTCAGTGAGGTATCGAGGAGCTGGCCGGCTTGCGGCAAGCGCACTGTGGCAGAGTAGTGCGCCAGCCAGAAGGACCATGATGTGTCCCGCCATGAGTACCCAATTCAGACGCACGCCGGCAGATTTGCTGGAAGCCACAAGTGGAAACAGAAGAAGCAGGACCACAGGCAGGATTCGCGACATCCACTCGGTTGAAACTCGAATACGGCGTCCAAATGCGAGCATGAAGGTGATCAGATAGACCGCGAGTGGAATGACCCAGAGAAATGGAACGGATGCCAGATTCAGGAGAATGTGATTCGTCACTGCCAACATTAGCGCCGACGGCACACACGCGGCTGCCATCCAGTAGATTCGCGTTTTCCAAAGCGGCGCATTGGACTGTGAACCCTCGTTCTCCGACCCGGAAAAAGAAGAGGAACGCGGCTGGGAAGCGGGCTCCGCGTTCCGCCACACCATCGCCGATGTCGCAAACACCATCAACGCCAGCGCCCCGTAACCGGCGAGCCAGAGCGAGCTCTGCACGTGAGCACCCATGTGCGGCTCGATGAACAGTGGATAGCCAAGAAGGGCAATCAGGCTGCCTCCGTTGCTGATGGCATACAGAAAATATGGGTCACGTGCGGAGGCCGTTGACGTCTTGGACAACCAATTTTGCAGCAAGGGAGCTGTGGTTGATACGACACCGAACGGAATGCCGGCCGTTACCAGCAACTGTCCAAGCAGCCACATGGCCGGATGGCGGACCGCAGCCTCGTTCGGCCCTCCGGCAAAATGGATCGGAAGAAAAATCAGCGCGGCGAACATCAGCAACGCGTGTACGAAAATCTGACTGCGCAGCTTGACGAATCGTTCCAGCAGATGCGCATAGATGTATCCAGTGAGCAACGTGAGCTGAAAGAACAGCAGACAGGTAATCCAAACTGAGGCCGCTCCACCAAGCAGCGGCAACATCATCTTACCCACCATCGGTTCGAACCAGAACAGGAGGAACGCGCTGAGAAATAACGTCGGTCCGAACAGCAGCACGACATTCCACGTCTCGGCCTTCCTGCCGGTCATTCCCAGATCTGTTGCGGTTGGCATGCTGCGGGAAGATACCACAAAAAGGAAGTCATTTCGGATTTCGTGGGGAATTTCGGGACGGAGGAAAAATTGGGGGGTTCAATTTTTCCCCCGTCCCGAAATTCCCCTTTTGAAAAAATAGGCGTGTAGGCTTTAACCGGTGACGACATTCAAGGCAATCCTTGAATACGACGGAACGCGCTACGGCGGCTGGCAAGAACAAAAAAATGCGCGGACCGTGATGGGTGAGCTGCGGAAGGCGGCGCGAGAAGTCTTTGGCTCCGATGTGGAGATGCAGGGCGCGGGCCGGACCGATGCCGGTGTGCACGCGCTCGGTCAGGTGATGCACATCAAAGTTGTATCCCAAGTCCGCCAGCCGGTGGATGTCATCCAACAGCGCATGAACGATTTGTTGCCCGCCGACATCGTTATTCTCCAGTTCGAGCAGGCGGCCAGGAATTTCCATGCTCGTCATGACGCGCTCAGCCGCGTCTACATTTATCAGATATCCCGGCGCAAACAGGCATTCATGAAAAAGTACGTCTGGTGGGTCAAACACGATCTTGATGCAGCGGCCATGGCACGAGCCGCATCCTTGCTGATCGGCAGGCACGATTTCGTTTGTTTCCGGGCAACAGATCGATCGAAGCCCGAAGAGTCCACTGTGGTGGTCGTCAATAATGCAGAGATCGAAACCGAACAAGACATCATTATGTTCCGAATCGAAGCGTCCCATTTTCTATGGCGTATGGTGCGACGCGTCGTTGGGGCTCTAGTAAAGGTTGGAACGGGCGAACTCAGCGAGCAAGACTTCGGCAGGCTTGTGGATGGCCTCCCGGATCCGAAGCTGGATGTTGCGGCGTGGACTGCTCCGGCTTCAGGTCTCTTTCTGGAACAAGTGCGATATCGGAACAAAGGGTAATTGTCCAGCAATCCGCCTACCCCTTATGGCCGGCAAGACTTGCCACAACGGTGAGCAGTTCTACGGGCTCGACCGGCTTTGCCACGTGCATCTGATAGCCTGCAGCTAAGGCTTTGACGCGATCATCAATTCGCGTCAGGGCTGTTAGGGCCACGGCAGGAAGTTTGGTGTTTCGGGCGGAGCCTTGGGCGCGTATACGGCGAATCAATTCGTACCCATCGACTTCAGGCATGCCGATATCGGATACCAACACATCAGGATTCCACACTTCGACGATTCCAAAGGCGTCTTTAGCCGACGTTGCGGTTTGGACCTGCGCGCCGCAACGTTCGAACAGGAACCGAAGCATGTCGCATGTATCGATTTCATCATCGACCACCAGAATTCTCAATCCCACCAGCTCGATAGGTCCCTCCAGGCTGGTGGCGAGCGACAGATCCGGCTCATTCAGGGCTCTGCGATCTCTGCGAGATGCGGCGAGCGGCAATTTCATTGTGAAAGTCGCGCCCCGTCCCTCACCGGAGCTTGCTGCGGCAATGCTTCCTCCGTGGAGTTCGACGATGGATTTGGTGATAGCCAGGCCCAGCCCGAGACCTCCATAAGTCCTGGTAGGCGAAGCGTCGGCCTGGCTGAACCGGTTGAATATGTATGGTAGAAAGTCGTTTCGGATCCCTATTCCATTGTCGGTCACGGAAATTTCAACATGCGAGCTAACGCGCGCCAGTTCCACCAGTACACGTCCTCCTTTGGGTGTGAACTTGATCGCGTTGGACAGCAAATTCCATACGGCTTGTTGAAGCCGGTGGAAATCACCTAAGACGGGTCCTGCGGCGGAATCCGCGACGATCTGGAGACGAATCTCCTTCGCGTCTGCCGCAGGGCGTAGAGCATCCAGGGCAGCGTCGATCACTGTTGAAGGCTGGACGGATTTCACCTCGACGCGAAACTTGCCGGAGATTATTCGAGAAACGTCGAGCAGGTCTTCGACAAGCTGCGCCTGTGCTTTGACGTTGCGCTCAATCACATCTATCGCCTTTTTTTGGGCCTGGCTATCCAACTTTCCGGTGCCGAGCATCCTTACCCAGCCCAGGATGGCGGTCAGCGGGGTTCTCAATTCATGGCTGAGGGTTGCAAGAAACTCGTCCTTGGACTGGCTGGCCTGTTCTGCCTGCGCTCTCGCGATTTCCGCCTGACGTAGCGCATCACGTTCGCGCGCCTCGACACGCTTGCGCTCAGTGACTTCCCGCGCAATTTTGGAAGCGCCGATGATAGCGCCGTCTTTGTTCCTAATTGGAGAAACCGTGATGGAGACATCAATGATCCGGCCGTCCTTCCTCAATCGCTGCGTTTCGTAGTGTTCAATACGTTCTCCACGACGAAGACGTTCGAGAATCCGTGGTTCTTCATTGGGATGATCGGGTGGGATCAGTTTCGTAACCGGCTGGCCGATCATCTCGTCGGCCCTGTATCCAAAAATCTTCTCGGCGCCCTGATTCCAACTCGTCACGATACCGTTGAGAGTCTTACTGATGATGGCATCATCCGCTGACCCCACCAGGGCGCTGAGGTAAAACTGCGCCAGTTCTGCCTGCTCCAGCTCTGAGATCCGCTGTTTGGCAGCCGCTAATTGGTCGATCAATGAGCGTCGTTTTTCTGGCATCGTTCGGTATTCTCGGAAGTTGAGCCCTACAGAAAAGCGTACAATAATGGAAGACGCGAAAGCGACCCCCTGAGAACGGCTGTGGGTTCAATTGGCGTTATTCACGCTATTTGTGGGCCCACCGGCCGGCATCAGACTCCGATATCTTCATTCCATAGCGTGGGATTCAAGCGGATAAACTCGGTCATGAGGCGGATGCAACTTTGGTCCTGGAGTACCTCAACGGCCACGCCTCGCGACCGAAGCAGCGCCTCTTCTCCAAGGAAGGTCTGATTCTCTCCGATGACAACTTTGGGAATCCTGTAAAGAAGAATGGCCCCGGTGCACATCGCGCAGGGTGACAGTGTCGTGTAGATCGTGCATTCCTTATATACGGTTGCGGTTTGGCGCCCGGCGTTTTCGAATGCATCCATTTCGCCGTGCAATACCACGCTTCCTTTCTGCACGCGCCGGTTGTGGCCTCGCCCGATGATCTTCCCGGTATGCACGATGACCGAGCCGATAGGAATCCCACCTTCTTGAAATCCTTTTTCCGCCTCTTCACGAGCGGCTTTCATGAATTCGTCCACGGGCCGCATCTTAACAGACTAAAATACCGCGCGTGAGCACAAAGGAACTCCCTAGAACGATGGGTTTTGGCGACCTGCTGCTGTTCTACGTCGTGACGGCTCTCAGCCTACGGTGGATCGCGACGGCCGCCGCAGCGGGTCCAAGCTCGATCGTCATCTGGATCGCGGGTTGTCTTACCTATTTCGTCCCGTTGGTATTTTGCGTTCTCGAGTTGTCGTCTCGGTATCCCGAAGAAGGTGGGATGTACATCTGGAGCAAGCGCGCATTCGGAGAGTTTGCCGGTTTCATGACCGGATTCCTATATTGGGCCGCGAATCTGCCCTACTATCCAGGAGTCTTCTATTTTGCTGCGGCCACCGCGCTGTTCATAGGTGGAGAGCAATGGCAACACCTGGCGAACAATAGTACCTATTTCATCCTGTTTGCACTTGGCGGCCTGATACTCGGTCTGGCGTTGAACATCCTGGGGCTGAACATCGGTAAGTGGCTTCACAACCTGGGAGCGATTGGAGCGTGGCTGCCGGCCTTGTTCCTGATCGTGATGGGTTCGATCGCGTGGCTGCGCTTTGGATCGGCGACCGAGGTCACTGTCGCGGCGCTTCTTCCAGGCGCCAACTTGAAAAACTTATTCTTCCTGTCCACGATTGCGTTTGCGTTTGGGGGCGTCGAAGGCGCTTCCACGATGGGCGAAGAAATCGAAAATGCACGGCGCAATATACCTCGAGCCCTGATCGCAGCAGGTGTCGTCATTACTTTTATTTATATCGCTGGAACCGCAACTGTGCTTGCAGCCTTGCCCGCCGGGGAAGTGACAGGGTTGCAAGGCTTCATGCAGGCGCTTGGCAAAGTGGCCGGGCGTATCGGTCTGGAACCTGTGGCGCCGTTTGTCGCGCTTTTGGTGACAATCGGTAGTGTTGGAGCAGTAGGGGCATGGTTTGCGGCGTCCGCGCGGCTTCCATTTGTTGCGGGCGTCGACAAGTTCCTTCCACCGGCTTTCGGCCGGGTTCATCCGCGATGGCACACGCCCTATGTGGCACTAATCGTTCAAGCGGTCATTGCCGCGGTTTTCATCTTTCTGAGTCAGGCGGGAACCTCCGTAAAAGGCGCTTATAACGTGCTCGTCAGCATGGGCATTCTTTCTTATTTCCTTCCGTTCTTCTACATGTTCGCCGCCATGATCCGTCTGCAGCGAGAACCGGCTGGACCCGAGGTCCGCCGCGTTCCAGGAGGCAAACCTGTGGCCGTGCTCCTGGCAGTCCTCGGCCTTCTCACGACGACGCTCTCGAGTATTGTGGCGTGCATCCCACCCCAGGATGAACCGAACAAGATTCTGAGCGTCATCAAAGTCGTCGGCTCTTGTGCATTAATGGTGGCCATTGGCGCCGTGATTTACGCGCTCGGCAAATCGAAGAGAGGACATCGCGGATAAATACGGTGACGTATTTGCCCTCATCCGGCCCTTCGGGCCACCTTCTCCCAGAGCATTGAAAACAACTGAAGGGAAAGCCGAAGTCCCCTCCTTGGACAAGGAGGGGTGGCTGCGCCCATTAAGAAAATGCCGCGAAGCCTCCTTAAGCGGGCGCAGACGGGGTGGTTGGTTCAAGCCACCGATCATCGGAAGTTGAACGAACCACCCCGGCCGCGCCTCCAAAGGAACGGGACCATTTACTTGATGGCGCGGCCACCCCTCCTTTGCCAAGGAGGGGACTTCGCCTTTCCCTCCGGTTGTCCCAGACGCCCGTGTCCAGCGGACGACTTGTGGGTGATGATCAGCTCTCCCAAGGGGAGAGGGACAGATGATTCACTAAAACCGCATCAAGCCTGCTTCTGGAACGAAACGCAGTTCGTAATTTGGCAGGTCTGCTCGGCGCAGCCCGGCACGCGCACCAGGCTCGGAGCAGCATTTGAATTAGCGAGGGGCAGCGACGCGGGCGTTTGACACACGACAGAAAATCATGTGACATTACTCACGCTAGGAGGTGTCGTTTCATATGAAGAACAAGGTACTCATGTTGTTTGTGGTTGCCGCAAGTCTGCTGAGCCCGGTTCCATTTTTCGCCCATCACGGAGATGCGGGGCGTTACGAGGAAAACGTGATCGTGATGACGGGAACCGTTGTGGAGGTGCAATTGGTCGATCCGCATTCGATCATCGTCCTTGACATCCCCAATGAGAAGGGCCAACAAGTGCGATGGCAGGCAGAAATGGGTGGAAGAAACGCTCTGGCAAAGAACTTCGGTTGGACGAAGAACACTCTGAAGTTTGGAGACAAAATCACGATCACCGGCCGGCGCGTCAAGAGTGGCGCGCCGTACATCAATTTGACCGAGAAAGCCAACATCGTGATGACCGATAGCGGCAAGGAACTCTTCCGCACGAACAATTATGAGCTGCCGGCTGCGGCTCCGCGAAAGTAAATGAAAGGCAGAAAGCTTTCGGGTGTTTTGTTGTGCCTGGCCGTCCTCGGCACCATTGTCATTGCGAGCGCGCAAACACGTTCGGTTTCTTTCTCCCCGCCCTCTACGCAATTGAGGCAGGTTGCCTATCTCAAGGCCTCGAACACGGAGATGGGTGACCGTTTCGGCAACGGCGGCACGCTGGAGGGACACGGTGTTGCTCTCAGCGGTGATGGCAACACGCTGGCGGTGGGCGCTCCTTATGAAAGCAGCGGCGCCAAGGGCATCAACGGCGACCAGAACGACAATTCGGTCTACAGCGCCGGCGCGGTTTATGTCTTTACGCGTAGAAACAACGCCTGGAGCCAGCAGGCGTATATCAAAGCGTCCAATCCGGGACAGAGCGACAAATTCGGATACGTTGTGTCGTTGAGTCAGGACGGGAACACTCTGGCCGTCTCCGCCTATTATGAGGCCAGTGCCGCTAAAGGCATTAACGGGGACCAGAACGATAACTCCATTCCTCAGGCCGGAGCAGTGTACGTCTTCACGCGCACGGGGACCACCTGGAGCCAGCAGGCGTATATCAAAGCATCGAACACAGGTGAAGCGGGAGTTGGAGATCAACTCGGTGATGGAGACCAGTTCGGCTTCTCCATCGGCTTGAGCGCTGACGGCAACACGCTGGCGGTGGGCGCCATCGGTGAGGACAGCGGCGCCAAGGGCATCAACGGCGACCAGAACGACAACTCACAGCCGGGGTCCGGCGCCGTTTACGTCTTCACGCGGACCGCCACGACCTGGAACCAGCAGGCGTATATCAAAACCTCAAACACGGATGCCGCCGACCTGTTCGGTTATTCCGTGGGGTTGAGCGCCGATGGCAACACGCTGGCGGCCAGCGCCTACGACGAAGACGGTTCCTCCAGAGAGATCAACGGCGTTCAGGACAAGGGCAGGCGTGGCTCAGGCGCGATATACGTTTTTACGCGGACCGGCGCCGCGTGGTCGCAGCAGGCTTATCTCAAGGCCTCGAATGCCGAGAACGGCGATTCACTGGGATACGCGATTGCGATCAGTCAGGACGGCAACACCATCGCGGGCGGCGCCGCCGACGAAGACTGCATGATGCCTGGTGTCTTTCCTGGCGCTCCTGCTGTGTGCGACAACGACCAGCCTATGGATAACTCCAGCGGTGCGGTGTACGTTTTTGTTCGCAACGGCACTACCTGGACTCAGCAGGCGTTCATCAAGTCCTCGAACCCGGGTAAAGAAGATTGGTTCGGTTCCCGCCTGACTCTTAGCGGCGACGGCGATACGCTGGCGGTGGGCGCGCAAGTCGAAAATGGAAGCGCCAGGGGCATCAATGGGCAACCGGACGACGCGGCCGAAGACGCTGGCGCCGTCTACCTCTTCACTCGTACCGGCAGTACCTGGGCCCAGCAGGCTTACGTCAAGGCCTCGAACGCCGAGGCGTACGACGAGTTTGGAAGCGCGATGGCCCTGAGCAAGGACGGCAGGCTCATGGCCGTCGGCGCCCGCGGCGAAGGCAGCGCCGCCAAGGGCATCAATGGAAACCAGAACGACAACTCGGCATTAGGGGCTGGCGCCGTCTACGTCTTCACCTATCAATAGTTCGGGATAAATTCCGCTGCCGCCTTGCAATATGCCAAACGCGAGCGCAATTCACAAAGTGTTTACGCGCCTTTCCAAATAGATTGACTGTACTGGTCTGATGGTAGGAAACTCTCGGGGTGCTCGAAGGAGGTCAAACAACATGACGAAG
>WNGP01005522.1_pt1 | contig 11874 bp, 11 predicted proteins | sample 5407671 | NCBI WGS metagenome assembly WNGP01 (sample SAMN13153381, study PRJNA577476) | soil metagenome | isolation source: 40 cm soil or saprolite under Garry oak tree replicate 2 | place: USA:California | collected 2016-06-15 | reverse complement strand
GAGTTCGTCTGGGAACCCGCGCAGATCGAGAAGCTGTTCGATTCTATCCTGGGCGACTATCCGATCGGCTCATTCCTCTTCTGGAAGGTAGAGGAGAAGAACAAGGAGCAGTGGACGACGTTCGAGTTCATCAGGCAGTTCGACCAGGACAGCCCTCACAATCCGGAAGCCGACCTCAAGGGCATTACCCGCGACATCTTCCTCGTCCTAGATGGACAACAGCGAATGTCTTCGTTGTTCATCGGGCTCAAGGGATCGTACCGCCACTTCCATTACCGCTGGCGGACCGAAAAGCTGTTTCTCAACCTCCTCAAGCGCCCTGTCGCGAACGAGGAAGACCCAGAAGAGCTGATATACCAGTTTGCCTTCAGGGAGAAGCCCGAGACGAAGAAGCCCAACAGATTGTGGTATCAGGTCGGAAGGATTCTCGACTTCGACGATCCCGAGGACGCGAAGGCCGACATCAAGCCCCTGCTCGCCCCCCTAGCGGAGGCAGACAGGGAGAATGCCAACAGGCTGGTCGGCAAGCTTCATAACAAGATTCACACGCTGCCGACGATCAATTACTACGAGGAGCGCTCGCAGGATTACGACAAGGTGCTCACGATCTTCGTCCGCGCCAACTCTGCGGGCACCCCGCTCGAGTACTCGGATCTGTTGCTCTCCACCGCCACGGCGAAGTGGCAAAACCTGAATGCCCGCGACGAAATCAATAAGCTGACCGACGAGTTGAACGAGCTGGGGAGCGGCGACGGCTACAAGTTCGGGAAGGATTTCGTGTTGAAAGCCAGCTTGTATCTGACAGAGGATCTGCCGATTCAATACAAGGTAAAGAACTTCACGCGTGCGAATCTCCGCAAGATCGAAGCGAACTGGGATGGCATCAGGACCTATCTGGCCACGACGGTGCGCCTGGTGGCCAAGTTCGGGTATCGCTGGGAGAATATCGTCGCACCGCTCACTCTCGTACCCATCGCGTTCTGGCTGATGAAGAAAGGAGACGACTCGTTCGACAAGTCATCCCGGCGCGAAGACGTCGCTGCACAAACCGAGATCAAGAAGTGGCTTACGATCGCGTTGCTGAAGAACGTGCTTGGCGCTTCCACGGATACCACCCTCAAGAACCTGCGCGATGTTCTGTTGACCGTGACGACTCACAAGACATTCCCGACGGATGGGTTGAATGCCGCATTGAGAATCGATGGGAAGCTCGTCGATCCCGAGATCGACGAGCTGTTGATACGCAAGTACCGCGGCAAGTACACCTATCTCATCCTGTCCCTGCTATATCAAGACAGAGAATGGAAGGATACGGTCTTCCATCCATGTCTTCCCGATATCCGGGTTCAGCCTCCGGGCGTTGCGGAAGCGTGGTTACAACGATGAGAGAATCCAGCGCTACATAGAAGTCGCCAACACTGTGCTGAATCTCGAATTGCTTACGGATTCCGAGAACCTGTCAAAGAATGCCACGCCGTTCGATACCTGGGTAACGACCCGAGATGCGGGGTTCAAGAAGCGGCACCTGATTCCTGAACTGAGGTCGTACGACCTGGACGCGTTTGACGACTTCATCGAGGCCAGGAAGGAGATCCTGGTTAGACAGCTGCGAACGATCTGACGCCGACAGTCAAGAACTACATATCCGCTACGTGGGAGGCGCGTCCTACGTCTACCACGACGTGCCACGCCAGGTATTCGACGAACTCATGAGCGCGCCATCGAAGGGCGGCTTCATGAACAGAGAAGCGAGAAACGTTTACAAATTTACTAAGCAGTAGAAGCGCGGGAAGAATGGCCGAGGTGCTCGGTTGGTCGCCGCCAGGAGGTGGCAAGGTAACTCGCACTGTTGATGCATTGGACCCTAGCGGGACCACAGGAGGTGGCCCCGCTCGCCCGCCCGTCGTTCACGAACATCAACCACGTACTGAACGACATCCCTAACCGCCTCGTCTATCGCGACCTCCACCACGGACTCCGAGGGACTCCGCTTCCTGCGCCAGTATTGAAAGGGATATTCCGTAAGCGGAAGAAAGGTCGAGCGTCCTCTCGGGTGCGGAAACGGTCGCGTGCAGCCGCTGTTGATCGGTGACAGGACCAGTCGCTCGGAATGATCAGTGATGAGCGATTTGGTGTCCAATGTGAGTACTGTGTGGCTCCGGTCTCGATAAGCGTCGGCGTCCAGCAGGCGTTCCAAACGCTCCTCGGTCGCCCAGAAGAACACCCTTGCATTGAGCAGCTCGTACCAGTCCTTGGGCGTGAGGCCATCTTGCAAGCATCGTTCAAGGCCAGCATCGCTCAATGGGATCTGGTCCCGAACGACAGCTCGTCCAAGATGTGGATGCGAGATGGCGACGCCGGCTGGCCGGTGGGCCGAGAGTATCTGTGATCGAGTGGGTTCAGGTACTTCGAATAGCTTGACAAGAGCGGCGGTACTAAGGAGACCATGCTTCATGATGCTCGGCCAGGTTCCAGCCTCAGCCATGTGATAGAGCGTCGGGTACTGAGCCGCCAGGTCCCCCGGCGCAACGCCTACAGGAAGCGCTTTCGTCTTTCCCCTTGACTTCCCTCCCACCTTCCTGCTCACCACTTACGTCGATCAATGATGCTGCGGAAATGGAATCTCGTGGCAATCAGCGACACTGGAGCCCCGGCAACACGCTCAAGCTCCTCAATCAGGCGAATGGTCGGCGGCGTGAGCTGCTCGAACCGCCGAGCATCCCTATTCCGCACGTCGAGATAATCCGCGAACGTTAGAGCTATGTCTGTGGGTCCGTTCAGAACTGAAGCGCGCCGGTATTCTCTCCAGCCAAACTCGGCTACGCGCCTATCTCGCTTGGTTGTTGTGGTCTTCTCTGCCCGGACCAGGTCGTCGACAGAGTTACCAGACCGATCAGCAACTTCCTGCCACGGGATCTCGATTCCCATTGGGCCAGAGTTCCCCCCGACACGAATTGGATAGCTACGACATACCATCACTACCCTCCGCACGCGGCCCGGTGGTATGCCGACTTCGGCAAGGCAGCCGCTCGCGGTCGTGTCACGTGAAGTGACGTAGGGATACAGCCCGTGATGCAAACTCAAGCCGGTTCCTTGGGTCCCTTCTAGCAGGACCCGGTCACCCGCGGTGTAGGCCCTCTCCAGCACATCGAGAGCCGGTCTCACGTAGGGTGCTAAGCGGGGCTCGTCGCGCGCGAGCCGGACAGCAGGCTTGGCAGCGGGTCGAAGGACTTTGCGGGCCGTCGCCATCCCAACGCCTTGGAGGGTTGAACCAATGGCCTTTTGCATGCCGGCCTTGCCTTCCTCCTCCTTGTCCGAGTCCTCAATGAGCATCGCTTGGGGATCAATCGTGAGGCGCCTTACGTCGATCTCGTGCTTCACGATCTCCTCCAGGAGACCGTCTGTTCTCAGCACTGAGCCAGGACCCAGAACGAGGGCCGCTTTGGGAGCTCTTCGTGACCCAGAGGGCAGGTGATGGAAGACCTCGTGTTCCGGCTCAGCGAAGACGGTATGCCCGGCATTCGGACCTCCCACACGCACCAACACGGCGTACTCGGGTGCGAGGTGAGAGGCAATGTGCCCCTTCCCCTCGCTGCCCCATTGCCCACCCACAAGCACGTCCACAAGAGGGATGACCCCACGGCCATACAACTGAAGACAGCTCGCGACCCTCTCAACAACATCTTCCTTGGCGTTGCGGTGCGTGTCGATTACAACATCGGCCACTTCTCGCAGCGAATCGACTTGCGCTTCGGTCGGATCTTTGAGCGCCTCGTCGTACGAAGGCAGTTCGGCGATCGAACCGGCTCTGTCCTTGTATCTCCTACGCAGTTCTTCAATTGGGGCCGTCAAATGCACGTGAATGACGCTGCGCCCGTATGCGCGGCGCAGCGCGTCGATTTGCTCCTTTATGCGAACCGAATCCACCACCACGGGAGCAGACTCCGATTCGCGTGCAAGGCGACGCACGAGCGAATCCGCTACCCACTGCCCTTTCGTCTGCTTGTCGAGAGCCTCGCCAGCCTTCTGCAACGCTGCGCGTTCGGCTGGAACACCTGGGCTCACCGCTCTGATGAGCTCATGAGTCTTAACCAGCAAGAAAGCGAAACGGGCAACCAGTTGCCCGACTAGAGAACTCTTTCCGCATGCGATGGGCCCGGAAAGGACCACGACCCTGCTTGGCACGGTGTAGGATCTGTTGATGGGTGTTAGAACATCGAACCCTGGGTAGTCTCGTCAGGACGCGGAGCCAGATGGGTGACAGGCGAGCGGAGTCGAGATCCAGGTAGCTCGTAGACCGTCACGTGCACCTCCTCCTCACACAGCGTGAGTCGGATTAGCTCCTCCACAACATCCCACGACCCGCCTGCCTGTCCAGTCCCGATCTTCGGCATGTGCACCGTGGCCCCCTTTTTGCGAGCGACGGTCGATACTTTGCGAAGTCCTTCTCGAAGGGCGTTATAACGGACTCGCGGCTGCGCTGAGGCCCCATAGCCGTGCTGGGCAACGACGCTTGCTACGTCCACGTCCTCCCTTACGGAACTGAAGTGCACGTTACCGAGAACCAATTCCTTCCGCCCAGGTCCCACCCACAGGCGGAATTCGTCCTGGGCCATAGGCCACGCCCGACGCACGGCGGCAGCGAAGCCGCTACCTCCCCAGGTGATGGCGGCATCAGTGACGATGTGAACGATCAGTTTCGGTCCGTCCCCCCGCGGCTCAGTGGCATCGCCTATCACGTATTCGACTAACTCGGGCGCAGGTTCTCGACCCTCGTCAATCGTTCGAAGGAGTCCAACGACTCGCGGCCTCAAAGAACCCGGATAAGGAGGAATCCCGAGGGCCTCAACGTGGAGCTGATCGCTCTTGTGCGTCCACGACTCGTCGCCTTTGGAAGTGAAGCCAATTGCACTGCAATGCGCCACGAGGGTTCGTTCGGGCAAGACCCAGCCGCGGCTGATCGAGCTGGGTTTCCACGCCCGAGACCCGATCAAATAATCGATCCGGTACCTGCCCTTCTTCCCGCCTTTCTCGATCGGCGAAGCACAGAACATCGCACACGGGTCGCTGCGGAGATGCACAGCACGTATGAGGATTGCCTCCATCGAGACCTCGTAGCGCTTCTGTTCCTCCAGCAACACGTCGACACCGACGTCTGGTGTCGCGAGGTCCGTAAAACTTCCTATCGGCATCACGAACTCGGCAGCTGCGATGTTGCAGAGGGCCTCCAACTGCCAGTCGTCGCCCTCGAGCTCACTGTGAGGCGCCCGCTTCCGAACCTGCTCAGCCCAGTCGGGGAAAAGCGTGTGCGCAATCTCATGGGCCAATGAGTAGCGCAGGCGACCTCTGGGACGAGTCGGGTTGTACTCAATGCGCGGCTTCCCCCGCTCAGTGGCTACAGTCTGCGCTTCGCGAACGTCATCGCGTGGGATCACTTCGATTTCGAGTAGATCTGCCAGGGCGAGTGGATCAAAGGGAGGACCAGACCACCCGATGTCCATTGCGTTCATGGTGATCTCCCTGGCGCGCTCCGTCACGGCCTGGACTGGGTCGCGCTGCTTGGAAAAGGCGAGCACCGATTGGTGCGTCCACTGGCTGGGAGCTGGGGTCATGGGGCGCCCAATACCTCAGAGTTGATACCGAATATTTACCGAAGAGAGCGGGCTATCAAGTCCGGACACGATCTGCCGCTGCGCCAACTGATTGAAAATACGACGGTTTACGACTCAGTTCCAGCGATTCGGATCGCTCCTCCCCTTACCTCCGCGGCGTTGCTGCTAGGGTGCGCTCCCAGTATTCCCATATCAGCACCATTGCCAGGGAATCGAGTCCACAATACTGCAGCAGCAGGTCGCGCCATTGTTTCCGTGCCTCCCCATCATCGCGCTCGACGCCATACATCATGGCTTGATACGCTCGCATGGCCCCCGTTCCCTCGATTACCTGCTGACGGACGCCGTTGATGACGAGCGGTGGCAGCGCAGCATAGGGATCTGCATTCGGGAGGGCTGCGTGACCCGTAATCTCCTCGAACCGAGCCCGCATGGCACTGTCCGTCTTCCACAACGCATCCAATACGACCTTGATCGAAGTCCGACCACCCATGGCAGGATGGAAAAAGTTCTCGCGAGTGACCTGATTGAGATCCAGAATGCGATCCGACTCCGTGAGAGTGTTGATCCATCCATCGAGGTCTGCGTTCGCCTGGCCAAACGCTGGAAGCTCGCGGAGGATCTCCTTCATCGTGGAGCCCTCATGTGTAGCCCAGGCCAGGACAGTACCTTCCTCTCCGATAGCCTCCCGCAGCGCATGCGCGAACTTGCCGTTCGGCCATGTGTCTTCGGTATTGATCCACTCGGAATGTACGGGCCGCTCGCCGGCTCGGTTGAGCGTGTGACAACTCCATTGGAACGCAACAAGACCATACGGCCGCATTCCAGCATGGTAGGGGAGCGCAAGCCGTGAAGTCTCAAAGTCGATGAAGTGCAACGGATACTGGGCTGCTTGTAGGGCTGGCCGCAGTTCATCGCCGACCCAGACCTGCCCCGACCTCGTGTGCCTCAGTTGTACCAGCTGGCGCGCATTGATCACGCCGACACTGCCATCCGCCTTCGAACATGCCTCCTCCGGGACGTCCAGGAGCGAGGCCTTTTTGTTCTGCAGGAGTTCTTCAACCAGTGGCGCTGCAGATCCTTTGAGGCGCCCGCCCTGGTAGAGGTCCAGGACCGACGGCGTTGCATCCGCAAGTCCTCCCCAGCACTCGCGAAAGCCGCTGGGCTGAACGCCCGGCTCGACTCGATACTCGCAGTCGCGGCACCAAAAACCGAGCGGGGCCGGTAGCTTGCGAAGGTCCCCTGACAACGACGCCTCGAACCGACCCGCTTCGGCCTCAACCTCTGTACGCAATTCAGCAACCTCTGAGGACACGTCTATCTCAACGACGCACCGATCCTGACGTGCTCGCTCCACGTCCCCAGTGAACACTGCGTGATGCGCACGAGCCTTTCCGTCGCGCGACTCCCGTCGCTCGATTTTGAACCAATTGGGAAGTCCGTCGATTGCAGTCGTGGCAGCCTTGTCAACGAGACAAAGGAATGGCGTGACAACCGCCCCCCCAATCATCGCCGACAGCACGCTGACCTGGAACGCAACATCCTCGAGGTACTCACGCCACTTCTCACTGATGGCGAAGGGCTTGCGCTTACCGCGGAACAAGTTCGGTGCGCCGTCGCTCAGCCGGGCCGCGTTCTCTTGCGAGTCGAACGACTTTGCCTTCACCTCAACCAATCGAAAGTCACTGCCCCGTTTCTGAATGATGTCAGCGCGGGCAAGACGGTGTCCCGCAAGGAGTGTCGCCTCAAAGACAGTGACGCTTTCGTTCTTGAACGCTTCCCGAGTGGCGGCGGCTCCCACAAGTGGATCGCTGCCGTACTCGAGCGGGACCCCCTCCGGGTAGTGGAGCTTCGCCAGCGTCTCAACCATGTAGCCGCCTTCGGCGAGCATGCGGAGATAGTCGTCGTCCTCCTTTGTATTTGGATAGCCAAGTTCACGATAGTAAAGCTTTGTTTGGCACGAGCGCGCTACTTTGAAATCGGATTTGGAGAGCGTTTGGAAGCGATCCTCTCTCGGCATCATCCCTCCCCATGCGATTCTCGCGGAGCGCTCACAACGCAAAAGCCCCTGCTCGCCTGCATCTTGAGTCAGTTAATCCGAGGCGCCGAGGCGAATGCACTCGGAGTCCCGGACAGTCACCTCATCCTCAACAAACTCACGTAGCTCCGGGAAGCTTGATAGGGCGAAATTGCGGCATCGAGGGGCGGTTTTGCGGCACCCGTCGCTCCCGACGCTGGGTCGATGTCGCCTTCCCGCGAAGCCCGTATCTGCCGGGACGCAGCAACTCGGTGGGTAGTAACCGACAGGCAGATGAGAACACAGCGCTAGCGGCCAGCGATCCAATCAGCGCTCACGAGACTGGCGTATCACGCGCCCAATCCGCTCCAGAACGGCTGCGGGATCGTTTGCCAAATCGAAGTCCCAAACCCGGATCACGAACCATCCCAACCGGCGCAGCCTTCTTGTGACAGCTCGATCCCGAGCGCGGTTCCGCTGGATCTTCTCTCGCCAAAATCTCACGTTGGTACGTGGGAACCGATCGAAGCCCGGGGCGCCGTGCCAGAAGGCCCCATCAACGAAGACCGCGATGTGCTCCTGGGGAAAAGCGAAGTCAGGAGAACCAGGCACTTCCTTGGGCTGCACTCTCCATCCCCGCACCCCAATTCGCATCAGCAACGCCCGCAGGCGGCGCTCGGTGCTTCGGTTGCCCCGCGACCGAACGCTTGACATGATCCTCGATCTGACTTTACTAGGTACGCTGTCCATTCTAGATGGCGAATGTCACCTGCTGCCTGGATTTATGAGCTCGGTGAGAGCAGCTTCCGGACAATGTGCAACACTTCTCGTCGTAGCGTCGTTGCGTTCCGTTCGAAGAAGGCCGACAGCGAGTACCCCAAAATGCGTTGGCAGAACGCGAAGGTGCTAACCGTTGAATCGGCGCTCCGAACACCTTTCAGGATAAGCAGCTGATCGGCGATGTAGCGAACGTAGACCGCGTTGCTGATCTGACCTGAGACTACCATCAGCGCCGGTAGCAGGTTCTGATTGTAGGCTCTCATAGCGCTCCGGAGATCGGCGTTCTGTCGCTTCGAGTCGGCGCTCTTGTACCCCTGCCGCACCTCGAAAACAACCCCCGAGAGTGCGCGACGCCGACGGCTAGGTAAGCCGATCCTATTCGCCGCCCTCAATAGCCAAGATCGAACGCGATTTCTCCTTCGGGAATCACGAACCTCCGACAGCGAGATTCTCGCGTCCAAAGTGATCGTAGCTCTTGAGCCGTCCGTCTTCTTGTACTGATAGCTCCAAGAAACCTCCGTGTCGGATAGGCGCAACGTGTCCTGGATAATCCGTCTAACAAGGCGTTCGCAGCCGATGCCCAGCTGTCGGTAGAGCGACGTGATGCCGCCGCTAGCTTTGTGGGCGGCAAACATCAGCTTTGAATCGAAGCCGATCCAGTGGTAGAGAGGATCGCCTCCGTACAACGCGCGAAACTCGCTGAGCGAAATGCCGGCCTCATCGTCGGTTCCGAACTTTGGCAGGTAGTCCGTGCAAAGGCGTATCGGTTCCAGAAACAGGTCGAGATATTCCTTGTCTGTTCGCCATCGCCTGCGTGACCGACGCCGCTTTGCCATGGTTCCTATACGTCAGTCGACAGGGTCGGTGGCAACGCCCTGCGAGCGCGTGTCGGGCAGGTTCGCTTCATCAGTTGGCCGTGAGGAGCCGCTGAACCACGGTCGAGATTTCCTTCCTCAGCTTGTCTGCGTTCCGCTCAAAGAACCCGGACAAAGAATAGCCCAAGACGCGCTCACAGAACGCGAAAGTACCGATCGTGGGGTCGGCATCCGCGACGCCCCTGAGGACAAGGAGTTGGTCCGCAACGTAGCGCGTGTAAACGGCGTTGTTGACCTGAGCCGACACCACAATCATGGCGGGAAACAGATCGTCGTTGTAGGCTCTCAGCGCACTGCGCAAATCGGCGTTCTGTCGCTTCGAGTCGGCGCTCTTGTACCCCTGGCGGATCTCGAAAACAGCCCCTGAGAGCGCCCGAAGACGATCATTGGATATGCCGACTCTCCGAGCGGCTGCGCTGATCCAATCGCTTACGCCGTTTCGCTTCCCCGCGTCTTTGACGTCCGAGAGGGAGACTCTCGCGTCCAGAGTGATCGTCGCCTTCGAGCCATCCTGCTTTTCATACTGATAGCTCCAGGACGTTTGTTCGTCCGAGAGCCCCATGGTCTTCTGGATGATCCTTCTGACAAGCCGCTCGCAGGCGATCCCTAGCTGCCTGTATAGCGACGTGATACCCCCGCTGGCTTTGTGGGCGGCGAACATGAGCTCCGAGTCGAAACCGATCCAATGGTAGAGGGGATCGGCTCCATATAGCGTGCGGAACTGAGCGAGCGAGACGCCATCCTCGTCGTCTGTGCCGAACTTCGGAAGGTAACCTGCGCAAAGGCGGATGGGTTCAAGAAAGAGCTCAAGGTACTCTTCGTCCATTGGCAGTCAGGCCTCTCGTTCAAACCGCGGGGCTTGTCAGTCTCTGGGAAGAGGGTTGCACATGCTGTTCCAGGAACGCCGCTAGCTGGCGAGCGACTACATGGCCGATTATCGGGGGCACAGCGTTCCCGATCTGGAGGATGTTATGACCGGCTGCATGCGGGAATACAAACTCGTCTGGGAACGACTGAAGCCGGGCGCACTCACGAACCGTCAGCCGCCGAGTGAGAGCGTAATGGAAGTGAACGCGCGCCTTCGGATTCGCCCGCACGTTGTACGCAAGCTCTCCCTTCTTAGATTTGTGATCGCCCTGGCCCGCGCCTTTCGTCGCCTTCGTGGCGACAAAGTACTGACTCTGGTTGGGAATTGTTTCATCGTCCACACCCTTCAAGTCATCGATCGCACCATCAATGGAAGTGTGCTGGAATGCATGTGTTGGGGTTGGCATCTGAGGAAAACCTTCTAATCCATTCCTGACGCCAATGAGAAATAGACGGGTCCTGCTCTGGGGGAGTCCGAAGTCGGGGCAGAACACCCGCCATACCTTGAAGTGGTAGCCAACGGTGCGAAAGTCCTCCAAGATCGTCTCGAGGGCCTTGCCCTTATGGAGGCGCTCAAGGAACGGCACGTTTTCCGCGACGACTAAAGACGGTTGATGGAGCGCCATATAGTCTCTCATGACTCTGTAGAGCGCTCCCCTGCGGCCGGCGAGCCCAACCTTCGGACCGCTTGACGAGAAATCCTGGCAAGGGAACCCCCCCGTCAGGATTGCTGCAGCTGGGAACTGGGACAAATCCGCGTCCGCCAAGTTTATTTCAGATATGTGGTCGCTCAGATTCAGGCGATAGGTTTCCGCCGCCTTCGGGTCGTTGTCGTAAGCCTGCACGATCCTGAAGGGAAGAACGGGATACTCTTCGCCCAGAAACTTGAAGCCGCCCAGCATGCCGAGATCGAGGCCACCGCAACCGGCGAACATGGATAAAATGGACCAGGTCTCTGAACGGGGGCTGCTCGATCGAAGACTCGGGTTGAGGTAAGCCGCGGTGTTCGGGTTGTCACGAAACCCGTATTGGAACTGTGGCATCCGACGTAAGGCCTTGCGCTTCGGCAGTCCGGATTTGGGTCTCATCTCACTCCCTTGAAAGAACCTCGGGCGCTGTCCTGCGTCGCCCGATCAGCATTAGCAGGCTTCAAAAACTAATGCGGCGGCGTCAACGGCCGGGCCGCTTAGCAGATCTTCCAGACGTTGAAGGCGTGCCGAAACAACATAGTCTCAATCCGCCGCCGCGCTCCGTGCTGGGTTGCGTAGGGCACTACGGGAGCGTGAACGGACGCCGAGCGCAGCCAGTAGGTGAGCTCGCATCGCTCGCGCCGGCCTCCTGGTGCTCGCGAGCCCCTCATTGGCGAGGATCTCGGGTTGGCCTGTGGTCGATCCGCAACGGTGGCTGAGCCAAGACACGCCTGGTAGGAACGAGCGTCGCCGCTGGCATTCGGGCGAGGTTTGCTTGCTTGCCAAGGCTCGTGTGCCGCTCCGATAGCTCCGATGCGGCAGGACGTTGGGCATCAGGCGGTCACCGCCGGGCTAAACCTCTATTGACAGGGCAGTTGGTACCATACATTTTGCATTTCGCACTTCTGGAAATAGCGAAATCGTAGCCAACTCGCTTAGCTGGAAGCGCTTCAAGAACGGAGAGCAGCATGGACACCGCGACAACCCCCGCACCCGCCACGCCACTGCCGCCCCCGTTGGTGGGGACGGACATG
>WNGP01005931.1_pt1 | contig 11882 bp, 10 predicted proteins | sample 5407671 | NCBI WGS metagenome assembly WNGP01 (sample SAMN13153381, study PRJNA577476) | soil metagenome | isolation source: 40 cm soil or saprolite under Garry oak tree replicate 2 | place: USA:California | collected 2016-06-15 | reverse complement strand
AAGTGGATGAATGGGTGCGCCGCGCGCTGCGCGAGCAGGGGACGATCTACGCGATCGATGAGCCGCTCCTTCGCGAGCTGCGGCCGGATGTGATCCTTACCCAAAAGTTGTGCGACGTTTGCGCGGTCGGTTATGGAACGGTTGCCCGGCTCGCTGAAACTCTGCCCGGACCGCCGCGAGTCGTGAATCTGGAACCAACAAGTCTCTCCGATATTTTCGAGAATATTCGTCATGTCGCACAGGCATGCGGAGTTTTGGAACGCGCGGAGAGAGTGATTGCCAATTTATCAGCGCGAGTGGAAGCGGTGCGCGCGCGAGCTGCGCATTTTGCCGATCGACCACGATGTTTTCTGATGGAATGGGTCGATCCGCCGTTTTGTTCCGGTCATTGGGGACCGGAGCTGGTTGAGATCGCAGGCGGACACGATCCGTTAGGCCGCAAGCATCGGCCGTCGGCGCAGATCGATTGGCAGGAAGTACTGAATGCGGGCCCGGACGTTATCATGCTCGCGCTCTGCGGCTATGATGTCGATCTTGCGCGCCGCGATTACGAATTATTGAAACAATTTCCGGGATTCGATTCGCTTCCAGCGGCGCGCAGCCGCGACATTTATCTCGTCAATGCGAGTGCGTATTTCGCACGGCCAGGGCCGCGGATTGTCGACAGCATCGAAATTCTCGCGGGAATATTGCATCCGAAAGAATTTCCTGAGTTTGCAGCTGCTAACGTTGACGTTGAGCGCATCGGCACCGTTGCGAGCAGAAAAGGCTCGGAAGTTCCGACTGTTTGAGAGCAGAATTCGCGAGCGCAGCCACTAAAGGCGGTCGCGGGAACCTTTGTCGATCTTGCCAAAGCGCGTGCTCTGGAAAGATCATGCCCGCATGAAACTCTGGGCTTGGGACAAGAAAAACCTTCCTTCGATCGGGCACGCGATTCGCACCGCAATGGCTGCGACCGCGTCCGTTATCATCGCACGGCTCGTGCAAATGCCCGAGGCCTACTGGGCCGCAATCGCGACGCTGGTACGCTGTGGCCGGAACGTCAGCCAGTGAAGTGATTGCCAAACATTGGCAGGCCGCTCTTCGATTCCGCTGTTGTCGCCTCGTCTTGTAAGACGTCCCAGTGTTCGGCAAGGCGGCCGTCCTCGACCCTGACAATATCCGCGGCGATCCAAGCAACCGGCCGGCCGTATCCCGCCCCGACTGCGAAGGCCGCCGTTTCTTCGTGTCGGACCGGCACCCATTGTAAATCTTTGCGCGGCCGGATCGAATCGGTCACGCCGTTGAGAGAATCGCCCACCAGTCCATAAACTCGCTTCACGTCGGCCGCGATGAGCGTGTCGACCAGCACGTCTGCTACTCGCTTTTTAGCCATGGTTTCTCTCGGTCTTCTTCATTGGGCTCGAATCCCCAGTCAGATCCTGTGAATCTTGTATCGTTTTGAAACCGTGAAATGATCGTTTGTGTTTCACCCAATCCAAGCGATAGTGCCGCCTTATTGGAACACTCTGTTTAACTTCACTGCACGGAAGATCGTCAGGTGAGCCTCGCTCATTGGTGGTTTGAAACCCGATTCACGGGAACGGCTCTGTAGCTCGGTAGTATTTCCATATTCAAAACACAATGAAACTGTACGTAGGTAATCTCTCTTTTGAGACCACCGAGAACGATCTTCAAGATTTGTTCGAAAAACACGGAACCGTCAACGAAGTCCATCTGATGATGGACAAAATGACCGGTAAATCACGCGGCTTTGCATTCGTCACCATGAATGACGGCGCACAAGCCGGTGCCGCGATGAGCGCGCTCAATGGCCAAGAACTTAATGGCCGCGCGCTGAACGTGAACGAAGCTCGTCCACGGGAAGACCGGCCGCGTCCTTACGGCGCGAACCGTTTTGCGGGCAATCGCCGGTAGATCCGGAATTGATTGCACAGCCGGCCCCGAACACATTCGGGGCCGCGCTGATCGCAAGATCATCATTATGAATGTGACAAAAGCCATCACCCTGGAGGGCACCATCATGAGTGTGCTGCCCGGGACGATGTTCCGCGTCGCGCTGGCGAACGATCACCTCGTTCTCGCGCATATCTCGGGAAAAATGCGCAAACGTTTTATTCGCCTAACCATCGGAGATCGAGTAAAGATGGAGATGTCTCCTTACGATACCGCCAAGGCGCGAATTGTTTATCGACTCTAATTTTATGGCAACGCGATTTCTGTTTGATCCGCCCCGACGGCCGAAACCAAAAATTGGCACCGGTCTCAAGAGCTTGCTCGTGCGCTGTCCTTCGACGTCAAAACTGACCGATACCGGACGCACCATAAAAGAAAAGCTCTGGCCGACCGCCAAAGTGAAAGCGCAAAAGTTTACCTGCGCGCATTGCGGCGGTGTTCATACCTGGACCAAAGAAAACGTGGTCCTCGGTCGCCCCCTTCAATAAGGCTTTAAGATGCGAGCTCCACTCGCAATGACCTGACAAAGCCCGCTTTCCCGTGATTTTTCGAATCCCGACCGACCGCATTAATTGGATAACAAGCTCGTTCCTGATCGGCACCTTTGTTCTCACCCTAACGGCGGTGCCGTTGTACCTGTGGTACTTCGGTATTGATTGGTTCCACTTCGCAATCGCCGCAGCGCTGCTAACTCTAACCGGCTTCAGCATTACACTCGGTTATCATCGACTCTTCGCGCACGCGACTTTCCGGGCAAAGCTGCCGGTCCGCCTCTTCGTCCTGATTTTTGGCGCGGCCGCTTTCGAAAATTCAGTTTTGATGTGGACGAGCGAGCACCGGCGCCATCATAAACATGTCGATCATGACGAAGATCCGTACGACATAACCAAAGGCTTTTTCCACGCGCACATCGGCTGGCTGCTGTTCAAGCTCTGGCCCCAACCGCCGTTCGATAACGTGCCCGATCTGAAGAAGGATCCGCTGGTGATGTGGCAACATCAACATATTAACCTGCTCGCGGTGCTGACGAGTTTTGCCGTGCCCACGTTGCTCGGCGCATGGTGGAACGGATGGGTCGGCGCGCTCGGAGGTTTCCTCATTGGCGGCGTAGCCAAGATCGTCGTGCTCCAACACTGCACCTTCCTGATTAACTCCGCCTGCCATACGCTTGGGCGTCAGCCGTATTCCACACGATGCAGCGCGCGAGATTCTTTTTTGATGGCGATATTCACTTTCGGCGAAGGCTATCACAATTATCACCACGAATTTCAGCACGATTACCGCAACGGCGTGAAGCCGTGGCAATGGGACCCGACCAAATGGTTGATCTGGACCTTGTCGAAGCTGGGCCTGGCCAGCGGTCTCCGCCGCGTTCCAGCGGAATCAATTCATTCCAAAGAAGCGGCCGTCCGCAATTCGCAAAGCGAAGCAATCAGTTGATCAGCCCGCGAGCGCCAACGTCGCGATTCACGTCATAAAAAGACAAGTGGCGCGGCCCCGCAGGAAATGTTGAGGACTTAAAGCTTCGCCACGTCCCGAAAAGAACCGTCGGACATTGCGTCTGTCTTGGTGTTGTTTACGGTGGCTCGATGAGAAACGTACACGACGCAGTCGTTTCGCCTTCATGACGAAGGCACACCAACTCCGCCTGGCCAAGCGCATGGCGCGTCTCGGCACCGAGACAGCGTTCGAAGTCCTGGTAAAAGCGCGCGCGCTGGAGGCAAAGGGCCGCGACATCGTTCATCTCGAAATCGGCGAACCCGATTTTGATACGCCACGCAACATCATCGACGCGGGATGTGACGCGCTTCACAAAGGTTTCACGCATTACGGACCATCGGCCGGCTTGCCGCAATTGCGCGAGACGATCGCGCACTACGTGAGTGAGACACGTCGCGTAGCCGCGACTCCAGAAGAAGTGGTCGTTGTCCCGGGCGGTAAGCCAATCATCTTTTTCACTATCCTCGCGCTGGTTGAAGAAGGCGATGAGGTCATCTACCCCAATCCCGGATTCCCGATTTACGAATCGATGATTAATTACGTCGGCGCAAAAGCGGTTCCGATCCGGTTGCGCGAGGAGATGGATTTCCGCCTCGATGTCGGCGAACTCGCCGGACTGATCAACGATGGCACGAAGCTGATCATTATGAATTCGCCGCAGAACCCGACCGGCGGCGTGCTTACGAAGGACGACATTGACGGCATCGCGCACGCGATCGGCGATCGCAACATCATGGTGTTGAGCGACGAGATCTACAGCCGCCTCATCTTCGAAGGCGAGCATCACTCCATCATGTCGATCGACGGCATGAAAGATCGCTGCATTTTGCTCGATGGCTTTTCCAAAACTTATGCCATGACCGGCTGGCGAATGGGCTATGGCGTGATGCGCGCCGATTTGGCGGAGCATATCGCCCGGCTGATGACGAATTCCAATTCCTGCACCGCGAGCTTCACTCAAATCGCCGGCGTCGAAGCGTTGCGCGGATCGCAGGCCTCGGTTGATGCGATGTGCGCCGAGTTTAAGAGGCGGCGCGACGTGATGGTCGCCGGTTTGAACAAGATCAAAGGTTTTTCCTGCCGCTTGCCCAAAGGCGCGTTTTACGTTTTCCCCAACATCAAGCAAACCGGGTGGGCCTCGAAGAAATTGGCGGCCGCGTTACTCGACGACGCCGGCGTCGCCGCGCTGTCTGGGACCGCCTTCGGCGATTTTGGCGAAGGCTATTTGCGTTTCAGCGTCGCCAACTCGATCGAAAACATCGAGAAAGCGCTTGATCGCGTCGGCGCCTGGGCGAAGAAAAATTTGTAGTCGCATTTCAGCGATCGAATCGCGCACCGGCGGGCTTCCTCTCCTCCTTGACCAAGGAAAGGGGGACCGTGAGGAGATCGATTATCAATGATCGGTGTTGCTCAACTTCGCGACGAACACTTCGCAATCGGAACCGTAATCCGAATGTCTGCAGTTCGTGAAATAGATCGTTTTGCTGTCGGGGGACCAGCGCGGGGCAGTGGCGCGGCCTTCGGTGTTGGCGACCAGCCTTATGTTCCCGCCACTCTCGTCCATAATGTAAATCTGGTAGGCCGATTCGCGGTTGGAGGCGAAAGCGATCCATTTTCCGTCGGGCGACCAGGCGGGCCAGCCATCGAAAGCCGGATTGTTGGTGATGTTACGTAAGTTCGTGCCATCGCTGTTGGCAACGAAGATTTCCGAGTTCATGTCGCCAATGATTTTGCGAAAGGCAATTTTTTTCATGTCAGGCGACCAGGACGGATAAGTGTTCACACCGCCAGAAATCAGCGTCTTAACAAGTTTAGTCTCCACATCGATGCTGTAGATTTTGGTGTCGTTCTTTTTGGGCGGCTGCACATCATCATCGGCGCAAAAAATCACCTGCTTGCTGTCAGAGGACCAGCTGGCGTGGATCGCCCGGATCTCCGCTGGCGTGAGCGGCTGCAACCCGCTGCCATTCGGGTTCATGATGTAAATTCTCTCCTCCTCCTTAATTGTGCCCGTTGCTATGATCTTTTCTCCGTCAGGCGACCACTGGGGATCATCGTAGTCGATCGTGTCGTGCGTGATTTGCACAGGATGGGAGCCGTCCACGTCCATGACGAAGATTTGACCCTTGTTGGCGATCACACTGATCGTCACCAGCTTTTTGCCGTCCGGCGCTGCCGCCGTGGCGTAATTCAGCGAATGCGTTAGCTGGGTCGGAATGCTGAGAGGGCTGGCGGCCTCGCACGCGGTTGAAGCGATAAAACCACACCAGCCGATGACTGCCATTATCAAGAACGATTTTTCCATGCGCATAGGGTGTTCCTACAAGACAAAGTTGCCGTACGGTTACGGTTGACGCCGCGACGAACGATACACAATTTCGGACTTCAGGTCAGGCAGCCGGGGAAGGACTGAGCGTTTATTGATTCTGCCCGAGCTCACCACTCGAAAGTCGTCAACCGGAGATCCGGGTTTCAGATTGAATCCTATTAATTTTGTGAATCCTGTCTAGTTTTCGTCCTGCGATGGCCGACAAGAAACATTTCCGGATCTTTGCCACGTCTCGCATCGGCGATCCGGCCGAGAACCGTCTGCGCGAGTGCGGGTATGAGCTCGAGGTTTTCCAAGGCCCGGAGGCGCCGCCGAAGAAATTGATCATCGAGAAAGTGAAGAGCGGCATCGACGGCTTGATCACGACGCTGCGCGATCCGATCGACGCCGAAGTTTTCGAAGCGGGGAAGGGGACGTTAAAGGTCGTGGCCCAGATCGCGGTCGGCTTTGATAACATCAACCGCGCCGACGCTAACAAATACAAGGTCCCGTTCACGAACACGGCCGACGTGCTCACGGAAGCGACGGCCGAGTTCGGGTTCTTCATGATGGGAATGCTTGCGCGAAAGATGTGGCAGAGTGAGCGCCTGGTGCGGGAACAGAAGTGGCCGTCGTGGCACCCGTTCCTGCCGTTCCTTGGCGATGAAGTTACGGGCAAAACGATCGCGATCATTGGCACCGGACGCATCGGTCTGGCCATGATCAAGAAGTGCTCGGGTTTCGACATGAACATGCTGTGCTACGACCCGGCGTATCACAACGACAAGTACATGACCGCCATCCAGCAGTTGATGGACCTGCGCCACGCCAATGGGATCCAGAAAGAGAAGACGTATATTAAGTACGTGGAGTTCGAGGAAGCACTGCGCGGCGCGGACTACGTCACCATCCACGTGCCGCTGCTGCGCAAAGGCGAAACCGACAAGCCGACCTACCACTTGATCAACGAGAAAACGCTCAAGCTGATGAAGCCGACGGCGTACTTGATGAATAGCTCACGCGGCCCGGTCGTGGACGAGAAGGCGCTGGCCAAGGCGCTGAAGAAGAAAGTTATCGCTGGAGCGGCGCTGGATGTCTTCGAGAAAGAACCGCTGCCGCCGGATTCGCCGCTCCTCGATCCTGAGATCGCCGATCGATGCCGCGTTTTTCATCACTTCGCCAGTGGCGCGCAGATCACGCGACTGGATGTCGATCCCGACAAAGGCATGGCCGGACGGACGGTTCAGGGATTGATCGACGTGTTGGAAGGGAACTACGGCGGCGACCCGGCCAAGATGCCGTATGTAGTAAACAAGGAAGCGTTCACCTAACTCGGGCTGACCGCGAGGTCGTTAATGAACGTTTGCTCCTCGATGGCGCGGTGGACCGCCGCGACGGACTGATCAGATTCGGTGTGCGCATAGCTGTCCAGGAGCTGCGCGAGGCGGGCCTCATAAAAATCGCACATCGGACTTTCTCCATTGGGCTCAACCCACTCCGGGTGTTGGGCGCGAAGGTCGTTGTGGATCTGATGCTGGAGCGCGGCGACAGTATCGATCAGGCAAGACCTGCCAGGTGGATTGGCCAGAGTTGCAGTGCCGCCGAACACATCCGGTTCGACAAAAAGCCGGATGCCCTTGTTCAAACTATTTTTAGAACCAGCCGTGGGGGTCATCTCGCCGAATTCGAGCAATCTTCTCTCCTTGACAGCTTAGGAGAGCAAGTGCTAATCTCCTAAATCATTTAGGAGAAGCCTATGGGTCGCGAAGCTGATTTACTGCCCGGAACGCTCGATCTGCTCATTCTCAAAGCCGTTTCTCTCGGCCCGCTTCACGGCTATGCAGTCCTGTCCCGGATTCGACAGATTTCAGGCGATACCCTGTTCATCGAGCAGGGAGCGCTTTACCCCGCCCTCTTTCGGCTGGTGCGGCAGGGGCTCTTGAAAACCGAGTGGGGCAAATCGGAAAACAACCGGCGCGCGAAATTTTACGAGCTGACTCCGAAAGGTCGCAAACGCTTGCGCGAAGAAACCGACGGCTGGAACCGGCTCGTGGCCGCGATTGCATCGGCCCTGGCTGCGCGCCCGCAAGAAGCATGAAAGCAATTCCGAATCTCGAATTTCGAATTTCGAAACAGTTATGACGGCTTACTTCCGATCGCTGGCGGCGAGGTTTGTGCATCGCCGGCAAACCGAACGCGAGCTGGAGGAGGAGCTTCGATTGCATATTCAACTTCGTGCGAACGAGCTGGAGCGTTCCGGTTTCAAACGAGCCGAGGCCGAACGGCGCGCCCGGATTGAGTTTGGATCGCAGGAGCGATTCAAAGAGGAATGCCGCGACGCAATCGCCGGCGGTTTTATCGACGCGCTGCTTCGGGACGTGCGTTACAGCGTTCGAATGCTGGTAAAAAATCCGGGGTTCACGTTGATGGCGGTTGCCACGCTTGCTTTGGGCATCGGAGCCAACAGCGCCGTTTTTAGCGCGTTCGATTCTCTCCTTCTCCGGCCGCTTCCGTTTGAAGCGCCCGATCAGCTTGTCCGGATTTACTCGACCAAGAACGGCGTTCCGATTCAGGGAACGGGAAATCCTGGAGGTCCGTCTCCGCTGGATGTGCGCGACTTCGCGCAAAGCAATCACACTTTTGAGAAGATGGTTGCTTACGATACGTGGCGAAAGAATGTGAGTTTTAGCAATTCTGGAGGGGAGCCCGAGCAAATGCGTGTCGGCCTGGTACCGGGCGACTATTTCAACGTGCTTCGCGTTCGTCCAATCATGGGGCGACTTTTCTCCGAAGACGAAAATCAATTCGGCCGGCACTACGTAGCCGCGATCGATAAGCGGCTGTGGAAAGAGCGTTACGGAGGTAGCGGCGCGGTCCTCGGGCAGAACATTTTCATCAACGACGAGCCGTACACAATTGTGGCCGTGATGCCGGACGCAATTCCTGAATGGATGGAACCGGCACGGCCGGGAGGGATCGACATATGGACTCCGTTCGCGTCGGCCAATCTCTGGTCGGAAAGTTCGCGCGGTTCTCGCGGAGATGCGGCGTTAGGCCGGCTGAAACGTGGAGTGTCGCTTCAGCAAGCACAGACCGATTTGGCAACGATCGCGGCGGCGCTCGCGGCGGCGCACCCCATCGATCAAGAGGTTGGCGTCGCCCTGGTCAAATTGGCGGACACTCGAGTTGGGACACTGCGACCGATGTTGTTCTTGTTGGCAGGAGCAGTCAGTCTCATCCTGCTGATTGCCTGTCTGAATCTGGCCAATCTGTTGCTGGCGCGCAATGCAATGCGTGAGCAGGAACTGGCGATGCGAGCAGCTCTTGGCGCCGGCCGAAAAACGTTGCTGCGCCAGCTTCTAGTCGAAGCGACTTTGATATCGCTGATTGGCGCAGCCGCTGGTTTAGGCGTGGCGCAAATCGCGGTCTCGACGTTTCGAGAAATTTATTCAACCAACTTGCCGCAACTGGTTTCTCTTCAAATCGATTGGCGGGTCGTGACTTTTACACTATTTCTATGCCTCCTCACGACTTTGTTCTTTGGTCTGGTCCCGGCGCTCAAGGCAACTCGTCTGGACCTGATTGAGGTTCTAAAGCAGGGCAGCCGCACCGGAAGTTCGAGCCGTTCCACTCAACGGATCCGCAATCTTTTGGTCGTGACGGAAATGGGAATGTCGCTGATGCTGATTCTGCTGGCGAGTTTGCTCATTCAAAGCATCGCGCGTTTGGAGCGGCAAAGTTTGGGAATTCGGCCAGAGCATTTGCTCAAGGCGCATTTTTACATGCCGCCTGCTCGATATCCGGACTCAGCGGCGATCACCCGATTTTGCGATCAGTTTGCAATGCGACTCCGAGCGCTACCCGGCGTAACCGAAGCGACTGTCACAACGCTTTATCCACCAACAAACGGCTGGAGACAGATGCTCGACATTCCAGGACATCCGGTGAGTCGAATTCAAGACGCGGCGTCGGCTGAATTTGGAGTGACCGACGCGCATTTTTTGACCGCGTTGGGAATTTCTCTGGTGCGAGGCAGAGATTTTGCCGAGTCAGACACGGGCGCGACCCAACCGGTCGCGCTGATCAATCAGGAATTCAGCCGGCGTTATTTCCCTAACGAGGATCCGATTGGGCGCCAAGTTCATATTGGACCGCCGAAATCTCTGCAGATCCAAGCCGGAGCAGCAAATACCTGGGACGACGCGGACGTCACAATCGTCGGCGTCATCGGCGACTTTAGAAATCGCGGATTGGTCCTCGCTCCGCAGCCACAAATCATCGGCTTGTACTCGCAGCACCCGATCGTGAACTTTGGGTTCAAAGACATCGTCGTCCGGACGGCACTCGATTCGGATATGCCGTTGGCAGAGGTGCAAACGTTCGACGAAGTGATCCAGCACCAGATCGGGGACAAACGTTTCACTACTTTCCTTCTCTCTGCGTTTGCAATTGTGGGATTGATCTTGGCGATTGTCGGCGTTTACGGCGTCGTCTCGATCGTTGTCTCGCAAAGAAAGCAGGAGCTGGCGGTTCGCATCGCGCTCGGTTCGACGCGGGCCAACGCGGTCGCGCTTGTTCTAAGACAGGCTCTGCGAACGGCGGCGACCGGAACGATGTTAGGACTGGCCGGCGCATGGGCGGCGCAGCGATTGATCCGCGGTTTTCTTTTCGAGGTTTCACCGGTTGATCCAATCACTTTTATCGGCGGCGCGATTTTCCTGCTCGCGGTTGCGACCGCCGCAAGCCTAGTCCCGGCCGCGCGCGCGATGCGCATCGATCCGGCGCAATTGTTGCGGCAGGAATAATAATCATGAGCCTCTTTGCTTATCTTCGTTCGCTCGCCTCCAGATTTTTTCATCGCGCGCAAACGGAACACGATCTGGAAGAGGAGTTGCGCTCACATATCCAGCTGCGCGCTGACGACCTTGAACGATTCGGATTAACGCGCGCCGAAGCAGAACGCCGCGCGCGGATCGAGTTCGGCGGAGAAGCGCGGTTCAGAGAGGAATGCCGCGACGCGATCGCCGGCAATTTTATCGACGTTCTCTTCCAAGACCTTCGGTTCGGTTTGCGCATGCTTAGGAAATCTCCCGGCTTTGCGGCCGTTGTTATCCTGACGGTTGCGCTCGGCATTGGAGCGACAACTGCGATTTTTAGCGTGGTAGACGCGACGTTGTTGCGTCCGCTGCCCTACTCGCAACCAGAGCAGCTGGTCAGTATCCAAGCCGATCTGCCCGGTCTCGGCGCGCGGGATGTCGGAATATCGCAGCCCGAATGGAAGGATCTCCAGGAGTCCGGAATTTTCGAATACGTTTCGCCAACTTGGTTCGACGAAAATAATCTGACCGGCTCATCCCAACCGGCGCGGGTGCGGTTGCTTATCGTTGCTCCGAATTATTTTGCACTGTTGGGCGTGCAGCCGCGATTGGGACGCGGTTTCGATCCGCAAGATCATTCACCAGGAATAATTCCTGAGGTTGTGATCAGTGATGGGCTGTGGAAGCGCGCGTTCGGGAGCGATCCAAATATTCTGAGCAAGAGCGTGCGGATGGACACCGACTTGTATCGGATCGTCGGCGTTATGCCGGCGGGTTTTGACGCGCCGGGGCGAACCGCGGAAGAAAGGAATATCGAGATCTGGGCGGCCACAAGCTTTTACGGCGCACCCATGCCTGATCACCCGCGGCGAAGCGGCCGGTATCTCCCGACAGCAATCGCCCGGCTCAAACCTGGACTGACAATTGCGGCGGCGCAAAGCCGAGTGGATGCGCTCATCGCATCTTTGCAGAAACAATTCGCGGCCGATTATCCGCTGCAAAACGCATGGACGGTTCGACTGGTGCCCCTTAAAGAGAGAGTAGTTGGGAATGTTCGCCAGTCGCTGGTTCTGCTCCTTGGTGCGGTCGGATTGGTTCTCTTGATTGGCTGTGTGAACGTTGCCAATCTTCTGCTTGCCCGTGCCAGCGCCCGCGGGCGCGAAATGGCGATCCGGCGCGCGCTCGGAGCACCGCAAGCGCGACTGACGCGACAGTTGTTGACGGAGAGTTTGCTGCTCTCTCTTTTCGGCGGAATCGCAGGTTTGGGGATTCTGTTCTCGTTGAAAGATTTTCTGCTCCAA
>WNGP01009931.1_pt1 | contig 11885 bp, 9 predicted proteins | sample 5407671 | NCBI WGS metagenome assembly WNGP01 (sample SAMN13153381, study PRJNA577476) | soil metagenome | isolation source: 40 cm soil or saprolite under Garry oak tree replicate 2 | place: USA:California | collected 2016-06-15 | reverse complement strand
GTGCTTTCACACTCACACTTGCAAGCGTCATGACTGCTCAGTTAGTTTAGCAGAAGCCGACGCAGATGTACAGTTCCCTCTCCCATTCCTAGACGCATCACTTGTTGTTATTCGAGAGAAAGAGAACAGCGTCTAGCTGTTCTCAGATCAAGTATAAGAGCAACTAGACGCTGTGGCAAGAGCCGAAATTGTCGAATATGTGTCTGCAATTGCGCTTTCCTTCATGGAAATCCAATGCCCAAGTCTGATGTTACACAGTACCCCCTAAATCTTGCCAAAATCCAGTTCAAATGAATAGGTGGATAAAGAATGGATTCTTCGGGCTTTTGTCCTCTTGTTCTTCTTGAGATTCATCGGCTGAGCTTCTACTCCTTATCCAAACAAGAGAAATGGGCCGTCAGGTTCGAGCACCTGTTAGTGTGAAAACATGATTGTCTTATAATATTTGCAAGAGCTTCCATAAACGGTGTAATATGAGGCATATAATAAGAGAAGGAGGGCTTTCATCGATGGAACAGTCTGGCATGCAAAAACGCGCGTATAGAGTCAGGAGATTTTTGATAGTTCAGTTGATCGCTCTGATTGGCTGGATTATCGTGCAATCGTTCTTCTCCCTTTCTCCATTTGGCCGCACAATCCCATATGCGATTACCATCGTGATCGAAGCGGTCTGGTGGATTGCAACTCTCGTGATTATGTTTGTGCTGTTCAAACAAGAGTACGACAGTTTTGTCAGAGCAGTTCTTGATTTAGAGGAGGCCGATACGAGGCTCAGGGGCGTGACGAACAACATTCTGTTAGAGCTAAGAAATAAGCAAGATCAAGAAACATAAGCGCAGCCCAATTAGGATATTAATAAATGAATCCGGCCCTCTGTAGGGGCCGATTTATCGCGCCCACCGCCGATTTATCGGCCCTAACATGCATCAACCTAAGTTACTCCCTCCACTTGTCATCCTGAGCGCAGCGAAGGATCTCACTCGCTTGCAAGACGAGAGCGTTCCCCCTCATGTCAATCAGACAGTTCCAGAGCACTTTACAGGAAACTAGCCAGAAAGCCCGCCTGTTTAGAGCGGGGATGAATGGCTCAACTCAACTCTTGGGTTTTGTGTATCGTTCGTGTATACTACCTACACTAACAACATAGCGTACATCTCATCGTGTACCATATCATCTGCTGTCCTAAGCGGCGTAGGGTATTGCGGGGAGAGATTGCACAACGGCTAGAGCATCTGGTCAATGAAGTTGCCGAAGAGCAGAATTGGCAAGTGCTGAACCTGAGCATACAGCCCGATCAGGTGCATCTGTTCATTCGGAGCAATCCCTACACCTTGCCAACAGACATAGCTCGTTTGATAAAAGGCCGCTCTTCTCATGTCTTGAGGGAAGCGTTTCCCTACCTGCAACGCATGCCCTCCCTGTGGACTCGTAGCACGTTCTACAGCACAGCAGGCAAGGTGAGCAGTGAGACGATTGCGAAGTACATCGAAAGGCAAAGCAAGAAATAATGTTGATCTTCGAGTATAAGCTAGATGGCTCCAAGAAACAGTATGCCGCTATCGATGAAGCGATACGGATTGTTCAGTTCATCCGTAACAAGTGCTTGCGCTTGTGGATGGATACTCGTGGCATCTCCAAGAATGATCTTCAGTGCTCTTGTGCTGTCCTCGCAAAAGACTATCCCTTTGCTACTCGTCTCAACTCACAAGCTCGTCAAGCCAGTGCAGATAGAGCATGGTTTGCTATCTCCCGCTTCTATAACAACTGCAAACACCACAAGCCAGGCAAGAAAGGCTATCCCAAGTTCCAACACGATAACCGCTCAGTGGAATACAAACAAACAGGTTGGAAGTTAGAGCCTGATGGGAAGCATATCACGTTCACAGATGGCTGTGGTATTGGACGCTTGCGGCTGGTAGGCAATCCCAAGCAACAGATTTCAGCCTTTCAGACCTCGCAGATCAAGCGTGTGCGGATGATACATCGTGCTGATGGCTACTATGTGCAGTTTGGCGTCAAAGCAGATCGCGTCATTGAGCACGTTCCTACAGGCAAGCAGGTAGGGATTGATGTAGGGCTGGCATCCTACTATACGGACTCCGAGGGCAACACCGTTGAGAACCCGCGCCATTATCGCAAAGCAGAACAGAAGTTGAGACGCTTGCATCGCCAGGTGTCACGCAAGCAGAAGAAGTCTCAGAATCGCAAGAAAGCCAGGAAACAGTTAGCACGAGCCTATCTGAACGTGCACCGGCAGCGTGAAGACTTTGCCCGCAAACAGGCAAGCACGCTGGTCTCATCTCACGATTTGATTGCCTATGAGCAACTTCAGATACGCAACATGGTCAGGAATCATCACCTTGCAACGAGTATTCATGATGCAGGATGGGGAACGTTCATCTCCTGGGTGAAAGCCTATGGCTTGATGCATGCTATCCCGATCATTGCAGTAGCACCACACTTCACCAGCCAGGAATGTAGCGCCTGTGGAGCAATGGTGAAGAAGTCACTGAGTGTGCGTACCCACATCTGTACAAGTTGTGGTGTGATCCTGGACAGAGATCACAATGCCGCGCTGAACATCCTGGCAAAGGCATTAGAACGTACCCTGGGGCACAGGGAAACATCCTCTTCTGCGGAGGAGGAAAACGCTTCTGGACAGACTGCCTCTACTCGTACACCCAAACGGGCTACGAGCAAGCGGGCTGGATGAAGGAAGAACCCCCGTCATTCATGGCGGGGAGTGTCAGGAATTGCAGGCTATAGCTGTTGCGACGACCTCAATTACCTCCGCCCAGGTTTCAAGCTGACAACTCTTGAGGGGTTCACCATATGAGACCGGGCAAAACTTCCGCCTCGCCCTTTTCATGAAAAAGAAATCTCCCGCTTTGAGCATGACCATCGTGACTCCCTACACGAACGGGCGCACAATCCAACCAGGGGACAGTGCGGAATCCAACCTGGGGTCGATCCGTTCTGGCGGTTTTCCAGGTATGCTCACAGTGAACGGAACAGGACTCGGCCTGCTGTAGCATCTGAGGCCCGTGCTGCTCCCTGGTTATAGTTGTGTCTGCTGATCATGAAAGGAGCTCGCTTTATGCAGCGATTTGAAGGAACCAGGCAAGCCATTGCTCTCCCGAAAGGCGCTGACCTGGTTCAGGTCGAGCATCTTTGCCGAACCATTTCGACCCATACCCAGAAAACCGTTCTCCTCGACGATATTACCTTCACCGTGCCTGCTGGCAGTCTCTTTGCCATTAACGGCCCTTCCGGCAGCGGTAAATCGACGGTGCTGAATATGATCACTGGGATTGATCGGCCCACAAGTGGGCGTGTGATCTTTGCCGGTGAAGAGTTGCGGGCCAGGAATGAGGATGCGCTGGCGCGCTGGCGTGGGCGCCACGTTGGCATTGTCTTCCAGTTTTTTCAGCTTGTGCCCACGCTCACCGTGCGAGAAAACGTTTTGCTGGCCCTGGAACTGGGAGGAAGTTTGCCTCGCCGGGCGTGGCAGATGCGTGCCCGCACCTGCCTTGCGGAAGTTGGTATGGAAGCCCTGGCCGGGCGCTTGCCGGCAGAACTCTCGGGCGGCCAGCAGCAGCGCGTGGCAGTCGCGCGGGCGCTGGCGAATGATCCGCCCGTTCTGGTCGCTGATGAACCCACCGGTAACCTGGACTCAAAGACGGCCCAGGCGATCTTCGAGACCCTGGAGAGCCTGACCAGGCAGGGCAAGACGGTCATCTATGTCACGCATGATCCTCAGTTGGCTGCGCACGCTGGCTCACGCATCGATCTGCTTGATGGTCATATTGTCGGGCAACAGGGAGCCAGTGCGATTGTCACCGCAGCCTCGGAGGTGTTCTAATGCGCCATTTCTTGAGCGCAAGCCTGCGCAAATCATTGGCCGACGTCACGCGACGCAAGGGCCGCACCTTACTGGTAGTGCTGGGCATCTTCATTGGCGTCTTCGGGCTGACGGCGATCACTATCACCCAGGATCAGCTCTTTGCCGCCTTTGCCTTTAGTGTTGGCAGCCAGGCCACTCAACCGGATCTCATCGTGGATGTAGATCGGCTCGACCCTCAGCTTGTGCCCGCGCTCCTGGCGGTTCCTAACGTCAAGACTACACTCACTACTCAATGGCATGTCAGCCGGGCTCCAGGGCATGTTGATCTGACGATCATCAGCTACCCCGATCTCCAACACATTCCGCTCACGCCGTTTGAACTGACCAGCGGGCGCTATCCAGGGGCAGGCGAGATCGTCATGGAGTACGGAGATGTCGCCATCCAGCCCTTCACCATCGGCGATCTGGTGACAGTGGATACCGCCCAGGGGACCGCCAGGTTGCGGGTCGTGGGGTTGGCGCGCACGCCCGGGGTGAACCCTGCCACCACGGATAGCGCGCGCGGCTATATGCGTGACGCCGCGCTCCAAAGCCTGCCGGCTTTTACGGATGTGGCAACTGCCCCTCCGCTGGGGCCGCTCCGGCTCGCTCATATTGCGGTCAAGGTCACCTCGATCACGCAGGTGAGCGCGACGGCCCATGCGCTCGGCACGCTGCTACAGGCCCACCAGGTGACCGTGCTGGGAGTCAGTTATCCAGAGCCGATCACTGCACAATTGCGCCAGATTGATGGCATCTTCACCCTGTTGCGCATCCTGGCACTGATCGCGGTAGTGATGAGCGGCATCCTGCTCTTGAACACGGTGACGATGCTGATTGCGGAACAAATCGCCATCATTGGCACCATGAAAGCCATCGGCGGCACACGCCGCACCATCCTGCGCGGCTATCTGCTCTCGGTAGGCCTTTACAGCCTGCTGGCGACGGTCCCAGGGCTGGTGCTGGGCATCCTTGGAGGCGCTCAACTTGCCTCCATCCTTGCGCGGGCGATTCCCCTGGCGCTCGGCCCCTTAGTGGTGACACCAGGGCTCATCGCGCTCAGCCTGGCGCTTGGGTTTGGCGTGCCCCTGTGTGCCTCGCTCTGGCCGCTCTGGAATGGAACGCGCATCACCGTGCGCGCAGCCCTGGCTGCCTATGGGGTCAACAAAGGAGAGGGCAACAGTTCGCTGTCCCGACTCGGACAGCATCTCACCTGGATCTCGCAGACGACCTGGCTGGGGCTGCGGAGCCTCTTCCGCAAGCGCGCCAGCGCCGCACTGACACTGCTGATGCTCACGGTGGCCGGGACCAGCTTTCTGGTCGTGCAGACGGCGGCAGGCTCAGTCAATGAGACGATCGGCTCGGCCTGGGTGAACATACATGCCGACGTTGAGGTCTACGCGGATGAGCCCTATAGCCAGGCGCGCGCCCAGATAGGCACGCTGCCGAATGTGCGCCGTATAGAGCGCTTTGGGATTGCTGGCGCGCAGACGCCCTGGGGCAAACTGGGACTCTGGGGCTTCGAGCCGCAGACACAGATCTACCATTACCAGCTCACCAGCGGGCGCTGGCTGCGGGAGGGCGATAGCAACGTGGTGCTGCTCAGCGATGCGGTGGCCGCACAGACGGGATTGCATCCGGGCAGCAGACTGGTGATCACGAGCCTTGAGGGCAACAGGTCCATCACCTGGACCGTCATCGGCACGCTGAAAGAAGCGGTTGATAGTCTGGGTCAGATTGGCACCGCCGTCGTGCCGGTCAACACACTCTACCAGTTTGAGGGCACGCCTGCCGCTAGCGCCGTTGATTACGCCAATAAGCTACTGATCCAGGCGAGGGACCACACGTCTGCCGGGGTGAGCCAGCTGGCCGACCAGATCGATGCTCTCGGCAGCAATCTCATTCTCAGCGGCTCGGTGGGAAGAGGAGCCGGGCTCGGGCCGGTGTTCCTGGTGCAAGATGAGGCCCTGCGTCACCAACGCGAATTTTACATCTTGTACGCAGTGCTCTACGCGGTTGCTTTGCTCACCGGTGCGGCGGGTATCCTGGGCCTGGCGAGTACCCTGACAGCCTCGGTCGTGGAGCGTCAGCGCGAGATCGGCCTGGTGCGGGCGATGGGCGCTAGCAGCTGGCGCGTGGCGCAGGTCTTCTGGGTCGAGGGCCTGGCGCTCGGGGGAATCTCGTGGTGTCTCGGTGCGCTGTTAGGGCTGCCTCTGGCCTCCGTCTTCCTACAGCTCTTTAGTCGCCTGGTGATACCGATCGATTTTGTGGTTGACCCGCTGGCCTTTCTCGTCATGCTGGCCGCTCTGCTTTTGATTGTCACGCTGGCGAGCGTTGTTCCTGCCCGGCGCGCCTCAAGCCTGCATATCGCCGATTTGCTGCGTTACGAGTAATCAATGCTGAATAGAAAGAAGGAAGAATGACCAATGATTAAGCATACGGAAAAAGAGAGAGCATCCCAGGTGAAACCATGGCGGTTTTCCCTCTCACTGATAGGTGGCATTGTTCTCCTCATCGGAGTGGCGTTGCTCGCCTGGTCTCTGTTTTTGCGTTCACCTACGCGCCCCTCAGCGCCCTCGGTGCAATATAGCCCGCCACAGCCACCTGTAACGTTGTCCGTGGCGTATGAAGATGCAGTGAAGCTTAGCCTGGCACAACAACTGCACCTGGGCATGTCGCAACTGACGCATGAGATGCAAGCGAACCAGGATGGTCTGTTTGGTGTGGCGAATGCACACGGCCTTTCCCAGGATCAACTGCATACCCTTTTGCTCAATGCTTTCCAGTCAGCCAGCGATCAGATGGAAAGCCGCGGCCACTGGACACACCAGCAAGCCAGCACTGAGATGCAGTACTGGAAACAGAGGGAGTTCAAGGCGCTGGCCGGGGATGTCTCTTACTGGTTGGTAAGATGAGCACTGGAAGAGTATGCGACGTTGAAATGGTATACTGGTGAAGCAGAGCAATCGAGTAAACTGTCCGAAGCCTGGAGGGAGAGATGATGAAAAGCATACGCTGGCGACCTGGAGGACTCTCCTGGCGATTGGCCATGTCCTATCTCCTGGTCACGCTGATTGCCGCCCTGACCCTTGACATAACGCTGACGCTTGTCCAGCTCGTGCGCGAGACTCAGCAGTCCGGCGCTTCCTCTCAGGCTTCGGCACTGGGGAAACAGGATGTCACTCAGGTGGCTCCTTACCTGGAGCAGACGACTCCCGACGCAGAGGCGTTGCGCTACTGGCTGACTTTTGAGGTGATTACCGGGAACCCCCAGCGAATTCATTTTGTGGTGGTCCTGGATCATCAGCAGCGCGTCATGGCCTCTGCGTCCTGTGACCAGTCAGAACTGCTGTCATCCGGGTCGAACGATTGCGCGACGACCGCAGCCAGTAGGACCAGCACGTACCTGGCGCAACCCCAGATTCGTGCTACCATTCAGCGCGTCATGACCTCTCCAGGAGAGACGGTGGGTACAACCTCTGACGGCAAGAACTTCATTGTCGCTGCTGTGCCAGGGCAGACAAAGCAGGTGATTGGGGAGCTGGTCGCCGTTTTCTCTGGTCCCGCCAGCGCTCAGGCTACGACTGGTCCCGGCGCTCTGCTGGTGAGCTTCTGGAATCTCTGGCAGCCGCCAGGTATTTACTTTCTCCTGCTTGCGATGCTGCTTGGCACCGTGACAGGGATACTCATCTCACGCAATCTGGTTCGTCGTCTGAACCGCATTGCGCGGGCCGCCTCTGCCTGGAGCCGCGGCGAATTCCAGGTCATGGTACAGGATCACTCGCGTGATGAACTCGGTCAACTGGTCAGCGATCTCAACAGCATGGCCGAGCAGCTCAAATCGCTGCTCTCTGCGCACCAGGCACTGGCCGTGGTCGAGGAGCGCAATCGCCTGGCGCGCGAACTGCACGACTCGGTCAAGCAGCACATGTTTACCAGCGCCCTTCTGGTGCGTGCCGCGCGCAAGTTGTTTCCTCGCGATCCCGAGGGCGCGCAACAGCACCTGATCCAGGCGGCAGAGCTTTCTGAACAGGCACAACAGGAACTGAGCGCCGCAATCCAGGCGCTGCGACCCGCTGTCCTCGAAGACCTTGGCCTGGCGATGGTGTTGCAGGACGACGCGCACAACTGGTCGCGGCACGCGGGGATTGCGGTCGATGTACGCGTGCATGGAGTGCGCACGACTCCACTTCAGATCGAAGAAGCCCTCTTTCGCGTATCTCAGCAGTCGCTTGCGAACGTGGCCCGCCATAGCAGGGCGAGTGAGGTGAAGATACAACTGACCTGGAATGAAGAGGAGGTCAGTCTGAGCATTTGCGACAATGGCCAGGGCTTTGACACCGCGCGTTCGGTTGGAAAAGGCCTTGGCCTGACGAGCATGCGCGAACGGGTTGAAGCGCTCCATGGCCAACTTTCAATCTCCAGTTCTGAGGAGGGAACCACAGTAGAAGCACACGTTCCACTTGTGCCAGTTGATACTCGCATCAAGGTGGAGGGAAATTATGAGTGAGCCGATCACTGTTCTGATCGTCGACGACCATGCAGTGGTGCGCCACGGTATCCGGGCTTTGCTCGAAGCGGAAGGCGGCTTTGCGGTGGTGGGCGAGGTTGGTTCAGGTGGTGAGGCCGTGTTGCTCGCCGCTGACCTGGCCCCTGATGTCGTCTTGATGGATCTGGTCATGCCGGGGTTAGATGGTGTGGAGGCGACGCGCCTGCTGAAGCAGCGCAGCCCCTGTTCGCAGGTGATCGTCCTGACTTCGTACCACGAGGATGAACATATTTTCCCAGCCATCCGCGCTGGAGCCCTTTCCTATCTCCTGAAAGGGGTGGGGTTGGAAGAGCTGGCGGAAGCCGTGCGCAAAGCAGCCCATGGTGAGGCCGTTTTGCATCCGCACGTGGCCGCGCGACTGGTGCAGGAATTGCACGGGGCTTCCAGAGAACATGCCCAGCTGTATGCGACATTGAGTGAGCGCGAGCGCGAGGTGCTGCGCCTGATTGCGAATGGTCTCTCCAATGCTCAGATTGCCGCGCGCCTCGTGATCAGTGAACGCACGGTGAAGAGCCATGTCAACAATATCCTGAGCAAACTGCATATCGTGGACCGCACCCAGGCTGCCATCTATGCCTGGCGTGAGGGGATCATGGACAAATAATCTTAGCGTGAGTTCAGGATAAGCAATGAAGCGTCTTCTGTGCATGGATCTGGTGGCTACGCTTTGCGTGCCACAACCAACAGATGCGCGCTGGCACCAAGCAGAGACGGTTCCTCTTCGAGCCGACGTGCGAGCGCCAGCAATTGTTCACGCCGCTTCTGGTCCGAGAAGTTCGCGACCACATCGTGTGAAAGCCATAATGGCCCTTCGACAGGCAGCGTCCTTTCATACAGGAAACCACTCTCCTCCACCTCGGATTGCAGTTCTTTTGGGTGATGAAAGAAGGCGGTCGTGAAATACAGCGGGTGGTTCGTCGGGTTGCGATGCTGCCCCTCCACCAGGTCGCGCTCGACAATCTGGGTGAAGGCGGGATCGTCAAACAGTCCCTGGCGCAGCCCATCGAGCGCAGAGGTGTAGCGGGATATGCCCACGGCGAGCAGGAGGCCTCCAGATCGCAGGACGCGATGGGCTTCATGCAACGCCGTGAGCCGATCAACTCGCTCAGTCAAGTGATACAACGGACCAAACATGAGCACCACATCGCAGCTTTCGTCAGAGCGCTTGAGGCTGCGCGCGTCACCGACCTCTATACTGGCAAGGGGAGCGTCTGGTTGCCCCTGGGAAGCCTGCCGCGCCAGTTCTACATGCAGGGGAGTCGCATCCACGAGATGCACTTCAAACCCCTGTTTCGCCAGCCAGCAGGCGTACACGCCAGGACCACCCCCGACATCGAAAATCACCGCAGGAAGCGGAGGCACGTACCGCATCACCAGCTCCTGGGTCCGCGCCAACTCAATCTGACTTGAGCCGCTCTGTAAGCGTTGGCCCTCATACCCACTGGCATAATGCTCGAAGAATTCAGGCGGAAGGGAGAAATGAGATTCGAATGATTCGGACATGACCACCTCCTGACTCATTGCTTTCCTGTACACTCTATCACGCGCAGCAGCTCGGCATCCCAGGCGGCCGTGACCGTTCGCTCTCTACCCGGAGCGGTGCGTCGTGGGACGGCGTCCAATCCACCCGTGAAGAACCGTTTGAGGACACGCACGACTGTGTCTTGGCACTGCGGCTATGTTCCAGCTAAAGAAAGCAGTGATGGCTAGCTTAATCCTTTGGCACGCCTCTGTTTAGCACTCTTTCCTTGTCCTGGCCGAGGCAATCCCCCGTTCGCGGGCCTGGGCATCGAAAGCTGCCTTGTAGCTCGGGTCCTGGTGTTTGAGCGCATGATGTGCATAGCTTCGCAAACGTGGATCAGCCTCGGTGCGCAGGATCTGCTCCAGCGCCGCTCTGGCACGGGTGTCCTGCGGGAGGCGCCGCAGCCCCAATAAGGCCTTCAGTCGCACACTCTTGTGCGCCGATGAGAGCGCTACCTGCACATGCACGCCAACCGGATCGCCCTGGTAGCTTGGGTCCTGGGAGAGAAGCGCATAATAGGCATCTAATTGCAGTTGTGGATCAGCATCGTGCAGGATGCTCTCTAATGCTGCTACAGCCCGTGCATCCTGCGGTTGGTACAGCCCCCAGAGAGCGTTGAGTCGGATACGCCTGTTCGTGTCTGAAAGCGCTACCTCAATCAGCAGGCCGACGAGATCGCCCGTCAGAGGACATTGTTTGCATTCCTGGCAGCTCGCAGAATGAACAGCCATCCGACGAACAGAAGGAGCTGGATCATACAGCGCCACCTGCCGCAGTGGCTCAAAACAGGCGTCGGTGCCGTGATGGTCCAGAAAGCCTGCGCATCCTCGTCGCACTCGCACATTTGGGTGGGACAGACCCCAGATCACAGCAGCAATTCCAGCTTCGCCTCTCGACGCCAGAGCAGTCTGTGCTGCCCTGGCTGTATTCAGGTCCCGGGCACCCAATTGCACAACCTGCGCCTGTAACTCATCAGTCGGGGAAAGTTCATTGCTCATTTCACAGCCTCCTTGGAGAGTTTCGTCGATATGCTTTCACGCCACGCGTGGCAAGAAAGAGTGTGTGCCGTTTACATTGCTGCTCGAAGGTGTAAACGCGACTAGAAAGGAGAGCACCGGCTTGTCATCCTTCGCTTCGCTCAGGATGACACTGGGGGCAGATTCGTCTCTTCTCGCCTGATGAGCTGATGGGGCAATCAGTTCGAAGCAATGCCCTCGCGGCCGTCCGGTATTTTACCATGTTCCAATTTATTCCCGGTCCTCTAATGGTCGATGCTATTTCGTAATAATTTGCATATACTGGCTTTAAACCAATCTAATCCGGACTGATGACTCGCTCAGGAATCGGCTCATCAGTAGTGTACATACCCTCTGTCACATACGTTTGGGGCCTTGGCAAAACATCACTGCGAAAGTAGGAACCACTCGCGTCAGTGTTCATACCCGGCGATAGTCTGCCATAAGCGTAATGCCCAGTTTCTGCCGGTGACAGCGGCCTTCTGGCGAACTGTGCTGCGCCTCTTACAACTGGAACACCATGTTCTGGCACATCGTCATAAAGGTCATCGGGTATAGCATTAAGTCCCCTACTCAGCAGTTCTTCTTCACTTATCGTCAGCAAGATCGTATTATTCTTTATCTCGTCTCGTACGGCACTTTGCGGCACGTAATACACAGATCCAAATAAGCGCCCACGCTCAACTAGAATGTAGCGGCTAAAGCGGGCTTGAACTTTGCCAAGCCAGTTCCTCTGCGAATCAAGAACGTTCATGCCGATTTTAAACTTCCAGGGATCCACTTTTTGGCGAACGCTGACATACACATCTTTCAGTTTTGCCATCGGGTTTTCCAATGCCCATCCCATGATGGAAATAAACACGAAGATAATTCCGATAAGACTTACTAAGGGGGTCGTAGAGACGACTACCAACC
>WNGP01004751.1_pt1 | contig 11885 bp, 10 predicted proteins | sample 5407671 | NCBI WGS metagenome assembly WNGP01 (sample SAMN13153381, study PRJNA577476) | soil metagenome | isolation source: 40 cm soil or saprolite under Garry oak tree replicate 2 | place: USA:California | collected 2016-06-15 | reverse complement strand
AAACGGCAGCATCCGGCGCTCGCTCTTGGCTACGCGGGCATGAGGATTGCGGAACTCGCCATCGCTGCCGTCGGTTTTGGTCTCGGTGGGCTCTTGCTGGTGACCCTGAGTGCAACGGCCGCAAACGGGGCGACTAGTGAAACGCTCGGCACCCTTCTCGTCGCGCTGCGCCACTGGACACTGATGCTCGTCTACCTCTACACCGCTATCGGCGGCTTGATGCTTAGCTACATGCTGCTCAGGACCAGGCTCGTTCCCCGAGGGCTGTCGGTGCTCGGTCTCATCGGCTACGCGGCGTTGCTGCTGGCAGCGGTGCTGGACATGCTGGGCCTCATCGACACGGTGGCTGGCCTGGGACTGGTCGGGCTCGTTCCCGGAGGCCTGTTCGAACTCCTCCTGCCGATCTGGCTCTTCGCGAGGGGATTCAAGTTGACCGCCAGTGACAGCATGCGCGTCGCGCTCGTTAGCGGCTAAGCCCGCAATGCAAGGCCCGCGTCAATGACCTTATATGAAAGGATCGCATCATGCCAACAGTGAATAGCAGTATGCAAGGGAAGATCTGCGTGCAACCGTCGTGATGGTCTGCCGGGACCGTGCCAGAGGCGAGGAAGCCAGGAGCGAGATCACCACGAAAAGCAGGAATAACGCTGTTGATCTCCTGCAAGCAGACCTGTCATCGCAACAGTCCATACGACAACTTGTCGAGCATTTTAAGCAGCGCTATACGCACCTGCATGTGCTCATCAACAATGCGGGAGCGGCCTTCACCGGGCGGCGAGAAACCGTGGATGGATTGGAGATGACATTCGCCGTGAACTATCTGGCGCCTTTCCTGCTGACAAATTTGCTGCTCGATGTGCTCAAAGCCAGCGCGCCAGCACGGATTGTCAATGTCAGTTCTGCTTCACATAAATCAGGCTACATTCAGATGGATGATTTGCAAGGAGAGAAACACAACAGGTCCATGCGTGCCTATCCTCAATCCAAGCTCGCCATTGTACTGTTCACCTACGAACTTGCGCGCAGACTGCAGGGAACGGGCGTGACTGCCAACTGTCTCGACCCTGGCTTCGTGGCAACGAATATCGGACAGACAGGTGCAAGCCTCCCCGTTCGCCTACTGATCAAGTTGATCGGGAGCTTTGGCACAAGCCCCGAAAAGGGGGCGAAAACATCGATCTACCTGGCCTCCTCACCCGAGGTGGAAGGCGTCACAGGCAAATACTTTGTGAAGAGCCTTCCCAAGCGGTCAGCTGCAATCTCCTATGATGAGTCGCTCCAGCGACAATTGTGGGAGCAGAGCGCAAAGCTGGTGAACTTGTAGATTCCCCTGCTCATCTTCAGGGCCGCAGTGGATCAGTTTGCTTGCTGGTACCCGACCCGATCGCGGCGCGTGTCCAGCAGGCAGTCGCTCTCACCACAGGCGTTTGATGTAAGAAAGCAGGTATGCGATGGCTCAAGAAAACATCGCAGGAGAACTGGAGCCCTCCTCCCCAAAACAGTAGCAGCTTAACCAATTCCATGCTACTATTCATAGCAGAAAACAAAGGAAACGAAGGCGTTTCAAGCACCCTCCAGGGAAGGAAGAAAAAAACCATGGTAAATAAAATTCACCCACATCCCTCGAAGCACGCGCCAGGCCAGACCGTCTACGAACGCTACCTGCGCACTGAGGAACTACTCTCTTTACAGAAACCAGAAAACGAACTGGTACATCATGACGAGCTACAATTTCAGGTAGTACACCAGGTCTTTGAACTGTGGTGGAAAGAGACAACCTTTGAGTTACACAGCATCCGCGCCCTGCTGCAACAATTCAACCTGCCACCTGCCATACGTCTCCTCCAGCGCGTCATCCGCACCCAGTTTGTCCTGCTCGAAAATCTACGCATGCTGGAAACCATGTCCCCCTGGGATTTTCACGAGTTCCGCAAGGTCCTCGCCGACGGAGCCGGCACCGACTCACCCGGATTCCACGCCTTGATGACCCTCTCTCCCCTGCTCTGGGGCGACTTTTCCAGGCTGCTTGAACACGAGCACGTCTCTCTGCCCGACATCTACATCCACGCCGACCGCTACCCGCTGCTCATGGCTTTCGCCGAAGGTCTCATCGACTATGACGAAGTCTTTCAAATCTTCCGCTCCCAGCATTTCAAGCTGGCCCAGCGCATGATCGGCCCCGGCTCCATCGGCACAGGCGGCACCCCCATGGAATTGCTCGAACGCACCCTCAAAGACGTCTTCTACCCCGAACTATGGGAAGTACGCAACCAGCTCACCACAATCGCTGACGAACAGGGCCTTAAATAAAGGCACAAAAAATCACCGGGTGCTCTCCTACCCGGTGATACTCTGTATCTCTACCAAAATAGCCTTTCAAACATGACCCGAAAAAGGATATGGGCTGTGACGCTTCATGAAGTCAAGGACGCATGTTTTCATTAATGATGATTGATCAGATACGCCGCAACAATCACCAGTATAATAACGACGACCACAGCAATCAAAAAATACGTGTTCCTCCGCCCCAAAACTATGTTGCGTGGTCCCGTCGCCGCCACCTTCTTCACCACTTGCCTGCGTTCCTCAACGCGCCTCTTCCTTTTCTCCAATCGCTTCTGCCTCTGATCTTGCGCAGTAGAACCCTGTCCCGGTCCCGTACCGAGATGCTGCATCCTGCGACGCATATCGCGGTTGTAGCTCTCGGCCTGCTGTTGCTGGGGATTCGTCGCGGTTATCTCCTTGGGCTGCGTGGATCTCGCCCCGGGAACAGCCGTCCCCCCAACGCGTGCCTGGCTGCTTTTCACACTCTGCTTGCCCTTATTTGATGGTGTACTATCTTTAGGAGTGACCATCATATCATTACCAGCCGCTCCCGTAGTTGTTTTTTGGGCTTCAACCGGCTTAGGAGAGCCAGCCTTCCTCTTCGTCTCTGGTCTGTGCGACCCTTGTTTGTTCACCTTCGTCATGCTTGCCTCCTTTTCTGCGGGAATATCGTTAGCTATTGGAGAGCAAATCGAGCCGGCCATTCACTGGATTCAACTTTGCATCATTGCTCTGTCTTTTCCAGGAATGCCCGCGCGATCCGTGCAGCTTCCTCTTTATCATCGGGCGAAAGTACACCGTCAATAACCAGGCCAAGGAGATGATCTTTAATTGGGCGCAGCCAGGGACCGGGGCTGCGGTTAAAAAGTGCCATCAATTCATTCCCATCAAGCGGGCTCTTCAATGGCACACGCTCCGCCTCTTCTTTGAGTCGCTGGCAGCGCTCTGCAAGTTCTGTCACGCGAGCAGCAGCTCGCGAGACTTTATCTGCTCGATAACTCGTAATATCCGCGCGGGAAAGATCAAGTAAATCGGGCAAAATCTCGCCACTGTCCAGCATGAGACGCCGTACCGCACCATCAGTCCACTCGCTGGTATAAGCGTTTGCGCGCATGTGTAAACGCACTATCTTCGAGACATTTTCAATAAATTCACGATCAAAATGCAGGCGCTTGAGAATGTCCCTCGCCATGTAAGCCCCCACATCCTCGTGCCCAAAAAAATGTATTTTGTTGTCTTCGATACTCTTCGTGCGCGGCTTGGCGATATCGTGCAGCAGTGCGCTCCACCGCGTCGTTAATCGCGGAGAGGATCGTTCCACCACGCGCAGCACGTGTGCATAGACATCCTTGGAAGAAACTGCCCGTGTCAACTGCTGGCTCACACCGCGTAGCTCCAGTACCTCTGGCACAATCCACTCCATCAGGCCCAGCTCCGCCAGCAGGTCTAGCCCCTTTGCCGGGTGCGGAGAGACGAGCAGCTTATTCATCTCATCGCGAATACGTTCGCGGCTGATCTTCTGCAGTTTTGGCGCCTGGCGTAAAATCGAACGTCTCGTCTGGGGCTCAATGGTAAAGTCAAGCTGCGCCGCAAAACGCACCGCTCTCAGCAAACGCAGCGGATCTTCATCAAAACGTTTATCTGGCTCGTTGCCAACCGCCCGTAAAATATGCGTCTCCAGGTCTTGCCGCCCCCCGAAGAGGTCGATGATGTGCCCATTGAGAGGATCACGCGCCAGCGCATTGATAGTAAAGTCGCGTCTGAGCAGGTCATCTTCTAAACGCGTGCCAAAGCAAACTTCTGGCTTGCGCGACTCCGGGTTATAGCGCTCGGTGCGAAACGTTGTAATCTCGATAATATCACTCCCATAATGCAGGCGCACAGTGCCAAAACGCTCCCCCACCAGGACTATCGCGCTTGGACGCGTCGGCGCCACCAGGCGTTTGATCTCATCCGGTTGCGCATCAGTAGCCAGGTCCGCGTCGTTCGATTGCTCCCGATGCAGCAACACATCCCGCACCGTTCCACCTACCATATAGAGTTGTTTATGCTGCGCACGAAAAGCTTCGGCCAGCGTCATAATGATATCTAACATGTGAAACTTATATATCCGCTTCAGGCACAATACAATGCATCATACCCCGGCTTATCCTATTTGGTAATGGCCGTATTGTACCATGGCTCATCGGTGTTGGCTAGACATGAAGTAGTGCGGCCCTTCAAGCGGTTTGGCGGTTTTCGTTTCGTGCGACTTTGTCTCCTGGTGTCTCCCATTTTCGCTGGTTTTCTCTCGGTTCTGCTGTCAACTTTGCTGTCAGCATTTCCTCTTGTCTGTTCAATTGTGGCTTGTTGGGGCTTCAAATGGCAAGCCATTGTAGGGCATATGTGTCCTGGGGGGCTTCACTTTTATAAGTATAGGAGACAGATAGCTTCATGACTCGACGAATTGGCTTCCCAGGCCATTTCATGCCATGTTCAAGGCACTAAGTAGAAGAAACTTTATTCCGCCTCCTTTGTGTCTTGCTGCTGGTATTTTGTCTGTTTGTATCCGCCTTTGTCAATGGCTTTTGGGCTGTAGATGGTGAGTCATTATCAAGACGAGCCTCAAGGAACTTACCCTTCAAAGTCGATGAATCAAAGTTGCAAGAGGTTTTATGGCTTTGAGTGGTTTCAAAACCTCAAGATGTTTAATAGTGCTGTTTCGCTTCTATTTGGAATGTTAGACTATCATTGCTCACCAGATGCCAGATCAATATTCTCAAAAGCAGCAACTTGGAAGCGATTTTCCCATAGGTTGCGCAACGAGATTACAGCAAGCAGGCCGTGTAGTGTGGAGTGGCCTCACAAGTCATACACTTCGATGCGGTGTTTAAATTACTTATCCAAAGCTAACTGATTATTTCCACTCGCATCAAAACACAAGATGCCATCTCGAATTGTGTGGAAGGGAGAGGGTAGAAAAAAAGCCCTAAAAGAAGAGATACTACAGGCAGAGGCTCTTCCTTTTGAAGAGATCATTTTTTCCATTCAAACCCTAGGAAGGAGGAAACTATGCCTGTACCTAAGAAAAAGCGTATCACACCAGAGAAAGTCGTTTCCACCTCGGAGTCCTCATCTCCCCCGTTGCCCGATCAGCAAGAATTTCATCAGCATCTGCGTATCCTGGCTCAAAGCGCTGTTCGGACGGTGATAGAATTCGTCATGCGTGAAGAACTGGATGCAGTGATTGGAGCAGCCTGGGGAGAATGTACACCCAAGCGCAAAGGCTATCGCAACGGCTCTTACAAGCGGGATCTCATGACCTCTTCAGGTCGGATCGAGGACATGAATGTGCCCAGGGATCGTGAAGGGCAGTTCCATACGCAGGCGTTCGAGCGCTACAGCCGCTTTGAACCTCATATTGCAGAAGGATTGACGCAGATGTTTGTGGCTGGAAGCAGTACTCACAAGGTAGGAGAAGTGGCTCAAACCCTCATGGGAGTGGCTCCCAGCCCCAGTACCATCAGCCGCTTGAATCAGAGCCTCACGCACCAATTTGAAGCGTGGCGTGAACGCCGACTGCAGGACCACTACCGTATGGTGTACCTGGACGGCGTCCATTTCAGTATTCGTCATGGGGATCAGGCTGACTCCACGATCATCTTAACCGCCTTAGGAGTCGATCTGAATGGAAACAAAGAAGTCTTGGCGAGACGCTCGTGTGCAGAAGAAAATAAAGATGGATGGGCCAGCCTCTTGCACGATCTGCGACGACGAGGAGCGACCCAGATCGATGTGATCGGAACCTCTGGGCATGAGGGCTTGATTGCCTCAGTGAAGGACCTCTTTTCAGCAACCCCGAGTCCTCGCTGTCTGGTGCACAAGCAACGCAATGTGCTCAACGCCATCCCCAGGCGGGAACGTGGAGACGTTCAGGCAGAGTTGAGTGGCATCTGGGAACAGGCGACCAAGCAGGAGGCACTCATCCACCTGGCCGCCTTCCAAGCCAAGTATGCTCAGCGCTATCCTGAAGCGGGGCTTCGCCTGCTGGAGGATGAAGAGCATCTCTTGACGTTTTACGATTTTCCTGTGAGTATGCATCGATACCTTCAGACGACCAATGCCATCGAAAGTCTCTTCAGCAATGTGCGGCAGCGCACCGATCAGATGGATGTGTTCACGACGGAAACCAGTTGCCTCACCATCGTCTGGGCAACGATGCAGGATATCCGTTTGCACAAAATCTCGCTGTGATGAACGCATAAACTGAGAAACCGGAGCGTGTCAGCACCCAACCGGCTCTGAATATGGAGGTGGTTCAGGAAGGGATTGTTTGTGTCTTTCATCCTGTTCAGAAACCACTTGGTGATGACCCTTTTTTCCCAGGATCCCGTTTTTGCTCGAGGCAGTGTTGACGAACGTGTGGGGATTTTTCTCTCTTCTCAAATTCTGTGGACAGGCCCGGCATCTCTCCTCTTTTTGCCTGCTTGGTTTCTGGGTACCCTTACACAGAAATCGGGATGGCATCGAGTTTGCGGTGCATGTTTATGGTTGCTCGTGGTTTTTGTTCGGTTTTGTTGTCAGCGTTGGCTCATTTGTGCTTCGTTTGGACTTCAAATGGCAAACCACATTTTTCTATGTCGTCTTTTGAAAATTGTGAGTAGCGCCGATCATCGTGTTTATAATGAATAATTAAAGGTACTTAAAGGCTACAGTTTATGACTAGTTGCACAGATTATGTTAAACTGCTCACTTGATGCTAGCTGTTTAAGGGCAAACCTTGAGAAGCATAGAGACAATCTTGCACAAATCATCGCATCCTTTTCACTTTCGTTGTCACGAAAACCATATTCGCGTATAATAAGCCCTGCAACGAATTGGAAGCAGATTGATAGACCAGATAGGCCAGGTGCGTGCGAATGCCGGTAAAAATGTTCTTCTGTTATGCACATGAAGATGAAGCACTCCTGAAGAAGCTCAAGACCCATTTAAAGTTGTTGCAGCGGCAACATCTTATTGATATCTGGCATGACCGTGATATTAGCGCAGGAACTGAATGGGAACGGGAAATCAGTCACCACCTGAACACAGCACAAGTTATTCTACTGCTGATCAGTCCAGATTTCATGGACTCAGACTATTGTTACGGCGTTGAAATGAAGCGAGCAATAGAGCGACATGAACGTGGAGAAGCGCTTGTTATTCCTATCATTCTGCGTTATGTCTACTGGCAAGGAGAGCCACTTGGTAAACTTCAAGTGTTACCAACCGACGCAAAACCTGTCACAAGTTCTAGGTGGCATGACTTGGATGAAGCATTTTTCAATGTGGTAGAAGGTATTCGTAACGTGATCGAGAGGCTTCTTGTTCAGCAGGCTAAAGCTTTGGGAGATGCTTACGCTTCTACTGAGCACTATAGCGAAGCGTTGGCTTCCTATGAAGACGCCATTCGTTTTAACCCTAACGATGCAGGTGCTTACATTAGCAAAGGTATTGTCCTTGTTGTGCTCCATAAAAATGAGGAAGCATTGGTAGCCTTTGAACAAGCCATTTGCCTTGATCCCAATTCTGCTCGTGGTTACAATAATAAAGGCAGTGCTCTTGGAAATCTCAAGCGGTACAGAGAAGCATTGGCAGTTTTTGAGCAGGCAACTCTTCTTGATCCCAACAATACTCAAATTTATATTAACAAGGGTCGTGTTCTCGATGAACTCAAGCGGTACAGAGAAGCACTAGCAGCTTTTGAACAAGCCGTTCTTCTTGACCCCAACCTCCGTACACCTAAGATACACTATATCAAATGGGCAAAGGAACTGCTCTCTATGCCAAATTTAGCGTTTCTCGAAGTTGAAACAACTGGCCTCCGCGAAGATGACGAGATCATTCGGGTATTGCTTGTAAATCGCAATGGAGATAGCATTTTTGATATCTTTGTTTGTCCAGATAAGTCTATCTCTGATGAAATCAGCCGCATCACTGGTATATTCGATAACGAACTGGAGTTAGAACGAACGATCACGGAGACATGGAAGCAGATCAGCGATGCACTTACAAGGAAATATCTTCTTTCCTTCAATCTTGAGTTCGATCAGAGAATGCTAGAAGCGGTAGCAAAGCGATATGAGCTTGAAATGCCTCTCATAAGTGGTGAATGTCTCATGCAGAAGGCGATGATGTACTCTGGTTCACATTCATATGCTAAACTCTCAAACTTATGTGCTTACATTGGTCATCCTCTACCAGAGTATCCTCATCAAACAGCATTAGATCGTGCACGAGGACAAATAGCCCTCTTAAAGGCTATATCGCAAGGCATTATTATAGAGGAAGAATTGGACTATAGTGACTTTCTACAGTAGTGTAGAATAGCTGTTTTGAAGAGATGGCTGGTAGAACCACATTAAGATATTGTTGGCGAATTCGGTTTTCCTGCTCAGAATACTGCGAACTCTAGCTCAAAACGAGCTTGGTTTTTGAATTCGCCAACAATATCAGTTTTGCTGTCATCGTTTTCCTCTTGGCAGCTCATTTGTGGCCCGTTTGGACTCCTAATGGCAAAGCCATTGTAGATGCCATGCCAATTGTTGTTTTTGATAATGTAATTGTGGATCTCCCTCATATTTGGGGATTGCTGTGCTTATAGTTCCAAGTGGTTCCTTTTTTCATGCTCAAACAAATGTCTCAGTCGCTATTACAGAAGAGCTTTCCCCAAATGTGAGGATGATCCACTTTTCGCTTAACATTGTGAGAGAACACCAGGTGGGGTGGTCTAGTTTTCGGTTAACAACCGGTCACTTTTCGGTTATCGAAAACAATTGTTGTGTAACGGTATGCTGCCTCTATCTGTCGGAGACGATGCTGTTCATCGGTACACAACAATCGCCATAGCATCCACATCCTCCGGTCGGAGCCTGCTTCCCAGACCTGATGAGCATGGCAATGTTTGTAGGAAAAAGGACTCGCTGTGTTGCCATGTGTTAACCTCGTTGTGTTGGGTCCTTGGCCAAGTCCTGGACGAGAGAGAGGATCGAGTCTGTCTGCGCTTGAATCAGTTGCTCCAGCACGAAGATCTTCTCATCCTGTTCGTCGAGGTGCTTCAACACTGTTTCAATGTCTGCGTATGTCTTTATGGTCGTCGCATAGGCCTCATCCGCTTGGAGTTCTGACTTACGGCCCAGAACGTTCTGGCCGACCATGATCACGGGTAAGAGCACCAACTGGAGAAACGTTTGCGAGATCCAGGCTATGAGGAGAGCGACGAGAGGTGACAGCAGTCCCAGGATGGCGAAAAGTCCGATGATTGCCAGCACGGCAAAGGCGTACGCTGTCCACATCGTCCCGACGTGCTCAGTCAGCCACACGGCAAGTTGGGTATTGAACCCAGCTGCGGCTATCTCTGCTGCCTGCACGCGGTTCACATTACGTGGTGTATGTTGTGTCATAGGTGTTTCCTTCTTCATGGTTGTGTTCTCCATTGGAGTGCTACTCTTTAGAGAAGATTCCATGGCGTGTGATCCGGTCCTGATGAAGCCATCTACCGGTTGTAAGCTTGACGCTATTATACCCCTCCTTGGCACTTCTTGTAATGTTTGTAGGAAATGAGGAACCGTTATCCCTACGTGCGAAGCAACAGACAGTGCGGGGAGAAAGTCAACTCTTCAGAGTGCCAAGTGGTAAGGATCTGATGAGCAAAATTACCGTTTCAGTGAAAAATGAGGGGGGTGGACAGTATCAATGTAGCGTTCCCTGGGCAGGGAGTTGATGAACATTTGTAGGTGAGGTAGTCAGGATGTTCATGGCGAAAACAAGCCTCTGGACATAGATGTGTCCTGTCAGATCATGTTGACACATTGCGCATGCCTCGCATCTCTGCCTGTTTGCTTACTGAACATCTTTCCACAACTATCGGGATGGCTTCTCATTGTAGGGCACATTTGTCCTGGGGGCTTCACTTCTATAAGTATAGGAAACAGATAGCTTCATGACTCGATAAATTGGCTTCTCAGGCCATTTCATGCCATGTTCAAGGTACGAAGAGCAAGAAACTTTATTCTGCCTCCTTTATGTCTTGCTGCTGGTATTTTGTCCGTTTGTATCCGTCTTTGTCAATGCTCCTTGGGCTGTAGATGGTAACTAATATAATGTCAACAATAATATATCTCCTTGCTTGCTCCTTCTCGTTGCTCTTCTCAGGCTTGGTTATAAGTTGGCTTGAGGACATTATTGCCTGGTTTTCACGCGCTGTTTTCGGCTCGAAGCGACATTATTTTGAGTTTCCTTAGTTAGGACACACAGAAAGGATACCATCCGATGTCCACAGAAGAAACCAAGGCTCTCATCCGTCGTACGTTCGAGGAGTCCTTTAACAAGAGCATCCCGCCACGACTTGTATCCATCTTTGGGCTGTACCGTTGGCACAGTTTCCTCGCTTATGATAGCTCCTTCACGCAGACATCACCTTTGATTGGAATTTACAGAGAGAGCTTCTTGTCTTTCACGCGAAAAACAGCTATACTGTGTTCGTCTCGTATGATGGTGTGTTCTTTGCATGGTACAGTGGTGGAGTAGTATACCCAATTGGACGAGACCCATATCTGGAATGACCATGTACAAGCACATTTTGGTGGGAGTTGATATGGAGCTGTCTTCTCCCACACAGCAGGCCCTGCGTGTTGTGAGCGAGTTCCTTGAGCCGCCCTCGACGTATCCGCATGTCGTTCTGCTCACCGTCATCCCGACCTTAAACACTCCCTCCACCAGGGGAAGGTATCAAGCACCCTTTAGCTACCTGGGAAGTACCACCGAACAACGTCTTCAGGCCGATCGCACCTTACGGAGAGCCTGTCTGGCGCTCACGCAACGCGGGATGGCAAGAGAGCGGATTGGGCTGCTTCGGCGCGAGGGGGTACCTGCTGACGTAATTGTGAAGATGGCCCAAGAACTGGGTGTTGACTGCATCGTGCTCGGCAGTCACGAGAACTCGCTCACCCAGAACATCCGACGCGTGCTAGCCGGAAGTACGTCGCGCCAGGTTCTGCAGCATGCCCCATGTCCCATCATGATCGTGGTCCTTCCTCGGACGCTGCACCCTCGTGATCTGGTGGCTTGGTACGAAGAGGCCGTTAGGCGCTACCTCCACGAACAAGCAGAGAGGCTGACGATCTTGACATCCAGTGATGTAGCCCAAACGTTTGTGCCTGATCACACAACGGTAGGACACAAAGAGGTGGCGGCCGCCACCCGTGCTCTGGAGCGGTTGGCAAGCCACGGCGTCCTCTGTTGTCAACGGGTCAAAGGCGAGTTGCGCTGCACGAATGATTGATGCGGGAGCCGTGTGTCTCGGGAGAAGACACACTATGCAGGAAAGGGGTGATTGGTGATGCAGACAGGCATGCTTTCCGTGATTAATGCACTTTGCACGCTCCTCGCGCAGAAGCCTCTGCCTGCGGCTGTGACTTCGAATCGCTGGGGACAAAGAGGCCAAGACCGAGCCGCTGTAACAGGCTGAAATGCGTTCAGCACCGCTCACGCGGTGGACGCTCCTGTTCGCTCCTCTTTCGTTCCCGCCACCGCTCGACAAA
>WNGP01004290.1_pt1 | contig 11885 bp, 8 predicted proteins | sample 5407671 | NCBI WGS metagenome assembly WNGP01 (sample SAMN13153381, study PRJNA577476) | soil metagenome | isolation source: 40 cm soil or saprolite under Garry oak tree replicate 2 | place: USA:California | collected 2016-06-15 | reverse complement strand
AGGTGCGGCAGACCTCGAAGGGCGGTGATTCGCGTAAGAAAGAGGGTGGCCGCGCGGCGCAGGCGGAGCACGCTGCCCGGCAGTACGCCGATCGCTACCTCGGCCTTTCGGCTGCCGAACGACGCTGGTACGCCCAACTACGCATCGACCCCTACACGAACAACGAGGTTCTGCGCCGGGCCGTCAAGCGTCTCGCCAGGATCGACGCGGCCGCGAGCTTCGGCGTACGCTTCGCGCCGCTCGGAGTGCCTTTCGCGGGCGAGGTGCGGCGCGCGCTCGATGCCATCTACAACGAAGACCCGGCAGTGCTGCGCAAGCGCCGGCACGAGGCGCTCGCCGGCTTTGGCCTCAGCGCTTCGGAGATGCAGGGCTTCGAGAACGCGCTGCTCCTCACACCGACACGCCAGACGCTGCTGGTGGATGAGGTGCAGCGGCTCGAGGGAGTCGAGGGCCGCGCGGAGCTGCTCCGCCACGCCGCCGCTGTCACCGCCGAGGACGAGATCGAGGTATTTCTGAGCAGCACGTGCCTGCTGCTGCACTTTCATTCGCGCTCGCCCGTGGCTCGGGTCCTGGCGGGCCTGCGCGTGCCGACGGCGCAGCGGGCCGACGGCCGCGTGATGGTCTTCGGCGCCTTCGACGACGTGCAGTGGACCGAGGATATGGCGGCTTACGAGCACGCCATCCGTGAGGCGCTGCCGCGCGATGCGGGGGTGCGCGAGCTCTGGCTCGCAGGGATCGCCTCGCCGCGCGCGCACGACGCACTCGCGCAGCTTGGCTGGGAGATTCACGACGGGGTCGAAGCCTCATTGGGTTGCGCTTCCAGCGCGGCCCTCGCCAGCACCGCATTGCCGCTGGGGCAGCGCGGGCTTATCCCCGGTCTCAGGTAGGTGCATTACTACTGGCGGCCGATCGAGGCTCGCCAATCGTTGACATTTCGTAGTAGTGTTACTACCGTTTCGCGCCGAGGCCAGGCCGGGTTGCACACAAACCCGAAGCCCATATCACGACAGGGAGGTCGAAGATGCGCGCCCGTTCGGATCGCCGGATTTCCGGTTGGCACGTCATTGCTGTGTTGGCTCTCTCTTTGGCGGCGTCTGCCGCCGGTGCGCAGGCACCGACCAACCCCAAGCACTTCTTCTGGGCGCCCGGGCAGCCCAACACGCCGAGCCCGTCGTCGCTCGCGAATGACCTGATTTACCACGGCGGCAATACGGGTGCCGGCGCAATCGGTGTCGAAACCGTGCCCGCCACCTATCTGATTTTCTGGGGCCCCGACTGGGCAAACGGCTTCACCACGACCGACGCCAACGGGAGCGCCTACACGAGTCAGCAACTGCAGACCTACGTGACTTCGTTCCTGACCAATCTCGCCGGCACCTCCTGGGCCGCCATTCAGGACGAGTACTGCAACAACGTGCCGGCGGGGACCACGAGCTGTGCGGCAGTGGGCGGCGGCAACTACGTCACCGATCCACGCAAGCAGCTCAAGGGTGTCTGGACGGATCCGACACCGGTGCCGAGCGACATCGTGACATCGGGCCTCGCGCAGAACCTGGTGGACGATCCGATCGCCACGGAAGCCATCCGTGCCTCGGCGCACTTCGGCTACGACCCGCAGGCGACGTACATCATCCTGACGCCGCCCACGACGATCGGCACGGGCCAGCCGGTCTACTGCGGTTATCACACGCAGACCACCAGCGTCGACGGCCTCGGCAACCCGTATCGGGTGCAGTACGCGTTCATACCGTTCCTCAACATGAGCTGGCCGGGACTCGGCGCCGGCGGCTGCGGAATGAACTCGGTCAACGTCGTGAGCGACAGCTTCGGCCACGGGGTGTTCGACGGATACAGCATCGTCGTCGGCCACGAATACGCCGAGGCGGTCACCGACCCCGATAACTTCGCGAGCGTTCAGGACGGATGGAACGATGTCCAGGGGAGTGAGAACGGCGACAAGTGCGCGTGGACCGATCTGGCCAACGTCGCCATGAACAATCACACCACGTTCGCGGTGCAGCCGCTATGGAGCAACCGGGCTTTCGATGTCACGGGGCAGGGCTGCGTCCGTTCAGCGCCGACCAACCCCCACGCGATGCCGTCGGCCGGAATCATGCCGCCGACCGTGGACATCTGCATGACCACCGGGATTTGCCCGCCCGGCGTGGCGGCCGGACAGCCCATGCCGGTCAACATGGCCTACTTCGGGGGCAAGGTGCAGGTGAGGCCGAAGGTCTACCTCGTTCTGTGGGGTTGGGGAGAGTCCGGCGCCTTCGATCACACTTCAGGGACGCACCTCGCGAGCGACCCCGACGGAGTGGGCGCGCTGATGACCCGTTTCATTGCGGCGATCGGCGGCACATCCTGGGGCAAGGTCTCGGCGCAGTACTACCAGAGCAATTACAACGGGACCTACTCCAATGTCGGCAATCCGACTCAGGAGCTCGCGGGCGTCTGGTCCGACAACACCACTCCTGTACACGACAACCTGAGTCCGCTCGAGCTCGCCCAGGAAGCCGCGCGGGGAGCGCAGCACTTCGGCATCTCCGACCTGTCCAACTCGCAGGTCGTGGTGGCGACGCCGCAGAAGTTCAATGACGCCGGCTTCAACAATAACTCCTACTGCGCCTGGCACGACTTCACGACACCGCGGTCCTATCCCGGGGTCACGCCGGGCATGGCCTTCGTCAACATGCCTTACGTGCTCAACGCAGGGGGCGGATGCGGAAAGGACTTCGTCAATCCCGCACCGACCGGCGATCTCGACGGCGTCACGATCGTGCTCGGTCACGAGATTGCGGAGACGCTGACCGATCCCGGTGCGGAGTCGTCGGCGGGCCTGGTGCAGTACGGCGCCTGGTTCGACTACCAGGGTTGGGAGATCGGGGACAAGTGCGCATGGGTGGGCGATGGCCTGCAGGTGCCCGGTGCGCCGTTCAACATGATCGGCAACGACCGTGCCGCATACCCCGTCCAGACGCTGTGGAGCAACCAGAGCCTCAACGGGGTCGGCTACTGCTCAGGGGGGCTGTGAGACGGGTCTCAGGCGGAGCGGTCGAGGGTCCTCAGCGCCTTGAACCGACCCGTCGCCGAGAGCGCCTCGCGCGCGGCCTGCGCCGTCCACAGGGCGTTGCGGCGGGCCACGAACGGGCTGTGCAACAGCTCATCGAGCGAGCCGGCCGGGGCGAACAGGAACCCCTGACCGGCGACGCAACCGAGCGCCAGGAGCGCCGCAGCCTGCTCGTCGAGCTCTATGCCCTCCGCCACGGTGTCGAGTCCGAGCGTCTCGCCGAGGGTCACCACCGTGCGCACGAGCTCGGGCCCAGTGTCCGAATTGGTCAGCCGGCTCACGAAGGAACGGTCGATTTTGAGGATGTCGATCGGGAAACGATGCAGGTAGGAGAGTGACGAGTAGCCGGTGCCGAAATCGTCGATCGCGAGGCGGATGCCGAGGGCTTTCAGACGGCGGAATCGCTCGAGATTCGCGCCGCTGTTGCCCATGATGGTGCTTTCGGTGAGCTCGATGACGAGGTTGTCCGCCTCTAGTCCGGATTCGCGCAGCGCCTGGGTGACGTCGTGCACCAGATCGCCCTGTTCGAGGTGGCGAGCGGAGATGTTCACCGCGAGCCTCAGGGCCGATCCGCCGGCGATGGACTCGCGCCAGGCGCGCATGTCGCGGCAGGCCTGCCTCAGCACCCAGCGGCCGAGCTCGGCGACGTGGCCGCACTCCTCCATCACCTGAATGAAGCGCGCCGGCATCAGCACGCCGGCCTGCGGGTGTCTCCAGCGCACGAGCGCCTCGACGCCGAGGATGCTCCTCGAGCCGAGGTCGACGATCGGCTGATATTCGAGGAAGAGCTCCTGCTGAGCGAGCGCGCGCGCAATATCCGCCTCGAGGCGCATGCGCTCCTGCAGCAGGTCCTGCATTTGCGGCCGGAAAATGATGTAACGGCTCTTCCCGGCCGCCTTGGCGTGGTACATCGCGATGTCCGCGTTGCTGAGCAACGCCTCGGGAGCGGTCTCGCCGGCGGAGCAGGCGATGCCGATGCTCGCCGTGACCCGCAGCTCCTTCCCGTCGAGCACGAGCGGCGCCTGCAGTTTCTCGAGCAGCGCCGCGGCGCTGCCCTCCACCTCCGCGACCGCGGCGATTCCCTCCAGCAGCACGGCGAACTCGTCTCCCCCGAGCCGCGCGACCGTATCGGAGGAGCGGCAGGCCGCGACGATCCGCTGGGCCACGTTGCGCAGAAGACGATCGCCGGCGTCGTGACCGAGGGAATCGTTGATGTTCTTGAAGTTATCGAGGTCGAGGAACATCACCGCAACGCGGCTCTTGTTACACTGCGCGAGAGTCAGCGCGTGGTGCACGCGATCCCGGAACAGATTTCGATTGGCGAGCTGGGTGAGGGGGTCCTGGAGCGCCAGTTGCCGCAACTGCGCCTCGAGCGCCTTGCGTTCGCTGATGTCGCGAAAATTGAGGGCCAGCCCCTGCACCGCCGAATCGCGGGTGAGATTGGTGCCGACGCACTCCGTGAAGCGATGCTGCGCGCCGCGCCCGATACCGAGCTCCACGGGACCGATCGTTCCGGAATGGCTGGCGGCGACCTCGGTCAGGAACGCCTCGAGTCGTTCGCAGTCCTCTCCTGTCCAGAACTCGGTGAGGTCCCGTCCGATGATCTCGTCTGGCTTCGCGCCCAACATGCGCTCGCACGCGGGCGAGGCGAAACGCAGGATCCCTTCCGGACTGACAATCATGATCAGGTCCGAAGCGTTGGCGATGAGCGAGGCGTATCGATTCTCCGCGAGGCGCAATACCACGCCCTGGCGTGCCATGAACAGCAGCATGAGGGCGAACACCATGGTGCTGGCCGAGCTCGCCGGGCGGCCACTGTCGCCGAAATTCACGTAGACCATCACGACGAACGCGGCGAGCAGCGCGGCCGAGGGAAGAACACGGGCGAGAGCGCCGGGTCCTTTCGGCCTGGCACGGGCCGGCGGTGCGGCAAAGTCAGCCAGCTGCTGGCGAGCGGCGGCGGCCACGGGCACGAAACACCAGAGATACAGGACGTCGTGAATTCCTCCCGGCAGGTAGTGGCCGCTCATCTTGGCGAGCGACCAGGTGATGTCGCCGAGGAACATGATCGCGAATCCGCTCAGGAGCAGCGCGTGGATTCGCGGCCTGCGCGCCTCCTCGGCCCCGGTGAGCAGGAGCACGCCGAGCAGCAGCAGCACCATGCAGTCGAGGGCGACGTACGCCTGACTCAGGCCTTCCTTGAGGAGATTGACCTGGGCATGCAGCACCGCTGGGTGGATCACGAGGAACCAGAAGAATGCGCCGAAGCCCGCGACAAAGATCATCGCGTCGAGCGACAGCTGGAGCGGGGACACGCGCAGGGTGGCGGCCCGCATCAGATACAGTGACGCGGCCGCGATGGCGGGATAGAACGCGTAGAAAAAGATGTCAGCGGGACCGGGGAAGGGATCGCGATGCGCCAGCCAGGATCCGGATGCGACCGCCAGGCCGATGACATACAGCGCGAGGGCGATCGACAGAGAGACCCAGGCGTTTCGACCCGCGCCCGGGGCGGCACGGCGCGCCGTGGCGGCGCTGATGATCAGGCCGAGGAGGGGGCTGGGGATGACCGACAGCATCGCCACGTTGTGGGTGAACACCGGACCGCCAAGGTCGGTGAGCAGCGACCCCGAGGCCGCGATGGCATAGATCACGAGCCCGAAGAACAGCCTGTCCACCCAGCGCGGAAGGGCTGGGATCCGGATCGATCCGGCAGATGTTGCGGTCGTCGAATCCACTAGGGATGACCGAGTGATTCCGTAGTTTCGATCGAAGCGGCGCTGGCGCAATAAGTCAGCAGGCAATTTGACGCGAAACTGCGTGGGGAGCCAGCGCAACCCGCTCTTACGTGACGCAGTTCTCGCCGCCCGGGCGGAAAACTGTGCGGTTGGTACGGATCCGGGACTCAAGTCGACACGGGCGCGGCGGCGGCGCATGATCCGCAGCGCAACGTCGGACGAGATTCCAACAATGAGCACTCTCTTCCGGCCCGGGGAATTCTACGGCGTTCCCCAATTTGGGTCGCATGGCGCCGGCTTCGACGTTCGCGCATCGGCGGCAACCGGATGCGAAGACGACGTTCAGGTCCACACGCATCGGGACGCGCACTTTGTTCTCGTGGTCTCGGGAACGTATCTTTCCAGCGCACGCGGCGCGCCCGAGCGTGCCCGACCGCCCGCACTGATTTTCAATCCTCCCGGCACCACGCACCGCGACCGGTTTGCCGGGGGCGTGGGCACCTTCGTAACGGTGTCCGTTCCCGGCACGAGCTTCCTCGACATCCGCACGACCGGTCGATCCGCTGCCGAGGCGGTGTGCCTGCGAGCCCGGAGCGCGCTCAGCGCGGCATTCCGCCTCGCACGAGAGTTGCGCGAGGCGCGCGATCCGATGGTCATGGAGTCATCCGTGTGGGAGCTGTTTGCGCTCGTGGCGGAGGCTGGTCCCCCGGTCAGTCATCCTTCCGCCTGGGTGCTCCGGGCGTACGAGGCGATCATGGACCGCTCGGCGCAGCCCCGCCTGGGCGTTCGCGATATCGCGGCGGAGTTCAATGTGCACCCCGTTCATCTCGCTCGCGCATTCCGGGCGACGTGGGGCTGCTCGCCCGGTGAGTTGATTCGCTGGCGGAGAGTGGATCGGGCGGCCGAGCTCCTGCGTAGCATGGAGCTGCCGGCCGCGCACATCGCCGCAGAGACAGGCTTCGTCGATCAGAGCCATATGACGCGGGCGTTTCGGGCGGTGTACGGCACTACCCCGGCGGCGTATCGGCGTGAGCGTGTTTCACCGATACAAGCTTCAGCCGATGTGGACCGATTAGAGTGCGGCTCGCCGTGAGATACGCGCCGCCCGGAGGGCTGCTGCTCGCCTGTGTCGCTTCAGGGCTCGGCTGTAGCGCTGAGCTCATGGGCGCGACCAGTCCCACCCTGGATGACATCACCCCCGCGGTGCGCGCCGGGTCCTATCAGCAGATCACGAGTGTGGTCGTCGCGCGTGGCGATCGCGTGCTTTACGAGCAGTACTTCGACACGCTGGGCGCCGAAGCGCTGCGCAATACGCGCTCCGCAACCAAAACCATTACCGGGATGCTCATCGGTGCCGCGGTGGATCGCGGGCTCCTGCATGGCGAGTCACGCGTGCTGCCCTTCTTCAAGGATCGGCTGCCGCTGGCCAACCCGGACCCGCGCAAGGAGCAGATCACGGTCGAAGACTTTCTGACCATGAGCTCGCTCCTCGAGTGTGACGACGAGAACCAGTTCTCCCGAGGCAATGAAGAGCGCATGTACCTGGTGGAGGATTGGGTGAAGTTCACGCTCGATCTGCCGATTCGGGGCTTTCCCGACTGGCAGCCGAAGCCGGAGCAGTCGCCGCACGGACGCGCCTGGAGCTACTGCACGGCCGGCCCAACGACGCTCGGAGAGCTGTTGGAGAGAGCGACCGGACAACGCGTTGCGGACTTTGCGCAGGCCGTGCTGTTCAAGCCGCTCGGGATCGAGACGGTCAAATGGCAGTACCAGCCGCTCGGCGCCGCCATGACCGGCGGCGGGCTCCAGCTGCGCAGCCGCGACCTGCTGAAGCTCGGCCGGCTCTATCTCAATGGAGGGCGCTGGCAGGGCCGGCAGCTCATCTCGGAGGCCTGGGTACGTCGATCGGTGTCGCCGCACGCGAATGCGCGGGAGGACACCGACTATGGGTACCTCTGGTGGCTCCAGACCTTTCACGTCGGCGGACGAAGCATTCCGACGTACGGAATGTACGGGACCGGTGGAAACAAGGTGTACGTCCTGCCGGAGCAGGGGGTCGTGGTCGTCGTGACCACCACCAACTTCAGGGTCGCGGGCGCCGGAGCACTGACCGATCGGCTGTTTACTTCGCTGATCGTGCCCGCCGTGTCGGGGCCTTGATCGGCGGGATCATCTCCCGCGGGGACGATCGTCATGATTTTCCGGCAGCTGTTCGATCCCACCTCGTCCACCTACACCTATCTTCTGGGCGACGCCGCGTCGGGCGAGGCGCTGGTGGTCGATCCCGTGCTCGAGCATTGGCAGCGCGATGCGGCCCTGTTGCGCGAGCTGGGACTCACGCCGGTTGCGACGCTCGAGACCCACGTTCACGCCGATCACGTCACCGGCGCCTGGTGGCTCAAGCGCGAGTTCGGTTGCGAGATCGCGGTGTCGGCCGCGAGCGGAGCGGAAGGCGCCGACCGGCTGCTGCGCCACGACGATCGGGTCTCTTTCGGCTCTCGGCACCTTCAGGTGCGCGCGACACCTGGCCATACCCGTGGCTGCCTGACGTATGTTCTCGATGACGCCAGCCTCGCGCTCACAGGCGATTGCCTCATGATCCGCGGCACCGGCCGCACTGACTTCCAGCAGGGCGATGCGCGTGCGATGTTCCGCTCGATCCGCGACCAGATCATGACGCTGCCGGGAGAGTGCCTGATCTACCCGGCGCATGATTACCGCGGACTCACTGCGAGCAGTGTGGCCGAGGAGCGCCGGCTCAACCCGCGCATCGCGGACCGGGTTGGCGAGGGGGACTTCGTGGGCTTCATGAGCAACCTGAATCTGCCGCATCCGAAGCTGCTCGAGGTCGCCGTGCCGGCGAATCTCCGGGTCGGGCGGTCCGACGCGATCGGGCCTCCCGCGGCCGCCCCGCGCTGGGCGGCGCTGCGCTTCACCGTCGCCGGCATCTGGGAGATCGAGCCCGCCGCGCTCGCCGAGATGTCGGCGCCGGTGCAGTTGGTCGACGTGCGGGATCCCGAGGAATTCACGGGCCCCCTCGGGCACATCCGCGGAGCCAGGCTCATTCCGCTCGACCAGCTCGCGTGCCGGGTCGACGAGCTGTCACGCACGACTCCCGTGGTGACGATATGCCGCAGCGGCGCCCGCTCAGCTCAGGCGGTCGTGCTGCTGCAGCGGGCGGGGCTGGAACAGGTTGCGAACCTGTCCGGCGGAATGCTGCGATGGATCGCGGAGCACCACGCCGTCGAATCGACTCATCGATAGAAGATGTGGTTGCCGATCCTCGCCACGGTTTTTCTCGCGCTCGCCCACCCCGGACGGACGCTCGTTGCGTGATAGAACAAGGCGCCGGGCACGAGCGGCTCGTTCGTATCGTCGTACACCGCGGTCGCGATCGTCATCGCCTGCCTCCAGGCGGGTCCGTCCTCGGGGGACAGCGTGCCCGACTCCGTCCAGGAGAAGTCCGCAGTGTGACGCCGGCGACCCGGATCCCACCGGGTCTCGTGGACCACTTCGCAGACCGTGTGCGGGAAGTGCTGTGCCTGAGTCCGGTTCAGGGTGACTTCCGCAACGGCATACTGACCCGCGATGGGCTCGCCGCGAGCTTCGAAATAGATATTCTCGGCGAGGCAACGCAGATCGTTTGCGCGCCGCTGCGCACGGGTTGCCTCGCGCCGCACCGCCTCGACCGGGACGGCCTCGATGGGCGCTTCTTCCTCGTAGGCCAAATAGATGATGGCCGCAACCGCGAGCACCATCAGGCCGAGCACGGCGAGGAAGGCGATGTTGCCCTTGTCGCGGAGCAGCCAGGAGCAGGCGAGTCTGCGTCGCCACAGCAGCGGCCAGATACGCACTTCGTCGAGCAGCGATGTGAACATAATGAGACGGCGCCCTCCACGGGCTGTGATCCTTCCCTGTACACGCTAGCGAAGACGAAGCGAAGGTGCGTGAGCGCCATCCTCAAAGTCAAAGTTTCCGCATTATGTTGCGGGGCTCGTCACAAGATCGGGCGCGACCACTCGACGGCCGCCGCGTCGCGGGAGTCACCCCCGCAGCGGAGGCCCGTTGCAATTGTCATATATAATTTCATATAATTGAAACTATGAAATCTAACGACGCTATCGACGCGCTCGGCGCCCTGGCGTCCGAAGCGCGCCTCGCGGTTTACCGCCTGCTGGTCAGGCGGGGTCCCGAGGGGTACACCCCCTCCGAACTCGCCGCGCGACTCGAAGTGCCGGCGCCGACGCTGTCTTTTCACCTCAAGGGGCTGGTTCAGGCCGGGCTCATCATCAGTCGCCGCGAGGGTCGCAATCTCCACTACAGCCCGAACTTCGAGCGCATGAACGCGCTCGTCGGGTTTCTGAGTGAGAACTGCTGCAGCCTCGCAGGAGAAGCCTGCGGCCCGGATTGTGAGCCACGGGCGGCCACGACTTTACGAAGGAAGAGAGCATGAAACGTCTGCACGTCCACGTCTCCGTGAAGGACCTCGACCGTTCGATCCGCTTCTACTCGGAGCTCTTCGCGGCGGCGCCCACCGTGCGAAAGCCGGACTATGCGAAGTGGATGCTGGAGGATCCCCGAGTGAATTTCGCGATCAGTCAGAGGGACGGCAAGCCCGGTGTGCAGCATCTGGGCATCCAGGTCGAGGACCGGGCAGAGCTAAAGGAGGTCTACGGGCGGCTCGAGCGCGCCGAGAGGCCGGTGATCCAGGAGGGCGAGACCACCTGCTGCTACGCGCACAGCGAGAAGAGCTGGATCGATGATCCGCAAGGCATCCAGTGGGAGACATTTCTCACGACCGGCGAGAGCGCCGCCTATGGAACGGACGAGATCCGCCCCAAATCGGCGCAGCCGCCCGAGTCGTCCTGTTGCGCTCCGGGCTGTTGTCCTCCGAAGACACTCTGACGAGGGCCTGCCGTTGTCGCTCGCGAATGCGGCCTCCGCAGAAGACTCGATCGAAATTCGAAGTCTCCTGGAGAGCTCGGGATTGCCCACGAGCGATCTGGCGTCGGCGCGACCCGAGTTCGTAGTCGTCCGCGAGCATGGCCGAGTGGTCGCCGCGGGGGCACTCGAGCGCCTTGGAGCCTCCGCCCTGTTGCGCTCGGTGGTCGTGACCCCCGACCGTCGCGGGTCCGGCCTTGGACACACCATCGTGCTCGAGCTCGAGCGGCTGGCGCGGGAGGCGAAGATCGAGCGGTTGTTCCTGCTCACCCAGACGGCCGCGGGGTTTTTTGCGCGCCATGGCTATCAGCTCATGGAGCGCAGCGCCGCGCCGGCGGACGTGCAGCGGAGCGAGGAGTTTCGCTCGCTCTGTCCCGCTTCCGCGACCTGTATGGCGAAGGCGTTCACCGGGTCGGTCCAGGAAACCTCAGTCAGTGGCCGGCTGTATAACGTCCTGTTTCTGTGCACGGGCAACTCCGCGCGCAGCATCATCGCGGAGGCGCTGATCAACCATTGGGGACGCGGGAAATTCCGCGGTCTCAGTGCGGGCAGCCATCCCAGGGGCGCTGTGCATCCGATCGCGCTGGAGCTGCTCCGGCGCATGAAGATCCCGACCGAGGGTTTGCGCAGCAAGAGCTGGGACGAATTCGCCGCTCCCGGCGCGCCGCTCCTGGACTTCGTATTCACGGTCTGTGACAACGCCGCCGGCGAAGTCTGTCCCTGCTGGCCGGGGCAACCGATGACGGCCCATTGGGGTCTGCCGGACCCGGCGGCGGTCGAAGGCACCGAGACGGACAAATGGCTCGCGTTCCGGTCGGCGTTTCAGGCCCTCGACAATCGCATCAAGGTCTTCACGAGTCTGCCGCTGACTTCGCTCGATCGCATCAAGCTCCAGGAGCGCCTGGACGCGATAGGTAAGACCGCTCCACCAGGGGCGAGATGACCGGACTCTTATTTCCCAGCGGTGTCAGGACGCCGGTCCGGGCTGCGCGCGGGCCCCTCTGGAGAGGCCGTAGAGCCCGATCGCCATCCAGACGAGGTTGAGAAAAGCCGAGGGGTAGGCGCCGTTCCATCCGCTGTTGACGATGAACCCGGCGCCCGAGAGCACATTGAGCCATTGGTAGACGGCCGACCTC
>WNGP01004289.1_pt1 | contig 11885 bp, 10 predicted proteins | sample 5407671 | NCBI WGS metagenome assembly WNGP01 (sample SAMN13153381, study PRJNA577476) | soil metagenome | isolation source: 40 cm soil or saprolite under Garry oak tree replicate 2 | place: USA:California | collected 2016-06-15 | reverse complement strand
GGAGTACATCAACGTCCTCGCAAAAGTGGAATTCGCCACCGCTCGCGAAATTGCCGGCCTGGCTTCGGAACTTTATGCTAAAGAAGAAATCGACGCGGTTTATCTCATCTTCAGCGAATTCAAAACCGTGGTCACCGCAAATCTGAAAGTCGAAAAGCTGCTTCCGGTTGAACCAGAAATGGCCCCAGAACCGAAAGAATCAACCACCGATCAACCGCAATCGCGGATCGACTACATCTACGAACAGCCCGTGGACAAGTTGCTTGCGTCGCTTCTTCCGAAATACATTGAAGCGCAAGTGCTCCGCGCCATGCTTGAATCTTCAGCGGCAGAATATGCGGCGCGCATGGCGGCAATGGAGTCCGCGACGCGCAACGCCGGAGAAGTCATTCAGGCGCTGACGCTGCATATGAACAAAGTTCGCCAAGCGGCAATCACCAAGGAAATTATCGAAATTGTGAGCGGCGCCTCTCACGGCGCGTAGGGAGAAACAATGGCAGAGAACAAACCAGGCATCGGCCGCGTCGTGCAGGTCATCGGACCGGTGCTCGACGTCCAATTTGAAGAGGGCCACTTGCCCGCGATCTTCAACGCGGTTCGCATCACCAGTGAAGGCTACGACGTTCCCGAGCCGCTCGACGTCACCGTCGAAGTCCAGCAGCATCTCGGAGAAGGCCGCGTACGCGCGGTCGCGATGGAGCCGACCGAGGGTATGGTTCGTGGTATGAAAGCCGTGGACTCCGGCGATTCGATCAAGGTTCCTGTCGGCCGCGCCACCCTCGGTCGCGTGATGAACGTGCTCGGCAAGCCTGTTGACCAGCTCGGTCCCATCAACGCCCAGACGTATTTCCCGATTCATCGTCCGGCGCCAAAACTCGAAGAGCAATCCACTACGCTCGAAATGTTTGAAACCGGTATCAAAGTCGTCGACCTTATGGAGCCGTACGTCAAGGGCGGCAAGATTGGATTATTCGGCGGCGCCGGTGTCGGCAAAACAGTTCTGATTCTTGAGCTGATTCACAACGTCGCCATGAAGCACGGTGGCCTCTCGGTATTTGCCGGCGTCGGCGAACGCACTCGCGAGGGCAACGACCTTTGGCTTGAAATGTCCGAGGGAGGCGTCATCACGCCAGGCGATTCGGAGAAGTCTCGTTGCGCGTTGGTCTACGGACAGATGACCGAGCCGCCCGGCTCGCGTCTCCGCGTTGGCCTCACTGGTCTCACCGTCGCGGAATATTTCCGCGACCAAGAACATCTCGACGTGCTTCTCTTCATCGACAACATTTTCCGTTTCGTTCAGGCAGGTTCCGAAGTTTCGGCGCTGCTCGGCCGCATGCCTTCCGCAGTCGGTTACCAGCCCAACCTCAATACTGAAATCGGCGAACTGCAGGAGCGCATCACTTCCACGAAGTCCGGCTCCATCACTTCCGTGCAGGCAATTTACGTGCCCGCGGACGACTACACGGACCCTGCGCCTGCCGCAACCTTCACGCACCTGTATGCCACCACCAACCTTTCGCGACAGATCGTCGAACGTGGTATCTATCCTGCCGTCGATCCTCTGGCTAGCTACTCGCGCATTCTCGATCCTCGCATCGTCGGTGCGGACCACTATGCCGTCGCGCGCTCCGTTAAATCCGTTCTGCAGCGTTATAAGGATTTGCAGGACATCATCGCCATTCTCGGGATTGAAGAACTTTCCGACGACGACAAGCGCACCGTTGCTCGGGCTCGCAAGATCGAAAAGTTCCTCTCGCAGCCGATGTTCGTCGCCGCTCAGTTCACCGGCCTCGAAGGCAAATACGTCAAGATCGAAGACACTGTCCGCAGCTTCCGCGAAATCGTCGAAGGCAAGTACGACGACATTCCGGAGCAAGCGTTCTACATGGTCGGCACCATTGAGGAAGCTCTCGAGAAGGCTGAAAAGATGAAGGCGGGCGCCTAAAGGTTTATGGCTGGCGATTCCATCCAACTCGTGGTGGTCACTCCGGTCCGTCAGCTCCTCAGTGAATCTGTCACTGAGGTGCAGCTACCCGGCGCCGATGGATACCTGGGAGTTCTGCCGGGCCACGCGCCGCTCATCACGGAGTTGGGCATCGGCGAGTTGACTTTCCGCACCGCGGGCGGCCAAACAGGACTTCTCGCGGTGATTCGCGGCTTTGCGGAAGTATTGCCGGATCGCGTCTCTGTATTGGCGGAGACTGCGGAGCGCGCCGAAGAGATCGATATCAATCGCGCGAAAGAAGCGCTGAAGCGCGCGCAGGAACTGATTGCGGCTGGCGGCGAAAACGTGGATTGGGATCGCGCGTCCGCCGCTTTGCAGCGCGCGCTCGTTCGCATCCAGGTAGTTTCGAAACACCAGGGCATCAACATCGCCACTGTCCGATAATATCTTTTATTTTCTGTCATCCTGGAGATGCGACGCTCGTGTCGAATCTGAAGGATCTGGAGCATGCTGTACTTTGATGCCGGAACCGATGTTTTCTCTGTAGCATCAAATTCTAGGGGGCTGGCGTCAGTTCTTTCCTATGGAACCAATCACCATTTACTGCACCGTCTGGTGTCCCGATTGTCGCCGCGCGAAATCTTTCTTGAAAGATCGCGGTGTCGAATTCCGCGAAGTGAACATCGAAGATGATCCCGACGCCGAAGACCTCGTCATCCGTATGAACAACGGTAAGTGCAAGGTTCCTACCATTCAGGTCGGCGACCGCTACTTCGCCTGCAGCCCATTCAACGCCGGCCAATTAGCTTCCGAACTTAACATCGTTCTCAACCGCTAGTTGCTTTGAACCGAACCGCGAAAACTCGCGCTCCTTCGAGGTGTCGACGGACCGAGCTTTCTTTTGTTCGCGGATCGAAGGTAATTGTTAAGGTCTCGGAGCGTTTCTTAGCGACTTTTCGGTTTATTGTTTTCTACATTCAGAAAGTGGTGGTAGACGTGTCTGTTGTCCTCACGCATTTCCCTACACTCTAAACTCTTTCTTTTAATAGCCTTATGCAGAATGCTTTTAAAGTCGGTCTTTTGTTATTCTTCACTTTTTTAATATTTTTCACTCTGCTTGTTTCGAGAAGGCCTGCAGCCAGCCAACTTACTGCACTGGCGTTCCACGGGCCCAGACGCGCGCAATCTCCAGACCTTCATTCAGCAACACAATATCCGCGTCGGCTCCCATTCGCAGCGCGCCCTTCTTAAATTCAATTCCCAACAGCGTCGCCGGATTCAACGTCAGCATCCGCACCGCGTCCGCAAGCGGAACTCCGAGTTTCACAACGTTGCGCAGAGCCCGATCCAACGTCAGCGTGCTCCCCGCAAGTCGGCCTTCCGCGTTGCGGCACACCCCGCTGCTTACCGTGACTTCGAGGCCGCCCAGCATGTATTTGCCATCCGGCATTCCCGTCGCCGAAATTCCATCGCTGATCAAAATTACTCGCCCCGCGCCCTTCGCCTGAAGCAAAACCTTCATCGCCACGTCGTCCACGTGCACGCAGTCCGCAATCAATTCGGCTGTCACTTCCGGCGTCGTCAGTACCGCGCCAATCACGCCGGGATCACGGTGTGTGAATGGCCGCATTGCGTTGTACATGTGCGTGGCGTGGTGAGCGCCGTGTGCCACCGCGGCCCGCGCCTGTTCATACGTGGCATCCGTGTGCCCGATCGATACCACCATCCCCAGGCTCCGTGCCGCATCGATGCACGGCATCGCTCCCAGCAATTCCGGCGCAATCGTCAGGACGCGCGCATTTCCGGAAGAGGCTTCTAGGAATCGCTGCAGCAATTCCGCGGACGGCAACTGCAGCCATTCCGCAGGATGCACGCCGCGCCGTTCCTTGCTCAGAAACGGTCCCTCAAAATGAATTCCTAAGATTTCCGCTCGCGCGTCATCCGTCTGATACTGCACGGAAATGTATTTCGAAATTCCTTCAACGGCCCTGCACGTTTCATCGGCGCTCGCCGTAACCGTTGTTGCAAGAATCGATGTTGTGCCGAACGCAGCCAACCGCCCAGTGATTGTGCTCAGTGCCGTCTCGTCCGCTTCCATTACGTCGTGGCCGCCGGCTCCATGAATATGCACATCCACGAAACCTGGGACCGCTGTGTACTCCGTGGCCAGCACTTCCTCCGCGCCGCCTGGTAATTCCATCCCCGACCGCGGACCAACCATTTCGATCTCGCCGTCGCGAATCAATATCCCCACATCAGGGATTTCGCCTTTCGGTGTAATGGCCTTGCCTGCGTGCAAAAGTGTAGTCGCCATGGATACTCGCTATCGTAGCCGAATCCGAAACTCTCGCAAAAAATAAAACGGGCGGAGCCATTTGCCCCGCCCGCGCCAATTCTATGTTTGCTGACTCTTACTTGCTCGGTTCAGGAGCCATTTCGACCGCGCTCAGCTTGATCGTATCGCCGTCCGCACTGCCCTTTACCGTCACGTGGTGACCGGCATGCGCCGCCACTTTGTCCTGCGCATCAATCGCGTAGATCTTCTTGTCCGCGTCGTTCACGAACACGTACTTGGCGCCGTGTTCCTTGACGCACTTGGTCGTGCATTCGCCGGCCTTGGCGTTTGCTCCCTTTGCGCCGCACTGGCTGTCCGAAATCCAGCCGGTCCAGCTGCTGTCTGCCCCCATGGTCATTGCCGCCGCAAACAATGTTCCCGCTGCGATGGTTGCAATTCGAAGTTTCATAAGCTCCCCCTCCAGCACTGCTGTGGCTTTAGACTCTGCCCAAGGCCATTGCGTTAGCTTGGCACAGCCCAAGCAGGGTGTCTAGAACGTCCAAAGGTCCATACGGCTCAGTGGCGAGATCGGATGAGTTCCAACAAAAAAAGCGGGGGATTCTTTCGAATCCCCCGCTGGAAAACGTCCCTCGGAGGAACGTCATCCTTCCCTGCTAACGAATCCTTACTGGCCAGAACCTGAATTCGACGTTGCCGTCGCAGTCGCCGACTTCGGGACGCTCAAATATCCCGTTGCCGTCGTCTTGCTGACTTTATTGATGACCAGTTCTACCGCCTGGCGCGTTCCGCCGGTGTAGAAGAAGATCGGCTCGTTCACTGAACGATTCTTCTTTTCAAAATTCTTATCGTCGGCCAAAACATTGATCGTATATTGATTCTTCTTGATGTTGGTGTCCTTCAGCTCAACCTGAATGGATCCAACCTTCTGTGCTCCGGCCTTGCGCGTCACGGTGAATTCGTAATAATCGCGTTGGCCCATGCGGCGCAGTTGGTCGATTTCGTCGTGATTGCGCGCGATCAAGGTTCCCATTTCGCTGCGCGCCATTTGAATGCTGTTCTTCGTCCCTTCGAGATCGGTTTTTACGCCGGTCACGTCGCCGCCGAGTTTCGTCACATCATCTGAACTGGCTTTCGCCGCAAGCTGCGCGTTGACGTTCGTTCCCAGTTCATCCAGTTTCTTGCTGTAGTTGACGGCCGCCGCCTTATTCTGCTTGCGCGCCGACATCAGCTCGGATTGCGTGACGTTCAACTTGTCAGTCACGACCTTCAGATCGCTTTGCAGTTGCTGATTCGTGTCTTCCGCTTTCGTGACGCGCTGGCCCAAGGCATCATTCTGTTGCTTCAAAGCCGCCTGCGTAGACTGTTCGACGCTGTTGGCGTGGTTGATGGCGCTCCATCCGACTCCCAATCCCAATAGGGAAAGCGCACCCAGCACTGCAACGGCCAGTCCGACCCACCGGGGCGTTCCCGCCACAACCGTTGGATTTGATTCCTGATAATCACTCATGAAAGCTATTCTCCTTGTACGACTCTCTTGCCCTGTATTCCTAAAAACGTGCACCCGTTCGGCCAAAGGTCACAGCCTCGGTGGATCGGGGTTAACCGCATGAAGAGTCTTGAGGTTACCGCTCGCAAAGGCTGCGGCAAATTCTCCAAAAACGGTACCAGCACTTGTAAATTTTACTTTCTTACAAGGTTCTTTGTAATTTTTGCTGATTTTAACACTATGCGCGCTTGGGCGCTCGCGCGGGGAATATCGACGGCAGAAGCAAAGAGGGGACAAGATTGTCCCGTCTCAAGTTTATCATTTACAGTGACTTAAAGAAAAATCCCTAGGCGGCTTGGGTCGTCGCTTCCGTGCGTACCGGCCCAAAATACTGATCCAGAGTGCTCGTTGCGGCCTTTAATACCAATTGGCAGTTCGAGCAGTCGTGGAGATGCTCTTCGATGTCATGCGACACCGCAGGCGAGAGCTTTCCCTCTAAGTACCAGCAAATCAAATGGATAGTGTCTCTGCAGCTCATCCGGCCCGTCCCTCAGTGACTGCCTGTGATGCTCAAGCAACTCATGTAAGCGAGTGCATTTTGCGGTCCAAATTTCCCGCCAAAGGCGTCGTCCGTATCTTATTGAAAATAAACGCAGAATATCGATTGGGTGACTTGTGCGGCGTCGCGGCCCCTACCAATTTACCGGTAAACCCATACCGATCTGAAATCGCGCGGGTTCTCCGGTCAGCCTGCACGGTGGATGGTCATTTCCCGCAAAGCGGCGATCCGGTCTTCCAGCGGCGGGTGTGTGCTGAACCAAGACGCCCAAACGGAGCCGCCGCCGAACATTGGTTTCACAATGCAAAGAGCTGCAGTCGTCTCTGGAATGTTGCTCGGAATGCGCTGATTGTAGGCTCCAAGTTTCTGCAGTGCGCTGATCAGGCCAAATTGCTGGCCGACCATGTTTGCACCGGTCTCGTCGGCCGCATACTCGCGTTGCCGTGAAATGCCGAGCTGCAAAAGCATCGCAGCCAAGGGTGCCAAAAACAGCATGAGGAGACCAGTGAGTCCGCCGCCACCGCGATCATTGTCCCGGCTGTTGCCGTATCCGAAAATTGCGGCGAACTGTCCCATGTGCGCCAAATAGGTGATGGCGCCCGCGAGTGTCGCTGCGATCGAGCTGATCAAGATGTCGTAATTGCGCACGTGCGAAAGTTCGTGTGCAATCACGCCTTCGAGCTCATCGTCGGTCATCAATTGCAACAAACCTTGCGTCACGGCAACGGATGCATGACGCGGATTGCGACCAGTAGCGAACGCATTGGGCGCCGCTTCCGGCACCAAGTACAGTTTGGGCACCGGCAAATTCGCCTTCGCGGCAAGCCGTTCCATCACTTCATACAAACGCGGCAGCTCTTCGCGGGAGACTGGTTTCGCTCCGCTCGACCACAACGCAATCTTGTCCGAAAAGAAGTAAGCGATGGCATTGCCTACCAGGGCAAAACCGAGCGCGATTTTCATTCCGCTTGGCCCGCCAAAAGCATTGCCCAGTAAGATCAGCACCACTGTGAGCGCAGTCAAAAGAAATGTCGTACGCAAAACTTTCATGGCTATTCACCCGAGTAAGTCCCGACGCGAATTCATCGCTCGGGATTCTATTCCTTAGATTCCGGCTGCGGCCGCCGGTTGTTTTGCTGCTTTGGACGCCACGCGTTCAAAGCGCATGGCGTCTTTGTTTCCATCGCGGTCCACGCGAATATGATCTCCCGGAAGCACTTTGCCCTCTAAAATTTGCAGCGCAAGCGGATCCTGAATCAGCCGCTGAATCGTGCGCCGCAGCGGCCGGGCGCCGTACGCCGGGTCGTAGCCCTCTTCGAGCAGCAACGAGCTTGCCGCCGAAGAAAGCTCCAAGGTGATTTGGCGTTCGCTGAGAAGCTGTTCTACGTTTTTCAGCAGCAGCTTTACGATGCCCTCGAGCTGCGCCTTCCCCAGCGGATTGAAGATGACGATTTCGTCGATGCGATTGAGGAACTCCGGCCTGAATGACGCCCGCAGCGCCTCCATCGCTTCCTTCCGTGCGCGCTCCGGATCTTTGGCTGAAATTTCAAAGATCGCGGTCGAGCCGACGTTGCTCGTCATGACCAATACCGTGTTGCGAAAGTCCACGGTGCGGCCTTTGCCATCGGTCAGCCGGCCGTCCTCGAGAATTTGCAGCAACACGTTAAAAACGTCTGGATGCGCTTTCTCGATTTCGTCAAACAAAACGACGGAATACGGATGACGCCGCACTTGCTCCGTCAATTGGCCGCCTTCTTCGTACCCGACATACCCTGGAGGCGCGCCGATCAATCGCGAGACGGTGTGCTTTTCCATGTACTCGCTCATGTCGATGCGAATCATCAGCTTTTCATCGTCGAATAGAAATTCTGCCAGAGCGCGCGCCAGTTCCGTTTTTCCGACGCCGGTGGGACCCAAGAAAATGAAGGAGCCGATCGGCCGTTTCGGATCGGACAATCCCGCACGGCTTCGCCGCACGGCATTTGATACGCGCTTCAGCGCTTCGTCCTGCCCAACCACCCGCTGGCGCAACCGCTCTTCCATATGGACGAGTTTTTGCGCTTCGCCTTCCAGCAAGCGGCCTGCAGGAATTCCCGTCCATTTGCTCACGAGTTTCGCGACGTCTTCTTCGTCCACCTCTTCCTTCAACATCGGCGCGTCCTTCTGCATCGCGGAGAAGGCCTCCTGCGCTTTTTTCAGCTCGGCTTCCGCGGCGGCAATCCGGCCGTAGCGGATTTCCGCTACCTTCGCCAGATCTCCAGTGCGCTCGTAGCGCTGCTCTTCGGCCTTCAATTGCTCAATCTGTTCCTTGAGCTTGCGAATCCTTCCGATGGCTTGTTTCTCGGCTTGCCAGCGCGCTTTTCTGCCGCTCGAATCCTCTTTCAAGGTGCCAAGTTCCTTCTCAATCTGCGCGCGGCGCTCCTTGGAATGCGCATCCGTTTCCTTTAACAAAGCTTGCCGCTCGATTTCGAGTTGCATGATGCGGCGTTCGATTTCATCGATCTCCGTTGGAAGAGAATCGATCTGCATGCGCAAGCTGGCGGCCGCTTCGTCAATCAAGTCGATAGCCTTATCCGGCAGGAAGCGGTCGGAAATATAGCGATGCGACAGTGTTGCTGCCGCTATGATCGCGGCATCCTTGATGCGTACGCCGTGGTGCACTTCGTAGCGTTCTTTCAGCCCGCGAAGAATCGCAATGGTATCTTCCACGCTCGGCTCGCTGACGAGCACCGGCTGGAACCGCCGTTCCAGCGCAGGATCCTTTTCAATGTATTTTTTGTACTCGTTGAGTGTCGTCGCGCCAATCGCGCGCAGTTCTCCGCGCGCAAGCGCCGGCTTCAACATGTTGGACGCATCCATGGAGCCTTCGGCAGCGCCCGCCCCGACGAGCGTGTGCAGTTCGTCGATAAACAGAATAATCTGGCCTTCCGATTGAGTGATTTCTTTCAGCACGGCCTTGAGGCGGTCTTCGAATTCGCCGCGGAATTTCGCGCCCGCAACCAGAGCCGCCAGATCGAGCGCGACCAGCCGCTTGGTTTTCAACACGTCGGGCACATCGCCAGAAACGATGCGTTGCGCCAGGCCTTCGGCTATGGCCGTTTTGCCGACGCCTGGTTCACCAATCAAAACAGGATTATTTTTGGTGCGCCGCGCCAGGATCTGCATCACGCGGCGAATCTCTTCGTCGCGGCCGATTACCGGATCAAGCTTGGACTTTCGTGCGAGTTCGGTGAGGTCGCGCGCATATTTTTCGAGAGCCTCGTAGGTTGCTTCCGGATTCTGCGACGTGACGCGTTGTGTGCCGCGGACACCTATCAAAGCCTGAAGAATCGCTTCGTGCGACGCGCCTAATTTCTTCAAGATCTGGCCTGCGGGATCGCGATCCGAGCCCGCAATCGCCAGGAACAGATGTTCCGTCGAAACGTACTCGTCCTTGAACTTATCGGCTTCCTTGAATGCGCGCTCGAGCGCGTCGTTCAACGCGCGGCCCGTTCGCTGCTCGGAAAACCCCTGAACTTTCGGCAGCCGGCCAAGTTCGCGTTCCACGTCATTACTCAATACTTCCTGGCGAATGCCGAGTCGCGCAAGCAACGGCGGCACTACTCCATCCGCCTGGTTAGCCAGTGCTGCAAGCAAGTGCAGCGGCGTAATCTCCTGATTTTCGTGGCGGGCGGCGACTTCTTGCGCGTCCTCGAGCGCTTCCTGCGCCTTTACTGTCAGTTTTTCGAATCGCACCATGATGAATGCTCCCCCCATTTTTTGAACATGGGTTCGAAAAAGGGGCTGACACGGCGCCAGCCCCCATGCTACTCCACTCTAACGAACAGAAGAATCGCCTTCGAGGAGGTTTCTTAGCGGCCTGCCGCGGCGGCAGCCGTTTGTCCGCCGACATTCACTTTAATTTGCTTCGGCTTTGCTTCCTCACGCTTTGGAATGTTCAGCGTCAGCACGCCATCCTTGTAGTCGGCCTTAATGGCTTCCGTATTCACGGTGTTGGCCAGTGAAAAGCTGCGAGCGAACGAACCATAGGCGCGCTCAACGCGCAGGTAATTCTTCTCATCCGTCTTCTTTTCAAACTTCCGTTCACCGCGAATGGTCAAAATATTGTTTTCCACGCGGATGTCCAGATCCTCCGGTTTGACGTCGGGCAAGTCGGCTTTCACGACGAGTTCGTGCTCGCCTTCGTAAATGTCCACCGCCGGAGCCCACGTGGTCAGGTTTTGCTCCTGAAACGCACGACCGAAAAAGTCGTTGAACAAGCGATTCATCTGAGATTCAGGGGAGTTCCCGCGGAAGGGTTCCCAGCGATCCAAAGTAGCCATGAAAGGCACCTCCTAGTGAATTACAGCAAGAGCATCATAAAATATGCGTGTATTATTGTCAAGTATTAATTCATCGAGGATCGATTGTTATGTAAGTCATGTAATATCAGTTATATAGAGGCAACAAATGAAGATTAAATCTCCTCCACTGATGCGATCTACGCTAAGAGGGACTCAGGGAAGACGCTCGAAGCAGCAACTCCGAGTTTTTCTCCGACTTTGCCGAGTGAGGTACACTGGCTTTACCGTGCGCACCGACGAGTTCGACTACTGGCTTCCCCGAGAGCAGATTGCGCAACGGCCGCTTCCGCAGCGCGATGCTTCAAGACTTCTGCTCCTCGATCGCTCCACCGGCGCCACAGCTGACTCCACTTTTGCGCAGCTGCCGGATCTTCTTCGCGGAGACGAGTTGCTGGTCTTCAATAACGCGCGAGTGATTCCTGCGCGTTTATTCGGAAAACGAGCAGGTGTTCACTCCCAGTCGCCGTCACGAGCAACCGTTAAGGAGCATCTTAGTGGGACTGTTGAAGTCTTTCTGACGCGGCAGGTGGCGGGCAACGTTTGGGAAGCGCTTGTCCGGCCGGGTAGGAAACTACGCGTAGGCGAGCGAATCATCTTTGGCGACGGTGAACTCGAAGGTGAAATTCTTTCGCGCGGTGAGCTTGGACTTCGCACTGTGCAGTTTTCGAGCCGGGACCAAGGTCTCGCACCGGAACACATGGAGCGCCTGGGCCATGTTCCGCTTCCGCCGTACATCGAGCGTGAGGATGAGAATTCCGATCGCGAGCGCTACCAAACGGTGTTCGCGAAAAAGGCGGGAGCAGTTGCGGCTCCCACGGCCGGCTTGCATTTTTCGCAGGAGATGATGGCACGACTCCGCGAAAAAGGAATCGAGCAATGCGAACTGACGCTCGACGTCGGTCTGGGTACTTTTCAGCCCATTCACTCCGAAACGCTGGAGCAGCACGTGATGCACGCGGAGCACTATGAGATCTCTGCGGAAACAGCCGAAAGGATCATGGCGGCCCGCGCCGCAAAAAGAGCAGTGGTCGCGATTGGAACGACAGTCGTTCGGGCGTTGGAGGATTCCGCCCAAAATGCGCAGAAAGAGCGAACCGGCAAATTGCTGGTCGCGGGCAAATCGGAAGCGAGGATTTTCATTTCGCCTGGCTATAAGTTTCTTGCCGTCGATGCACTACTCACCAATTTCCATCTGCCGCTATCGACGCTTCTGGCGCTCGTCTATTCTTTCGCCGGAAGGGAACAGGTCTTGGCCG
>WNGP01004288.1_pt1 | contig 11887 bp, 4 predicted proteins | sample 5407671 | NCBI WGS metagenome assembly WNGP01 (sample SAMN13153381, study PRJNA577476) | soil metagenome | isolation source: 40 cm soil or saprolite under Garry oak tree replicate 2 | place: USA:California | collected 2016-06-15 | reverse complement strand
CCTCGTATTCGTGTACACGCTTGTCGTATTTCGACAATTCCGCCGGGCCGCGACGGAGCCTACCGTCGGGAAACCGACTCCCACGACACGGAGTTCTCGTATGGTCTGGCGCAGGATGGGGCAAGTCTTTCGATGGGCGCGGGATCGTCTGTCAAAGATTACGCAGCCGGTCGGCCTCATGCTCCTCGGAGCGAGCCTGATCGCTGCAAACCTGATTCTGACGTTCCTAGCTAACTACCCCCTCATCGGTTACTCCTCCTTCTACCCATCTCTCGTAATCTACATCATCCCTTACGGGCCGATTATCGGGGGTGCGACTCTCTTCATCCCCGGTGTCGTCGCCAGAATTCAGGGCGCGCGACGCCGACCGCCTTTGCATGAGACAATCAGCCCTCAAATGCGCCTCTGATCTCGTCTCCGCGGAAAATCCTAAACGTTCGGAGATTCCACCCCTTGGAGGGGACGATGGAAAGTGCCCGCCGCCGACGAAGCGGCGGGCGTGAGGTGGACGGCGACACTCGATGGCGATAGGACTACCTAACGAGACTTCAGGCGGATTCACAGCGGGAGAGGAACGCATCCCGACCGGGGCGTTCCGCTGGCCCCGGCCTAGGAATTGCCACGGAGGCCGGGTCGCTCTCGACAGCTAGTTGCCAAGGCGCTCGGATCGTCCGCAAGAGACTTGGGGGATTCCGCATCTTCCGGAAGGCCGGGGTCGTGACGGATCGTGGAGATGGTTTCCGCATCCTGAGGCCGTCAGGAGCGTCATTCGCAAAGGACGAGTTCGATCTGGACCTTGAAACATCACAAGCACTGCGGAGGCACACGGACCCCGGCACGACTGCTAAATTCTACGCGAGGATGAAGGCGGCCAAGGCATGGAATCGGTACTCCCGAGCCTTGCAAGCGAGACGAAAAGTCAGCGAAGACGTACCGCCGACTCTGTAGGACGACTAGGATGGTCAGATCCCGAAAAGACATTGATATTGATCGCCGCTGAAGGTAGAGTCCTGGGCCAGTCGAATTATCGTGAGAATCACCCCGGAACTAGCTGAGGCTACGACGCTTTAGTGGCGACCGAAGAGTCGCCCAAGTACGCGTGGATTTGCCTGTCGCCTCATCCGCCGCTCGTGGTCCGCCTGCTCGTGTTCGCGGGCCGCCTTCTCTCGCTCGTATTTCGCGACGGCATCGAGGAGGATTCTCTTTCCAGCGTCCGCATCGTCACTTCCTATCCACCGCTGGAAAGTGTCTGGAACTTCCAAAATAAGCCGGTTGCCCTCCTTTCGGTGCTTGATTCCGACGAGCAAGCCACGGTATTCGTCGATCTGCTTCTCCATGCCAGACTTGAAGTCGGCAAACCAGGGATTGCCCGTCATGATCACCTCAATCTGTCCGTGCTCGATAGCTTGTATCCACCGTTCTCGTCCGATGTCATACTCCACCTCGACCGGTTTGTCGAGGAAGTATGCGGGAGGGTTGCGAAGGCCCGCGATTCGATACAGCGAGCGCATTGCCGCCCGGCCCGTGTGTAAGGCGTCCAAGCTGACAATATCCTGCTCCACCTCCTTGTTCTCCTCCTCGAAATACTGCCGCGTGAAGTATCGATAGATGTCGTTTTCCTCTCCGAACAGAGAGCCCAACAACCTCTCGTTCTCCTCGTTCTTCACGAAGTGAACCTCGTAGTCCACGAACTTGACACGTCTTGCCATCCAGTCTTTGCGTTCAAGCTCGTTCCCCAGACACGCCAAGGCAGGGATATCGCGCTCTGGAGACCACCATACCTCCCAGAGCGTCCTGATCAGGGCTGCCATGTCTGCAGCCGTAAGCTTCTTACCATGTACCTCGTCGAACACTAGCGGGAACGAGAGGACCCGTGGAATGGCCTTGCGCACCCTGGCCATCGAAAGCGTCTCCGGGGCATTCAGGAGGGGAGACACCGCTTCGCCGACCATGAGTTTCAAACAGTATTCCATGAATCGCGTCTTTCCGTTGCCCGCCTGTCCCGTCACGACAAGGTCCGGCGGCCCCACCCGGTCCGGATACATGGCTCGCTTGCGCCTGTTCCATGAGTTGAACAGCGGAGACGAGAACATGAAGAGGAGAGTCTCCCCCATCATGGCCTTGGCGCGTTCCTTGACGGTAAGGCTCGCTGTTTGACCGCGGTCTATTGTCTCGATGTACCGGTCGATTCCTTTCAGACCACGGCGGATCGCCTCGGGATTCATTTCATCGGCCGTGCGAACCCGACGCTCGCCATGGAATCCGATGATCAGTTTCTGATCCCGCCTAATCCACGCACTAGGCCAGTTCACGACCTCGTTCTTCCTGGACGTCTCGACGTAACCGGACGCCAGCACGACCCCTGCGTCGAATGTCAGTTCATCGATGGCGGTCGGCTGGGGTACCCACTGACGAGTTGCGTCGATCAGCTTTCTCCGCTCCAATGGGTCAGCGGGCAGCCGAATCGTGATGTTGGTGCTTTGCAAGGGCGCAGCCTCAGGAACTTCTCGCATTTTCACAAGCGATTGCCGCACGATGTCTTTGATTGTCAGCGAAACGACGTCCCGCTCCTCTTCGTCCGACCCGGACTCAGCTGTGACCCAGACTTGGAGCGCTTTGGCGCGTTCTTCGCCTGTTTCATCCCCCACGTGTTCTGATAGCTTGCGAAGATCCGGGAATTCAATACAATCGGCCCGGATCGACTCGTAAAGGTCGAGCAGGTCTCGATATCGTTCCTCTTCCGTTTTGGGGTAGTCGAAACGAATGTAGAGGTTCCCTTGCCGCGATCCGGACAGATTGTACGACGTGAACACGAATCTCATCGTATGGTCATTTTCCAGAATGTAGTATTTGGAGTGCTCTCTACGCTTCGGTACCAGCGGCAAAAACCGCTTGTCAGCCTGATAGAGTCTCAGTAGCCGGTCGAGCGATGAAATGTCCTGTCTCATCCCGTTTCTAACCTCCGCCTCGGCGCTTTCATCGAGGCGATAGCCGAGGATTAGCTCCATGGACTCTAAGCCCTGGTCGAACGGGCGGAGGATGTCGTCCGTGTTCGCCACAAAGGTTACGCAACGCATTCTCTTGAATCCGGCCACTAGCTTATCGAAGTCTCCGGGACCGTTGATTCTTCCCACCTTCCGCAACATCGGACTTCCGTCGAAATCAGTGTTCATGGGGCCACCTTCCACTCTGCTACCGAATAATGAAAGTTGTTGCAGATGGTTTCGGGGTTCATCTAACCGACCTGATTTGGCCGGCCCTCGATTGGTCTCTGCTGAAGGGCTTGCCGCCACGACGCTCCCCCGTTAGGCAGCCGTCCTGGCAGTTATCAAGTCATTGGAGGGGTCAGTGAAACGGAGGGGTTCCACTACCGCCATCCGACCAGCTACGATTTATGGGACTAAACATCAGGTCGAAAGTCGAAATAGGGGCTGATTTACGCCAATTCGAAGGATTGTTGATGGGCCCGGCCAGATTTGGACTGGCGACCTTCCGGTTATCAGCCGGACGCTCCAACCGGGCTAAGCTACGGGCCCGCGATGCGGCGCAAGCGGATGGCCCGACTTAAACGTTCTCTCCCGCTCCGCGTCGGACCAGGATTCGGATCGTCGTGTGGAGTTTCGGCAGGCCGCTCGACACCGTGTCAGGCTCCGGCGATTCGCCGTCGAGCTTCCTCATCCCCATTGCAATAACCGCATGGAAACCCTTATTATCACCACGCCAAATCGGACGCCTCGGGACGACATGGAGGCCCTAGAGGCCATTAAGTCGGTGAAGAGCGTGAGCAAGTTCAAGCCCGATCCGGTCCCCGAACAGAAGGTCCAGGCGATCATGAACGCGGCCCGATTCGCCCACTCGGCGGAGAATCTGCAGCCGTGGAAGTTCATCGTCGTCTCGGACGAGGACGCGAAGCGGAAGCTGGCGGGCGCCTGCACGAACTCGAAGCACATGGCCGACGCGCCCGTGGTGGTCGTCGCCTGTGCCCGGCTCGACGAGGCGGTCGCGATGATCGGCGGATACATGAACTCGTATCCCGTCGATCTGGGCATGGCCCTCGCGAACGTCACCGTGGCGGCCACGAGTGAGGGGCTAGGGACCTCCTGGATCTTCGCCTTCAACGAGGAGAAGGTGAGGACCCTCCTGAACATCCCGGCCGACGTCCACGTGGTGGGGTTGACCCCGCTGGGCGTCCCGGAGGCGTTCGAGCCTCCGGCGGGCAGGAAACATCTCTCGGAGATCATGACGTACAACGCGTACGAGTGAGACCTCCGGCATCCCGAAGTCCTCGAGCAGGCATCGATGGCCCAGCGCGCCCTCACTCCCGGCAACGCCGCCTACTGCAGCGAATGCGGAGCGGAAACGCTCCCGGACGCCGCCGCGTGCGCGCGATGCGGGAAGTCGTTCGAGGGCTCGATTGAGGCCGTCCTCTGCCCGATCTGCAATTCGATCAATCCCGCCGGATCGACCGAGTGCGTGAACTGCAACGCGAGGTTCCCGGAACCGGGTTCCCTCACCGCCGTCCGACCGTCGGCCGAGCCGGCGGCCAGTTCGCCCGAGGAAGAGTACCTCCGACGAATCCTCCAGCTCAGCCGGGAACGGGCGAAGGCTCGGGGCGCGCCCTCGGCCACGGCCGACGCACGTCGCGATCCGGGGACCGTCGCCGAGTCGGACGCCGACCTCCGAGCGGGCGGCGCCCTCGACGAGTCGCTCTGGAAGCTGGCCGAGCCGTTCGACCGGATGCTCGACCGGCGGAAGCGGCGCCTCGAGCAGATGGACGCGCTGATCGAGCGGGCGCGGGGCCGCATCGCGTCGCTCGAATCCTCGACGGATCCGAAGGACGTCGGAGAGCGAGAAGGCCTGAAGGGCCAGATCGAGGACCTCTTGCTCGAGAAGGAGGACATCCTGAAGCTCGAAGAGGGCCTCGTCGACATGGAGAACACGTACCGCAACATCTTGCGGATGCAGCAGGATGAGCTGAAGGCCCGGGAGTCCTCCCTCCGGAGCCGCGTGGAGGCGTTCCGACGCGAACTCGAGTCGCGCGAGAAGGCCTTCGGGCAGCTCAAGGAACGGGAATCGGACGTCCTCCGACGAGAGGGCGAGTTCCGGACGCTCGTCGGCCGGTTGCAAGAGAAGGAGCGGGAGCTCGAGAAGCGCGAGGAACTCCTCCGGGACAAGACGCGCCTTCTCGACGAGCGGCACCATGCACTGAGCCAAGCCGAGGTCGACATCGAGCGGCGGCGGTGGGAGCTCGAGCGGCGGCTGTCGTCCGCCAAACCCGGGAGGGCCGAGTCCCCGACGGTCACGGTCAAGCCGCCCGATCTCGAGATGACGGAGCTGAAAGGCCGGGTCGTGCAGCTCGAAGACCAGATGGAGCGGGTGATGGAGGAGCGGAACCGGTTGGTGCAGGAGACGCAAGAGCTGACCGGGCTGAGGGACGAACTGAAGGTCGTGATCAAGGATCTCGACGAGCTGCTCGGCGAGCTGCCGGCCGACAAGATCAAGGACTTCGCGAAGTCCGAGAAGTTCGCCCTGTACGAGCGCATCCTCGAACGGCTCCAGCTGTGATCGGATGGGACTGCGCGAGAAAGCCCGGAAGTCGCTCGCGGCCGGCGAGGCCGCCGACGAGGCGGACGAGTCGCTCGTCGTCCATATCGACGTCGCGCGCATCGAATCGGAGGCCAAGGCCCGCGAGGAGCAACTCAAGAAGGAGCTGCACGACGCCCGCAAACTCTCCGACGCGAAGGGCGCGCAGATCGCTCGACAGGACGCCGTGATCGAGGGGCTCGAACGGCGGGTGAAGGAACTCGGGTCCGCGCAGACGGCCGCCGAGCGAGAGGCGAAGCGGGCCGTCGAGGCCGCCCAGAAGCAGCTCGAGGCGGCTCGGGCGGAGATCGTTGCGCTCCGGAAAGCCAAGGCCTCGGCCGCGGAGGCCGGCGCGACGGTGAAAAAGGTCGAGCAGAGGATTTCCGCCCTCGAGACGAAGGAGGACGCACTTCAGAAGCGCGAAGGGGAAGTCGAAGCGCTGGTCTCGTCCCTCGATGGCCGCAACAAGGGGCTGGCCGCCCGGGAGCGTTCCCTCACCGGACTCCAAGAGAAATTGGACGCGCAGGACCGCGAGCTGGGCGCAGCGAGGCGGGAGATCGAGGATGCCCAGACGAAACTCGAGGCGCGCGAGGCGGAACTCGCCGAGAACCGGAAGGCGATGCGGGACCAAACGGACCGCCGGGCGACGGACCTAGAGAAGGATCTCGAGTCCGCCCGCAAGGACCTCGCGAAGATGTTGAGGAACCTGGAACAGGCGCGGTCGGAGACGAAGGCGGCGCAGAAGCAGGCGGAGGACCGCGAGATCGCACTCACGACGGAGATCGCGAAGGCGCGGGCCGGCGCCGAGCAGGAGCGCGAAAAGGCATCGCGGCTCCGAGGCGAGGTCGAAGACCTTCGGAAACGCGCGGGCAAGGCCGGTGAACTGAGCGAGAAGGAGACGGACCTGAAGGCGCAGTGGTCGAAGGCCGATGCCCGGATGCGGGAGGTCGCGGATCGCGAAGCCGCGCTCGCCGAGTCCGAGGCGAAGGTCGGCGCGCGCGAAGCGGAGGCCCGATCGAGCGGTCGCGCGGCCGCCGAACGGGCGCTCGAGGCGGAGAAGGCGCTCAAGGCGATCCGTGAGCGCGAACGCACGGTCGAGAAAGCGGAGCGGAAACACGAGGAGGCCCAGGGCAAACTCGCCGACCAGGCGCACGCGAGGGAAGAAGCCCATGGCCGGGAGCTCGACGAAGCCAAGAAGCTCCTGCAGATTCGAGACCGGGAACTCGCGAAACGCGACAAGGAGGTCGAGGCCTCCCGCAACGCCGCTCAGGCCTCGGAGGAGGCACGCGAGCGGATCGAGCTCGGCATGAAGGCCGAGATCACGAAGGCGAACGCACAGCTCGAATCCGAGGCCCATCGGGCGGACGCCCTGCAGAAAGATCTCGAAGCGGCACGGAAAGAGACGGCGAAAGGCCTCCGAACCCTCGAGGCCGCGCGCGCGGAGGCGGAATCCGCCCGAAACGAGCGGATGGAGCAAGAGGCGGTCCTCAACGCCGAACTCGCAAAGACGCGCGCCGCGGTCGAGCAGGAGAAAGAGAAGTCCGGCCGGCTCAAGGAAGAGATCGAGGGCCTTCGGAAGCGTGCGGGTCGAGCGGGCGAGCTGACCGAGAAAGAGTCCGATTTGAAGGCGCAGGGGACGAAGCTCGACGGCCGGTCGAAGGATCTTGCCGATCACGCGGCCGCGGTCGCAAAGAAGGAGGCCGAACTCCGGACTCGGGAAGCCGAGTCGGAGAGAGCCTCCCGGCTGGCGGCGGAACGCGCGTTGGATGCGGAGAAGGCGCTGAAGGCAATCAAGGAGCGGGAGCGCGCCGCGGAGAAGGACGAACAGAAACTCCGAGACGCGCAGGCGCGCCTCACCTCGCAAACGAAAGCGAACGACGAGGCCCACGCTCGAGAGCTCGACGAGGTGAGAAAGGAACTCCAGGCCCGGGAGCGCGAAGCCTCGAAGCGGGACAAGGAAGTCGAAGCGCTCCAAACTTCGTTACACGCCGCGACCGAGGCGCTCCGGCGCAAAGAGATCGAGCTCAAGACCGAGGTGACCCGTGCGAAGGCGCAACTCGATGCGGAGAGGCACCGAGCCACCGCGATTCAGAAAGACCTGGAGGCGGCCCGGACGACGTCCGCGAAGGCCTCGGAACTCGACGCCCGCGAATCGACGCTCGCACGGACGAAAGCGGACCTGGAATCCCGGGAGAAACGCCTCGCCTCGAGCCAGGCGGATCTGGACTCGAAGACGAAGATCCTTCAGCGGCGAGACGACGAGCTATTGCGCCGAGATGCGGAGCTCGCGAAACGCGAATCGGAGAGCCAGGAGGCGCTCAAGGCCCAGCGGGATCGAGAGCGGGAACTCGCTCGGATGGAGAAGCGCATCGACGACGCCTCGAAGGCGACGGAGGTCCGGGACGCGCGACGGGAGCTTGAACTCACAGGGCAGGCCGACGCGCAGACGAAGCGGAAGGCCGAATTCGATTCCCAATCGAAGGCGCTCAAGACCCTCGAGCGCACGTTGGCCGAGGCGAAGGAAGAAACCGACCGACAGCGGGCCGATCTCCAGCGCCAGGAGGCCGCGATGCGAAACGCGGCGAAGGCGGCCGCGACGGCCGCCACCGACCTGAAGGCACGCGAGGAGGCCGTCGTTGAGGGCGAGGCTCGCGGCAAGTCGGTCGGGGCAGAACTCCAGGCTCGCGAGCGAGTCATCCAGCGGGCTGCCGCGAACGTCTCGGAAAAGGAAGAGGCGCTCGCGAAGGCGAGAGACGATCTCGGCCTCCGGCGGGCCGAACTAGTACGCGCGGAGCGGGCGCTCAAGCTCTCCTCCGCAAAACTCAGCGAGCAGGAGGCCGACCTCCAGAAACGCTCGCAGGAAATCACTCAGCTCGCGAAGAAGGTTGAAGCGACACACGCGAGGGCGACCGCTCAGGAAGACACGATGCGTCGGGCGGACCAAGCGGTGAAGGTCCGTGAAGCCGCAGCGACGAAACGCGAAGCGAAACTCGAGGAGGACCGCGCCGCATTCACCGCGGCGGAGAAAGCGCTTGCGACGCAGCACAAGGCCTTGGAACGGGAGGCGGGTCGGCTCGCGAAAGTCCGGGAGGACCTTTCCACGCATCGGACCGAACTCGGGAGGACCGACAAGGAGGTCAAGCTTCGATCGAGCGAGTTAGACGCGCGCGAAACCGTCCTCTCGCGACGCGAAGTCGAGGCCGAGGAACGGACGAAGGGGCTCGAGACGGGACAGGCGGAATTCGCAGCGCAAATGGAAGCGGGAAAGCGCGCGGAGCGCCTGCTGAAGGAACGCGAGGCTGGCGCGTCGAAAGCAGAACACGATCTCGCCGCTGCTCTCGAGGCGCTCGCAGAGCAGCGCAAGGCCCTCAAAGGGGAACGGTCCGCGGTACTCCGGGGAGCCGACGAACTCGCACGCCGCAAGAGCCAATATGGGCTGCGCGAGAAAGCGCTCGATCAACGGGAGCGGGAGATCCGTTCCGACGCGGAAGCGCTGAAGACCGCCGCATCGAAGAACGAGTCTCGCGTCGCCGACGCCGACCGGCGCGAGGAAGAAATCGCAATCGCCAGGGCCGAGCTGGCGAAGGCGCAAGCGGCCGCGACGAAGCAACGGGAGGAGATGAAGGGCGCGACCGGAGAGCTGGAGCGGGCACGAAAGGAACTCGACTCGGACCGGAAAGCCGTGGAGTCGTCTCAGGCGGGACTCCAGACTCAGATCGAGGCGACCGCCAAGCGGGAGCGTCTGGTGGACGCCCACGAGTCTTCCGTGTCGAAGGCCCAGGAAGAGGTCCGACAAGCCCGCGCGGCCATCGCGGCTTCGGAAAAGGCGTTGAAGGGGGAGCGAGCGGCGCTGGAGCATCATGAAGCCGACCTCGGGAAGCAGGGGCGGCAGCTCGACGAACGGACCGGCGCCGTCGAGGGGCGGGAGAAGACGCTCCGTGCGGAGACCGAAGGTCACAAGGTCGCACTCGCGAAGGTTGAGTCCCGCTTGGCCCAGGTGGACCGACGGGAAGAGGAGCTCGCCGTCTCGGGCGAGGACCTGAAGCGGCGGGAATCCGCATTCGCGAAGGCTCAGACGGACCTCCGAGAGGCACACGCCGAGCTCGACCGCGCCACGAAAGATTTGCAGACCGAACGCAAGTCCTCGGACGCGCTCCGGCACGACCTCGCCGCGAAGACGAAAGCGCTCGACGGCCGCAGCCGCGACCTCACGGCGACCGAGGCGACGCAGATGGAGCGGGAGAAATCGCTCGAGTCCCGGGAATCGGGGCTCGCCAAGGACGAGAAGACCCTCGCGGCTGCGAAGCGGGAGTGGGAGGAGCGCCAAGCCGCCACGGCCGAGGAGGCGAAACGCCAAGCGTCGCGGACCCGAGCGGAGTTCGAAGAAGCCCGGCGCCTCGCGGCCGGTGCGGAAGCGAAAGAGAAACGGCTGTCGCTCCAAGACACCTCGTTACGATCGAAGAACGAACAGTTGCGAAGGACGGAAGCGACATTGGACCGCCGAGAAGCGGCGCTCGCCAAGTCGACGAAAGACGTCGCGGCGAAGGAGTCCGCCTTCCAGGAACTCGGCGCACGACTCGGGCAACGGGGCCGCGAGATCACGCAGAGAGAACACGAACTGAGCGAGGGGCTCGAAGACCTCGAGGCCCGCAAGAAAACGGTGGAGGCCGCGGCGCGAGACCTTGCCAACGATACGAAGGAGGCGGTCGCCGCCCAGAAGGAACTCACCCGCGCGAAGGCGTCCCTTGCCGCTCTCGAAAAGCGCACTCGGTCCGACGCGAAGAAGTTGGAGGAACGGCTCAAGACAATCGAGGGCGCGGACTCGCATCTGGCCGCACGGGAGGAGTCCGTGCGCGCCGGGGAGGCCGAACTCGCGGGCCGTGAGGTGGACGTCAAAGAGAAGCTCGCAGATCTCGCGAAGACGACCGCGAACATGGAGGACCGCGGCCACGAACTCGCGGACCGCGAAGACGGACTCAAGGTCCTCGCCTCGACGCTCGAGAAGCGCGACATCGAGTCGAACAAGATCGCCCAGGGGATCGAGAAGCGCACGTCGGAACTCGCTCGACTCGACAAGGGACTCAAGGACGCGAAGGACCACCTCGCCGCCGACGCGCGGCGGGTCGCGGATGAGCGGAAAGCCCTGGAGCGGTCCAAGGCTGACATCGGCAAGCGGTCGAAGGAGATCGAGGTCCAGGCGGGGCTGGTTGCATCGCGTGAAGACGAGGCGGCCGAGCTGAAGTCGAAGGCGATGAGCCTCCTGAAGTACGCGGAGAAGGTCGCGGAGGAGAAGAGCCGCGAGCTCAAAGAGCGCATGGCCTCGGAAGCGGCACTCCTCGAGGAGCAGCGAGCCGCCATGGAGAAGGCAGCGCGCGCCCGCGAGGACCTCGAGCAGCGCGAGACCCGTTTCGAAGCGGCTTCGGCGGAGCTCGACGCGCGCGCCAAAGCGGTCGATCAGCGTGAGAAGCGCCTCAAGGAGGAGTCCGCGACCCTCGCTCGCGAACGCGCGGAAGCGAAGGCGATGTGGAAGAACCTCGAGTCGGAAGGCCGGCGGGTCTCCCAGAAGGAAGTGGCAATCGAATCCCTCGTTGCCGGGGCCATCGCGAAGGAACGCGAGGCGCTCGTGGAGCAGACGCGGAAGGTGCGGGCGATGGCCGCCGATCTGAAAGGCAAGGACAAGGCGACGGAGCGGGACCGGCTGCGGTTTCAAGCGCTCGAGCGCGACCTGCAGGCTCGGAAGGTCAGTCTCGAGGCCCGGGACCGCGCGATCCGAGACGAGGAGAAGGAACTCGGCCGTCGTCGCGAGGAGCTCCGGCGGATGCGGGAGCAGATCGAGGAACTCCTCTGATCACTCGCGCTCTCCCGGCGACGGCACACGGTCTTCGGTTTTCGCCGGCCATCCGTACGCGCGGAGGAAGAGGAACATGCTGCCGAACAGCGGCACGAAGATCAGCGAGCTCAGGAGATGGTACAGGGTGAAGGGCACCTGGAGATACAGGACCGTCGCCAAGCCCACTCCGAACGGCCGCGTGAGGAAGTACCATTCGCCGAACGCGGTCCACAGATCGTAGGTGATCGTGAGCGGCACGCTAATCGTCGTGAGGAGGGCGAGCGATTTGACCCGCAAGAGGACCCTCGGACGAATCCGGCGTCCGATGAAAGCGACGAACACGAATCCCGAGATGACGAAGAACGAGATACCCGCCATCGACTGGAGCGCATAGCCGGAGTATCCGGTCGACCACTCGAGAGACTGCAGGACGACCAGCGAGGTCACCGGCACGAGAACCGTCCACCAACGGCC
>WNGP01014207.1_pt1 | contig 11890 bp, 5 predicted proteins | sample 5407671 | NCBI WGS metagenome assembly WNGP01 (sample SAMN13153381, study PRJNA577476) | soil metagenome | isolation source: 40 cm soil or saprolite under Garry oak tree replicate 2 | place: USA:California | collected 2016-06-15 | reverse complement strand
CGAGGCCGACATAAAAGAGCGCTTCGTGGGCGCGCTCCAGCGCCGTTGCGGAAGGCAGTCCGGAAAGTTCGGCCATCAAACGCACAAAATGAACGCACGACATTTTGGCAATGAACGAATCGCGCTCAGGCATATAGCCAATGAATGATTTGATTTCGTTTGCTTCGCCGCGAATGTCGCGGCCCAGGATGCGCGCCGTTCCCGATGTCGGAGGATGAAAACCCAGCAGGGTATGAATCAGCGTGGTCTTTCCTGCCCCGTTTGGTCCCAGCAGGCCAATAGCGCGTCCGCGCAGTTCGCCGCGCAAGCCTTTCAGAATCGGCCGGCGACCAAAATTGACGCTCAGGCCGTCTAAATCAATGACGGGGTCAGTCACTATGAGTCTTTCTAGTTCGCTCTGCCGGCCAGTGATTGCCCGCCGGCGATGATTGGCCACGATCTCGGCTCTCTTATACGCTTCGGTCGCGGCGAACTCAAAACAAATCCGAGACCGAATGTCGCGCCCATGGCCGCATATGAAATCATCAGAGCATACGCTTCTCCAGCCAGCAAAGTTCTGCCGATCGCGAGTAGCGTTACCAGAAAGACAGGAAGGTTAAGAACCAAAGAAGATGTTAGTGGAAAGATGGAAACACGGGTCGAGTCGCGCAGGTATTTTTTCAACCAGGTGAGTGATGGCCCATATGCCAGGGCGAAGACCAGGGCTGAAGAAATCAGCGAGATCATGGCTGAGTCGTTTAGAATCGAAGTCCCCTGGCCGGCGACCAGGCTCAAACCACAGAACAGGGTTAAGAGGCCGATAAACCAGGAACCTAACGATATGAACGCCAGCTTCATTCGATTTTGTCCGTGCCTGGACCTGGGTAGAGTCGTTCGATTACACAGATTGCGATCTCAACGCGACGCAATCTGTGCAATCTGAGTAATGGCTACTGTTTCTGCTTTCGCATTCCCTGACCGAGAAGGTGCTCGAGCTCGAACGCGTTCGGCATGCCCAGCAACATTGCGGGGCTTATGCCAAATGGTCCACCTTCACTGCTGGAAGCAAACTCAATGTGATCTCCAAACGCATAAGCATAGAACAAAGTGGGTTGCATGTTCGCCGCGATCGCGATCGCTTTCTGCTGTTCGGCGGGCAATCCTTTCGCGGAATTTGCGAAGCCCGCAAACGGCCGCACCAGCGAGCCAATATTGTGATAAACCAGCGCCGAGAAGTTCGCATTTCCGTCGACCGGCAACCCGGCGGTGAATTTCGGCGAACGCAACAGCGTGGTTCCGGAATCGTGATAGGCCAAAGCCTGTTCGATCAGAGCTCGCGTCGGTCCAACAATCATGTAGCCGTTCGCGAAGGTGTAGTTAACTTCGACCCCGAAATCCTTCGACTTCAAACTATAGAACGTCCGTCCGCTTGAGTCGGCACGCTCCCAATTGAGACCGCTCTTCCCTTCCTTCGTCGCTTGCTTATTAATCTCGTCGACGACGCGCTCAAAAGTTTGTTGCAAATGCGCGGGATCGTTAACTTCGAAAATCAGTTTCCATGAAGGCATCGGCAGAACTGGTCCGTCAATCGCAAACGCATATTCTCCACCCAACGGCGCCGCAAAGTCTTTGCGCACGTCGAGTCCGTGATCCTCCCGAAGTTTGTTCAAATGGTTCTTCAAGTCGGGACAAACCGTGTCCAGCGCGCCCAGCAGATCGTCAACCAGCGCCACCGGATTCTTGACCACAAAACCGCCCACCACATTTGCGTCCGGCGAGATGTATGAGAGCGAACCCATCGGTCCGGGTTTCGCCAGCCACGAGGTCACTCCGTGGGTTGTTTCCGCGAACGAAAGGACGGCGCGCGTGTTCGTCTTCCCTTCCAGATCCTTCTGATCAAGAACGAAGTATTTCAGGTTAAGAAAACCGAGCTGGTTCAGTGCCTGCTCGCGCTGCTCGCCACCTTTGTCCCCGGTACGCAAATTCCTGGTTTGCGTCAGAATTTTTTCCAGGTCGGCGGCAACCACCAATCCGGCGCCTTCGCGATAGACGTCGGCAACCCGAGCGTAAAATGGCGTGGCGGTGAAGCCGTTCGCCGATTGCGTTCTGCGCGCGAGGGCTTGCAACTGATCGAGCCTGGGACTGGCAGCCAGTACATTCTCATGTATCCAGACGAATATTTCCTTCTCTTTGCCTGCGCTCGACGCCTGTTCAGATCCTGCACTCACGTTTGGATCGTCGACGAATCGAATAGCGGGCGCGTTCTTTCCTTCCGCTCCCAGCTTCTTAACTTCTTCATCAAAGAACGCGCGGAAGCCCGTGGGATTTTTTAGCTCTGCCAACACAATCGGGCCAACCGGATTTCCCTTCTCGTCCATGCCGGCGCCGGCGGCGATTTCATCGCCCAGTTGAGCGCCAAACTCCCGCATCGTGCCGATTGCCTGGTTCATTCCCGGGCCCGACTGCCGTTTGTCAAACCAATCATGCAACGCCGGATTCTGCTGAATTCGCTCCTGCATGATGCGGTGTGATTCAGCAATCGTTTCGCTCAAATTCGGCAGCGCCGCGTACAGGACTGTGTTTTCGGGCATCATCTCAAGCAGGCGCGTCGAATGACGCACGCCCGGCTTGGGCACGCTGTTCAGCTCTTTTTGCAACGCGGCCAGGGCGTCCAGCGTTTGGTTGTAGGTTTTGGCGTTGCGACTCCACGCCACTTCGTTTTTGACCGGGACAGTTTCGATCGATGAATTGGTTGTAGCTTGTTGACCGGCGCGGAGTACTTGATCCCTGCCTCCGGAATCGAGATGGACTTCACCATCAATTACGGAGACTCGCGAACCCTTGGTGCCCGCATTCACTGCGAAGGTTGTTCCGGTTACGGATACCAGCGAATTTCCGCCATCGGTATCCACAAACAAATGTCCCTTCTGTTTCGCGGCTTGAACAATGACGCTGCCGCGATCCATGTGAATCGTCGCGCCTTGTCCGTTTTGAGTGATCGAGAACTCTGAACGATCGTTGATTTCTATGGTCGAGCCATCGCCCAGGCGCACAAGGGCATGCGCGTCTTTCGCGGTGCGAATCGTGTCGCCCCTGCCGATCTTTTGGCCCACAGTCAGCGGCCTAATCTGCGAATTGGCAATCGCATAAACCGGGCCATCAGCGGCTTGCACGGTCGCTTCGACCGATCCGAACGGGACATACCGTTGAATCAGAGGCAGGGCGATCAATCCCAGTCCAATGACCAGGACCGCGGCAATTCCCCAACGCACGACGACCGGTTGCAAGCTGTAATTGAAAACTTTGCGCGGCTGCTTCCGCACTGCGGGTGCCACTGTCACTCGAGACTCGCGTGCCTGCTTCAAAGCCCTGCGGCAGGGAATGCATTCATGCGTGTGATCGAGGAGCAGGAGCGCGCGCGCTTCGGAAAGTTTTCCCTGCAAGTAAGCAGGGATCAGCGATTGAAAATCGGCGCAACCCTCTATCGTCAGAATGGGAGCAGCAATTTCGGTTTTCGCCACCGCTTCGGTCGACAGTTGCGTCCAAACGCGGTCGGCCGCCTCGTTCATCGCTGCCGAATCCGTCTCTTCTGCGCGAATGCCGGCAGTGACTTGATCCAGGATGTGATTGAGTTCTTTGTTCTTCATAATGATTCTCCGGAATGATTGCTAAACGCAGTCGTCAGTTTGCGGCCTTCAAATAATTTCCAATCTCTTTGCGCAGGCGTACCCGCGCCCGATGCAACGTCACGCCGACAACCAGGGTAGACGTTTCCATCATGCGCGCGATTTCCCCGTTGTCGAACCCCTCGAAATATCGCAGCGCAAACATCGCGCCGGCCCTTTCGCCAAGTCGCGCGACGGCTTCGCGAATCAGTTTTCGCAATTCGCGGTCTTCATGATGCGCCTCAGGAGTGCGTCTCGATTGATGTTGTTGAGCACTCTTTGACATCTCGGCGCTGTTCTCAAAATCATCTATCGTCACGGACCGGGACCGTTTTCGCTTTCGCAGAAGATCAAGTGATGCGTTAATTGCGGCGCGCGATAGGTAAGCTTCCGGGTTCTCTGAGCGTTCGAACGTTGCACCCTGGGCTCCGGCCAGGCGAGTGAAAACCGTCTGCAAAACATCTTCCGCGTCCTCTGGACTGCCGGTCACACGGTGGGCCATCCGGAAGACGCGATCGTAGTGTTCGCGAAACAGAGCTTCGAGGTCGTTGATTCTTTCTGTATCTGGACTTTCCACCGTGGAAACAAACGATGAACTTCGATGGCTCGTTCCGGCTTTATCCGAAACTGTAGCGTATGACGTTCTTTGAGGTTTTGCAGCAGCCAGCACGGTGTCGCCTTAAATCCTTTCCACTCATATAACGCTTCCGTGCAGTGATTATTAACAACCGAAAACCGAATTCGAAAGAATCTGAAAGCTTTTGCACATAACCAGCTTCCAGATCAGGTCGATCAAGATGGATTAGTCAGACGGAAAAAGAGATAGGGTGCGATGTCCGTGAGCCAGACCATCACACCCCAATTGCGCGAACCAGATGATTTTCTGGCAGCTCCGTTTAACTTCCTCGAATTGTCACTGAAGACTCAAGAGGACGAGGATCTCTGCCTGGCCTTTGGCCAGCGGCTCCAGCGCTTTGCCGATGATCGTGCCGGGGCGATGCATCAAACGTCCATGCACCCGCAAAGGCTGTGACTTCATGGCCACCCCCGGAATGTTGCTCGTCACCAGCAGATCCCCGATCTGGATCGGCGCCCGTTCAGCGTTCACCCTGACTTTTACTCGCCCGGTCGTAGCCACCAGCGCTTTGTTCGGACCTCCTTCTCCCAGGATCACCCCCGGTTTCGCCGACACCACTCCGGCCACCCGCGTGTCATACGCCCGCTGCGAAGCTCTCACCGAATTGGTCCGTTCCACATCCAGGCTTACTACCGTCCCGGCACGCACCTCGCCGCGCGCCGAAGTCCACTCGGCAATGTCCTGATACTTGGCGGCAATGTTTCCCGAGATGGTCGCATTGCCGCTGACATTGATATTGCCGTTGACATCCAGCAGCGACTGCGGATTGCTCGTGCCCACGCCCACATTGCCGGCCGGCGTAATCAGCATCCGCAGCGCATCGTTGCCCGTGATGAACTTCACTACCCCTTCCAGCGCTCCCGGCGACGTCACGTTGCCGGCTGAGATCACGAAGTTACCCCGCTGCCCGGCGATCGCCGAGTAGGTGTTGCCGCGCATCGCAAAGTAGGGTCCGTTAGCCGCCCCAAACGACGCCACAGTCCCCGCCAGCACCCCGGTCGTCCCGCTGGTGCTGTTCAAAAAGAGCAGGTTGGTGTCTACGGCACCGCTGGCGGCCGCCGTCATCTGAATGCTCGTCCCGTTGTTGATCACATTGCTCCCCGATTCGGATAAGAGCGAGTCTCCCAGCGTCCCCGAACCTCCGGTTTCGGTCCACTTCGCCAGCCGATTCTGCGTACCGGTGCCGGCTACATTAGGCACAAGGTTCCCCTGGGCGTCCGTGCGCCCGCTCAACCCGCTGGTCTGCACCGTCCCATCCGCAAACTCGATCCCCTGCGCCGCTCGAATCGTTCCGGCAATGTCCAGCCGCGCCCGCGCCGTCCCGTCCGCGGCTTGCTCCAGAGGCGTCAGCCGCATCAGCTCCTGATCCTTGCCACCAAAGAAATCCCCGGCCCGAAAGCTGAAGCCGCCCCGCGTACTCACCACCTGCCCATTGCGGCCGTCGTGCCCTATCAAAGCCACCGCCGCATTGGCGCTGTCGGTAACCGGCGTCAAAGCTTTCTCCGCTTCGATATTCCCGCTCGCGGCCCCCTCCATCTGCAGTGACGCCTGCCCGTTTTCCAGCGCCACCGAACCTTGTTTGGTTATCAGCTTCCCGGACAAGTCCCGAATCGTAATCACGCACAGATACGTCCCGTTCGTCACTCGCTGTCCCGCTTTGTCCTCCAGCCCCCAGTCCCGCACACTCCCGGCCTGAAAGTCAGAGTTGTAGATTGTCTGTCCATCGGCGCTGAATACCTCTAGCCGCATCTGCCGGAAACTCCCCAGCCCCACAAATCGCACCCCGCCCTCAGTCACTGAGATCGTGACTGCCGGGCCTTTTACCGCCTCGCTCTCCGGCGGCGAGACAGTCTGCGCCCAGGCGTTGACACTCACCACCACGACCGTCAACAAACTTGCCGTCCATGTTGTGCAACTATCCGGCGATGGTCCTGATTCGTTGCCGCAGCTCTTCAATGTGTATCCGCTTGATTACAAATCCTGTAGTCAATCCGGGCTCGGTATACGGTGATGTCGAAAATCCCAAACGTGTCGCCGCATCATCCAGAAAAGTTCTGAGATCAGTTATGTGAACCGCTCTGATGGTGTTGCCTGCGGCCAGGGCCGGATCATTCCAGGGCGCCCCACTCAAACCCGCCACCGCCCGCATCGCATCCACCGCCTGTCGCAACTCAAGGATATGTTGCGCCTTAGCTGTTGTCTGGCCGACCGTAATCGTATCGTCAGTAAACACTGTCGGCAAGTAAGCAAAACCATTTGTCCTGGTCAAAGGGCTGCCCGAGCTGGGTGTAAGCACAATGTCGACTGCGCCTACAGAATGCGCCGGTGTCGTCACAGTAATCTTCGTCGTGTCACCACCGCCGTTGGTGTAAATGAACGAGGCTGCCGCGCCGCCCATCGTCACCGTCGACAACCCGGCAAACGCTCCATTCAGAATTATCTGCTGCCCGCCAGAGGTCCGTCCCACTGGCGAAATTACTGTATCTATGCGCAGCGACGTTGGAGGAGCCGCATTTACTAGTGTTAAGCCTGTGACGTTTATGAATCCAGTGGCGCCAATCAAAGTGCTCGCACCGGTTGCCTTATTAATTCGATACAGATTACCGGTTCCGCCGACACTGCCGGCGTAAAGGTTTCCATCGGCTCCGAACTCGAGACTTCCGCCGTTGAATCCGACAGGTCCAATAACAGTCGCAGCTCCTGTTGTTAAGTTCACGGTAACGAGGTTGGAACTGCCGCCATTGGCACCGCCCGTTAGACCATACATTACCCCTGTATCGTACGCGAGACCTGCGATGGGATCGACAATGCCGGTAGAGCCAACCAACGTTGAGTTTCCTGTAGAAGGATTGAGAATGCGAAGTTGTGAAGGACCATGTGAAGCAGTCACCATAGTTCCATACAGCGACGATCCAACCCATTCCAACCCTGTGAACGACCCTGAATCGAAGATCAGAGAAGAAATGCCGGCGCCTGTGTTGATATCAAATTCCTGTCCTTCGAAAATTCCATCGGGAAACTGTGTGAATGCGTGATGCGTGATGTCGTCGTACTCGATCTCGGTGCTGCCCAAACACCCCGGAAGAGTTCCGACGAATGAGCCGGCGCCGTTGCTCAGATTGATCGTAAATAGCTGGCCAGCTCTGGTAGCTCCATAAAGACCGGGTGACGGCGAGGGTGTAGGAGTCGGCGTGGGCGCCGGACCATCGCTTAGACGAATAGCGTCAAACTCAATTTGGGCTGGTCCGGTGAAATCCTGGGGAATGACTTCTAAAAAGTAAATTCGCACTCGCTGACCAATGTAGGCAGAAAGATCGCTGCTGTGAGATAACCAGCCCGTGTCGTGATACCCGGCGTCCGTCCCAGTCGAGAACGTGTAAAGATTGGTGAGCACTGCGTTCGTGGTCGTGTCACGTAGCTGCACGTTATACGTTCTCGCGACTGTTGCGCCGCAACAGAAATTCCACTGGGCACGATCCTTCCACGAAAGATTGACCATTGCACCGGTTGGAACCGTTACGTCCTGGTACATGCGGAATTCCATTGGCCCGCCGCCATCAAAGCCGTTCCAGGCATCGAAGACGCCCGCTTGAGGCGAAGTGGTGGTGATCCCGAAAGCCGGGAATCCACCGGAGCAGGCTGAACTGACTGACCAAGGTTGAAAGGGAGTGCCGGAACCCCCGGTCGATACAGCCGAGACATTCCAGCCAGCGAAGTCGCCGGTTTCAAAACTGCCGTTCATGCCAATCAGGACGGAGAAATCGCACGACTGCGAAGGATTATGTCCACCCGTGTAATTGATCGTCAGCGTGAAGTTGATCTTCGAGTCGGGCGGAAAACTCGGGCTTAGAGAGATCGAAAAAGGAGCCGTGTTCGCGCCGCTTCCGCCCGAGGCGCTGAGATCAGGATACAACGAACTACCACTGACAATTGTGACTCCTGAGGTCGAGGTGGACAGAGTTGCGTTGATGCCGGTGGCATCAAGAAGTCCTGTGTTGTTCAAAACGATGTTAAGAGCGCCGCTCTCGCCGGGATCGATAACACCGTTGCCATTACCGGAGGTTTCAGTCGGTGAAATTGTGGAGAGTTCGAGAAACGCCTTGCCCACAACTGGCGGTCCCAACGATTGCAAGGCCGCATAGGGCATTATGATTCCCGCTCCGGAGTCGCGGTCCGTTCCAGGAGCTTCAATGTCAATGGCCGTACTGGTTAATGCAGTTCGTATTTGCGCCGGCGTCAAGGGCGGATTGGCGGATTTGAGCAGCGCGGCAATCGCGGCAGCGTGGGGCGCTGCAGCCGATGTTCCGTAGAATGTGGTTGGAAATCCGCCGGCGCCGGATACGCTCACACCATCAGCTGCGGTAACGTCCGGTTTCTGTAAGACGGTTCCGCCAGTTGATGAGAAGTCACCAGGCGTAATCGCCGTGCTATTGCCGTTGAAGAAAACGCGGCGTGGGCCATCAGAGCTGAACGTCTCTACCGTGTTGGTCGAACTAAAAACTGACGGGAAGGTGCAAACTGCGCAGACGGCGGCAGCGCCGTAAGCTCCTGAAGCCGCGTTGTGACCGTGCGTCTCGCCTTGAGTATTGAAACTGAGTTCGCCGCGATTAGTACTCAGATGAAGGAAGCGATTGGCTGCGCCCGTCTTTTGAAGAATCACCACTCGCTCATTGAGCGACGCAGCGAAGACCTGCTCGTAAGGATCTTGCGTCCCATTTTGTATGTTTGTTGAAGAGGCAATAACCGTGGCGCCTGTGCTATCAAGAACAAATAAATCGTAGTCGTTGGCGGAGCCACCCAACGAGTCGGACCAGTGCAGATTGACTAGAAATCCGCTCGCCGTGATCGTGTCGAACTGCGCGATGGCACCACTCGGATCGAAGTCATGGACCTTGCCGCCGGGAACCGCGCTAAGCGTGCCGCCATCAACGAAGTCTCCTTCCCATGTCCCTGAGGTACCATCATTCTTGTTACCGGAGTTAGCGGCGGCTGAAAAGTAGAGAGCTCCGGACGCGACTACATCGTTTACCGCTTGCGTCGCCAGGCCGCCGTTGTTAGTTGATATGACGCTTGGAGTCTGACCGTCCTGAAAAGCAGATTCCACGAAGTAGCCCACATCGTCAAGAATAATGTCGCATCCCGCAGATCTTAAGTTACGAATATTCTGAGCAAAGTTGGCGATACCCCCGTCAGCAGTGGCGAAAAATAACTGTGCTCCGGGGGCCAGATCATGAATAATCTCGAGCATGGCTGTCCCTTCATCGCCCGAGCCGGCCTGCCCCGCCAGAACCGTTACCGGCCCCAGGTCACCCGTCGATTGGCTGGTCGCCAAACTCAAGACGCCGTCGGAGAGCACGCCGATCTTTATTCCGGTGCCGTCCGTGTTAAATGTTCCTCGCGCGCTGAACGCTTTGTGGGTTGTGTCTCCCTCGGAGGTGGCAATGCCGATTTTAAGCGAGGTGTCAGGAGCAATTGGAGTGGCCAGCGCTTGCTTGACTGCGCCGCGCACTCTCTCGGCGCGTTTGCGGAAACCTTCAAAGTCACCGGGTGGGTAAGAAGGACTGGGACTGCGTTCCGGGCTCTGGTAATAGGTAACGCCTTGTTTGGGCTGGATGAAGCGCACTTGCGGGAAGCCGGCGATCGTCTCCAGTTGATCGAGTGAAGTTTTGGCGCGCAGACTGTGATACTGGGGAAAGACATTGGAGACTTGAACTCTCATGCTCTCCAGACGTCGCAACAATTGATCGTCGATTAAGGCGGTAATGTCTACTGTTAACGAACCAGCAGCATCCGCGCCGACATCAACCGTTAATGTTTGCACGGCGGTAGTGATGCTTTCGCCGCGCCGCATCTTCATCGCATAAAGAAGTTGGGAATCAATTCTCCTTTGCGCGCCTGTGCGCGACTCCTTCTCGGCGATCAAGGCCTGGATCTGCCGCGCGGCACCGTCTGCGATCCTGCGATCTGAGTTTTGTGAAGTTCGGGGGACTCTTGATCTCCGTGAATCCTCCGACGGAGGGACTACAGTGGCACTGTCACGCCGCCCTTCTTTCGCCTGCTGGCTGCTACCGAATAATGCGATCCCTGAACCAACCGCCAGCAGGAGCAGGATGATCGGTCTCCGATATGATTTAGCGAAGGTTTTCCTGCGACGTTTGTGTGCCTGATGCGTCGAAGTGATCATCAAGCGCCTCCGATCGTCGGAACTTGAAGTAGATTCCCAAGCTGGGGTCATGGACTTCATTTCTTGGACTTATCTGGAATCATCAGACTCAGCAAGGGCAACTTGGCAACTACCCGAACTTAGGTCAAGCGCGGCATGCCGTCCCTTCGAAACCATTCGCAAACGGTTGCGCCGGCGTCGGTGCTGTTAAAGCTTTGTCCATGTGACTGGTATTTCGAATCTGGTTCTGCGAGGCGTAGGTCTGAGGTGATCAGAGAGAACGGATCGTAGAACGTGAGTTTACTGAGACTATTCAGCCGCGCGGACGTTCTTCAGAGAACCACTCTCCCGGAAGGAACTCAAGCGACCAATTAAACAACCCTCCGTGATTGAAAGTTCTTATAGTCTAAAGCGCGACTGAAAGCAATCTAATACTTATATTCAGGTTCTCGACAAGAAAAGAGAACCTTAAAAGGGGCACTGTTAGTTGTAGAATTTTCGAGACGTTTTTTCGCAATTCCATGTTGTCTGAAACGGATTAGCTCAGTGCTGTTCTAGATCCTGTCTTCAGCTAACAATAGGTGTGGCTGTTACATTAGGGACTTCCCGAAATTCATTTGGCGTACTGGCTCAACCCGCGATCGTTCTAATTCGTTGCCGCAACTCTTCGATGTGTATGCGTTTGATCGCGAATCCGGCAGTTAGTCCTGGATCAGTATATGTTGACGTTGAAAATCCCAGCCGCGTCGCCGCATCATCCAGAAATGTCCGCAGCTCAGTGATATGGACCGCTTTGATTGTATTGCCCGCAACCAAAGACGGATCACTCCACGACGCGCCACTCAGACCGGCCACTGCGCGCATCGCATCCACCGCCTGTCGCAACTCCAGAATATGCTGCGCCTTCGCCGTCGTCTGGCCGACCGTAATCGTATCGTCGGTGAAAACTGTCGGCAGGTAGGCAAAGGCATTTGTTTTCGTTAAAGCATTGCCGGCCGTTGGGGTCAGCACGATGTCGACCGCGCCGACTGCATGAGCGGGGGTGGTTACCGTAATCTTACTCGTGTCTCCCGCACCATTGGTGTAAATAAACGAGGCTGATGCACCGCCCATCGTCACCGTTGACAGTCCCGGAAACGAACCATTTAGAACTATCTGCTGCCCGCCCGAAGTGCGTCCGGCGAGCGCACTCGTGCTGTCGATCTTCAATCCATTATTGCGCGGTGCGAACAAGCCGTTCTGAGCGTTAGTAAGATCTATGGGTACATCACTGTTTCGATCAGACGTAAGCGAGCTCAGAAAATAAACGTCGCGCTCACCGCCGGAAATTCCAACTACAGGAAACAGGTTGGTATTGCCGCTTCCGTATCGTGTCTTGACCGTTCCATCGGAGTTCAACTCAATCTCAAAGTTAATCGGATCACCGTTTACTCCGTCTCCGAACTG
>WNGP01004286.1_pt1 | contig 11891 bp, 8 predicted proteins | sample 5407671 | NCBI WGS metagenome assembly WNGP01 (sample SAMN13153381, study PRJNA577476) | soil metagenome | isolation source: 40 cm soil or saprolite under Garry oak tree replicate 2 | place: USA:California | collected 2016-06-15 | reverse complement strand
GTTGTGGGTTTTCACGCCTCTGGCGCGTTTACCACCGGTTACGGAGGCGGGGAACCGCCTCCCTACAGCCGTTTCTATATGGGCGGGGAGTCCGACATCCGCGGTTTTGACATCCGCTCCATTACCCCGGTCACCTTTATCCCCGTCGCGACGACACAGCAGTTTACCTACAGCTGCAACACCTGCCTTAACGGCTTTGGCGGGCCGACCCCGCGAGCGGTCAACGTGCCGGTGCTCGGCTATACCATCACTTTTCCGGGCGGCGACACGCAGGGGTATGGCAACGTCGAGTACCGCATTCCGATCGTGGGCAGTACGGTACAAGCGGTGCTGTTTTTTGACGGCGGCACGAACGGCATCCTTCGCAAGAATGCCTTGCAGCTCGACAAGACCGGCTTCGACAACCTGACAACTCAATTTCCAACGGTGCAGCACGACATCAGCCTGACCCGGCAGCTGGGCATTTCACCGGGCACGAATTTTCGCTTGCGCGGTTCAACGGGCATCGAGTTCGTCGTGCAGTTGCCGATTATTCAGGCGCCTTTTCGGGTGTACTACGCCTATAACATCCATCGATTGCATTCCCAGCTCTTGGCGCCCCAGGATTTCATAGAGGCCAGCGAGATTTGTGATCCCTCTCTGGGAGACAAGGGCTGTATGCTCGGGCGGCTTCCCGCCACGCTGCCGCCGGACGTGTGGAGGTTCCAGGTCCGGCCGACGATCGAGCAGCTTCTGAAAAACCCGGGGAGTCTCAACTATTTCGAGCCGGCGCGGACGTTCCGTTTCACCGTCAGCCGGACGTTCTAGGGTGTGAGGATGATGGTGCTTTTCGGGAAGGACTGGGGAATACGGCGGCGCGAAACACTGCAAATGCGGGGGAGACAGTGGGTATGAAGGGGAATAAGAGTGCGAGAAACATCCTGCTGGCAACGGCGTTTGCCGGCCTGGGGGTCAGCGGGTGCGGCAGCAAGAGCGCAGCCAACCAGGTGGTAGTCAACGTGACGGGCACCGTGTCTGTCATGGTGCCGACCGAAACGCAAACCATCACCGCCACGGTCACCGGCGCGACCGATGTATCGGCGACCTTCGACTGTTCCTACACCACCACGCCCAACCCAACCACCACCACACCGAGCCCCAAGCCTTCTACTTCTCTGGAATGCACTACCGCCAATGGCGCCGTCGGGGTTCTCTCCAACATTCAGAATAGCAGCACAACGGTCTCTTCCACTGCCACGTTCACCGCTCCCGCGGTCTTTCCGGATCAGACCAAGCTCCCCAACGTGACCGTCACCATCACGGCCACCTCCAACGCCGACAAGAAGAAAACCGGCAAGTTCAGTCTTACCTTCGATTCCGGCATTCGCGTTCATATTGTTCCCGCAACGGCAACGCTGGCGACCACTTCAACACAGCCGTTTCTCGCTGAGGATGTGAACGGCACGGTCATTGATCCCAGCCAGCTAACCTGGGGAGTGACTTTTGAAGTCACCGCCAAGACCAACAGCGCAGACTGCAGCACCGGGACCAATACTTGCGGTTCCATCGATAAGACCGGACTTTATTCCGCTCCTGCGGCGGTGCCAGCGGCGGCGCCATCTTCTACGACCACCCCGGTGAATGCCGCAGGCATCGTCACGGTCTTCGCTTTCTCCAACGTGGATAACGCGCGTATCGCGCAGGCCGCCGTCACCATTGTCCAGGCAGGGAACATTACCTTCAGCGGTATTTCGCCATCCCTCGCGGCCCAGGGCGCTCTCCAGCAGGACATTTTCCTCGCCGCCACCAACGGCAACTCGCAGATGGGCGTTAGCCTTTTTGATTCATCCGGCGTTAAGACCACCATTAATCCACAAACGCAGATCAAGGTGGTCTTTGCCGCGGGATCCACTTCTACGTCCATCGGCGCGCGGGTTCGCCTGAACGCGGACAATTTAAAGACCCCCGGGCACTACACTATCGCAGTGACCAGCAGCAATTCTTCCGTCACCGTAACGGGTGGGCCGTTCCCGCTGGACATTGTCCCCGCGCACCCCACCATCGTGGGCTCCGCTCCTGGCAATTTTCAGGAAGCCGCGTTGGGGCAGACCAGCGGCGTGCCGTTCTTGCTCGACGGAGGTTTCTTTGGCCCCCCGGATTCCCCTACGGTGGCCACTAATTTCAACGGACAGACGGTGCTTACTAACCTCTCGCAGATCTCTTCAACTGCGCGTCGTCTCACGGGTTCCCTCACCGTCCCGAGCGGCACCGGCCACACTGCTGGTTTATACCCATTGGGAGTGCAGTACACGACGTCACCAGGGCCCTTTAACGCTCCCACACCGACAACTGCCTTTACCAACGTCGCGGTGATCCCGGATTATGGTGGATCGAATTCTTCGAATCCCAATCCTCCGACCGACATCACCGCAGGATTTCCCGCTTTGCCCTTGGCCATGAACCCGCCCAGCGCAAACTCCAAAGTGTACGTGGGGCCCAACCCGCAGATTTCCTTTGGCGCGACTTCCGCGCCCAGTAGCATTGCTATAGACCGGACAGACAGCTTGGCCGTCGTGACCCTCGCCGGGGTGAGCTCGAATAACATCCAATTCATCGATCTGACCAGCGCCACGCCAACGGTGAGCAGTCAGGTTTCCTCCGGAGGCAACGTCGCGACCGGTGTGGCCGTGGACGACCAGCTCATTTTTCAGACTCCCTCCCAGCTTAACGTTGCCACAGTGGTGAATTACGCCAGCAGGTCGCTTTCTATTGTTTCTGTTCCCGCAGGTACTTCGCTGGGATCCGTGGATCTGAGCTGCGTGATTCCGCAATCCGATCCGGCCTGCCAGGCAGTTACCGAGCCGTTTCCGTACGCTGTGGGCGTTGATCCGTTTTCGCATCGCGCGGTCGTGGCGTTTGCTTCCACAAACGTCGGGCTGGTCATCAATTTGGATCAGAACGCAACCGTCCCATGTCTCCCCAATCCCGCTTGGACTTTGCCCTACTGTCCCATCTCGTATGTCACGCTGAACACCGGCGCCAACCCACAAATCGCTTTCGAGCCCGGCGCGCGCCTCGCTTATGTCACTCCTGGCGGAGCGGGCCTGCTGTCTGCCGTGAACCTGGCCAATCCAACTGCCGGATCGGTCGATATTGTCAGCGCCACCCGCGCTTCTAATGTCGTCACCATAGCGACAAAAGAGTCCCACAATCTTCATCCTGGCAGTCCCGGGACCGTGCTCATTAGCGGACTGCCGCCAGGGACCACCAACAAAACTGATTTCAACGGGTCCTTTTCCGTTGGCGCCGTTCTTGATGCCACACATTTTCAATATTTCCAGGCCGACAAAGACGACACCACCAGCTGCGCGGCCGCCTGTCTCGCCAGTTCCGGGACTCCCTTCCTAACCTATACGATCTCGCCTTCGATCGTGGGCATTGCCTTTAATCCGGTGACGCGCCAGGCCGTTCTCGCTGACCCCAACCTTACTTTCAGTCAGATTACGTATATCGATCCACAGAGCCAGTTGGTCAGCTCCATGAGCCTGTTCGCCGAAGCCACCGGCCAGGTCGGCACCGGTGCGCCAGAATTGGGGGCAGAGACTGTGGCGTTCCAGCCTTTTTCCAATACTGCGGTCTCTTTTAATCCCAGAACGAACGAGGTCTCGCTGCTTGATCCTTCCCTCTTACAGCGTCCGGCCATCGTTACCACTGGTCAAACCGGGCTGGCCACCGTGTGCGTGGCGAATTGCACCCCCCCCGCCACGCCTACAAATGTCACCATCCCGGGCGCCATCGCCGTGGATTCAGCCAATAATCTGGTTTTGACCGTGAACTCTGGCAGCGGCACAATCACCGGCTTCCAGCTTGGCACCATTAGACCCATTCACATTGAAAGCGTCGAGACTCCGGCGATAGACGCCGGCAGCGCTAATGTCACCATGCCTGCAAGCCTCAGTCCTGCCGTGAAGATCACCCTGGGCACAGCGCCAACCGCCGTCAGCGGCGTGAAGATTCTCGGCACGGGTTTTGACTCGGGCTCGCAAGTCCTGCTGGACGGCGTTGCCGTGGCCTCTGCTGCATTGGGCAATTTTACGCTGGTTAGCGGCCGGGAAATCGATGTAACCATTCCCGTGTCCGTGCTCAATGCCGGCCCCCGCCACTATGCGCTCACCGTCACCAACAGTTCGGGTGTCGGTTCGAATGTAACGGACTTCACCGTCCTTGAAGAAATTCCTCTGGCCCCCTGCAATGTTACCGCCACCACTCCTGGCACTCCTGCCGCTCCCGGCGGCGTGGCCATCGATGAAGTCAATAATCTCGCGGTCGTAACCAACACGGGCACGGGCTGCAACCAGGTTTCTGTCTTCAGCCTGAACCCCGCGAACATTCTTAATCAGACCGTCAAAACTATCGCCACCGGCGACACGCCCACCGGTGTGGCCGTTCTTCCGAGGCTTGCCTATACTGGGCAGGCCGCCGCAACCTCGGGCGTTGCCGTGGTCACCAACAATGGCGCAAACTCGGTCTCCGTTCTTGACCTGGTGAACGGCGTTCCGGTCCTGGACGCTTCCGGGAAAGCCATCACCGTGAATGTCGGCACTGCTCCGAGCGGCGTGGCCATCGATCAGGAAACCAATCTCGCGGTTATCGCCAACACCAGCTCGAACACCGTTTCCACCATTGATCTCACGCCGTTGACCGCCACTCCCATCGGTGCCATCACACCTACCAGCGTGGCTGTCGACCAGAACCCCATTGCCGTGGCCATTGACCCCGATCGCGGCACCAACGGCCGCGGCCTCGCCGTAGTAACTTGCCTGATACTCAACGGCGCTTCATCGCCGTTCGGTGCCCTGGATGCCGTCGACATTGGCGCCACCACGCCCATCCGGTCCACTTCCGGTTCAAGTTCTTTCCTCTCCTCTACACCGACCGGTGTAGTGTTTGATCCTTCGGTCTCTCCGGCGCTCTTTTATGCGGTTTCCACCCAAGGCAACGTGATCACGGCATTCAATCCGGACAGCGGAAGCACGCAGCCCATCAAGGTCGGCATCAATCCGAACGCCATCGCTTACAATTTCCAGGCCGGTACACTGCTAACGGTTAATTCGCTGAGCAATACGATCTCAGTCGTGGATTCGCAGACCTTCGCGACCAAGGCAACTCTCGGTATTGGTTCGACTTCTAAATTTGCCGCGGCCATTCAGACCTTTACAAACCTGGCGGTCATCGCCGATCAGGCCAACAACCGCGTGATGTTGTTCCCGCTGCCCCATTAAGGGGCAGCCGGAGGGAACTCTTCTATGCTTGCTCCGTCCTGGCTGCCTCGGCCAGCTAGCTTTCCGATTGCGGGAAGGAAACCGCGTCGGCTATACTTCGAAGTTTGCAATACGCTCGTAGAACCCGCCGGGAGCGGAATCAGTTTTAAGCCAAGCTGACTTGGCGCAGGTTCGCCCTGGTTCCTCGGGTGGCGGACCACAACAAGGAGAAAAAAGTGAATTCTAGATTGTTGACCGTTTGGGGGTCACGAAGTAGGTTGACTCGTACAGCTGCTCTGGCCGCCGGGTGCATTTTTAGCACCGCGACCGCTCGGGCACAGGCACCCGCCGCGGCTGGTTCGTCCGCATCGGGCAAGGTAGGTGTCATCAACATTCGACAGGCTATCGTTACCACGGCGGAGGGCAAGCTGGCTTCCGCGGAGTTGCAATCGCAGTTCGCTTCCCGTCAGAACGAGATCGAGAATCTGAACAAGCAGATCAGTGATCTGCAGCAGCGTCTTCAGGCCAGCGCGAACAAGCTGAGCCAGGAAGAAGAGGCCCGCCTCAGGCAAGAGGGTCAGCGACGCGCGCAACGCCTCGATCGCATGAACACCGAATATCAGGAAGACGTAAATGCCGCGCAAGCCGACGTCATCGACCGCATCGGCCGCAAGATGGTGGACGTGCTGGACCGTTACGCGCGTGAAAACGGTTATTCCGTCGTTCTGGATTCCTCGGCGCAGAGCACTCCCATTCTCTATGCCTCCACGCAGATCGACGTCACGCAGGACATTATCCGCCTCTATGATCAGGCCTATCCGGTCAAGGCGGCAGCAGCCGCTCCGGCGAAGCCGGCAGCGGCAAAACCCGCGCAAACCACGTCTCAGCCGCCCGCTTCCAAGCCCTAGCGATCAGCTATTTTCTCGCTGCATTCTGAACTTCGCCAAAACGCCTCCGGCCTCGTCGGGGGCGTTTTTTCCTTTGGGCGGCCACCCGGCATTTACCCCGGCTCTGGTCGGGGTGAAGCGCCGCTCCGTCGTATTTCGGCGCAGCGCCCATAAGGTATACGCCGCATTCCCCGCTGACCATCCGGTCAGGTTCTTGACGCGAACGGCCCTGTACCATTTCGGCGTTGCCTTGTCTCGCACTGAAGTCCTAATGTGGTGGTGTATTGGTCTTCTCGTAGGGAACATGGAATCAATACTCGGTCTCCGCGGCGGCAGGCCCAGTTCCTCAGCTCTTGAGGGACCTGATACGTTCCGCGCGCAGCAAACGGAATCCGGCCTGCGGCAACTCATACGGCATGAGTGGTGGCTTTGGTTCTCGGCCCTCTTCGTCGCCACACTCTCGGCGCTGGCCTTGGCGCTCTCCTCATTTCCCTCGTTATTCCGACACCGCGAGCATTTTTACGAGATCCGTTCTGATCAGGCTCGTTGGGGAATTCTGTGCCTGCTTCTTCTTTTCAATGGCTGGATGCTCTACCGTCAATGGTCGTTCCGCCGCCAGCGAAAGCAGTTGAGCGGGCAGAACGCCGGTCGGGACGCCCACTCCGCTCAAATTTCGAGTCCCTCCGGCCTCGATCCCGTCACCGGCTTGCACACCCGAGCCTTCATTGAGCAACAGCTTGGAAAAGAGATTGCCCGCGCACGGCGGCAGAATACGGCGCTAAGCCTGGCTACCGTTCATCTGGACGAGTTTGCGGATATCAACAAGCACTATGGTCAATCGGCAATGGACGAGGCCTTGAAAGAGCTTGCCCGGCGCTTGAAGAAGGCTTGTCGTGGCTCCGATTTTGCAGCCCGCCTGGCCAGCGACGATTTCCTGCTGGTGCTGCCGGAGTGCAATCTGGGTGAAGTCCAGGCCGTCTTGAACCGGCTCGGGGCTCTCGAAATGACCTGTTCCGGCCGCCAGATGACCCTTGCCTACACCACCGGATGGGTGGACTATCAACCCGGCGACTTGCCTGCCGATTTGCTCAAGCGCGCCGCGCAACTCCTGCACCTTTATGAAAACGCCGCCAAAGAAAGTTTCTCCTCGACGCTGGCACCCCATTGAGCCGTCTGCGAAGCTTCGCCACTGACCACGAGCATGGCTAAGGTTTTTGGGTACCGCCAGGCAGGTCAGCCAGCGTGCAGCCCACCCTAGAGAGCGGCTCGAAACACGCGCTTGCTGGAGCGGGTAGCTTTCCCGTCAGCTTCCGGCTGGGGCCTGCAGCCACCTGATCGCTCGGCGCCAAGGGGCAGCGTCTCCGCTGCTCATCGGTGTCTGCAGCCACACTACCAGGCTGTGCCGCGCCATCGTCCAGCGACTCGGACGGCCTTCTGGGAGCTCCAGCGGGCCAACAGGAGGTATTTCCGCCGGGGTAAGCCAATACGGGCTCGCTCTTAGGAATGGTCGCTCGGTGACCGTACTCGGCGCGGGCCGCTCGGAGAGCGCACCGGTAACCGCCAGCTTCAGTAGCGCCCCGACCTGCTCCTGGGACGTCCTCATGGTTCTCAGGATTTCGCCCGCAAACCGGACAACTGCGGCTAGGAAGGCAACTTGAAGAAGGAGACTTCCCAGCGCATACCAATTGCTTTGCATCCAAGTGGTGAATTCGCTCATGGCCTCACCTTGGACTGGGACATATTTAATTTACAACCTGGCTCCGGCGGAGAAAACTGGCGGGAAGTCCAGGAAACGGGCAGGTGCTTCCCTGGCCCTCGCGGCAGCTTCTTTCGCGCCCAGGCTTCCGCCCGGCTGGGCTGTCGTTGTTAGGCGCAACTTTCTAAGGCCGCCTTCACCTAGTGGCGGAACCGTTCCCGGCACGCCATCCATGCGCGGTGCGAGCTGGAGATTTTTTCTTCCCCTTTTCTACTTTCAATTTCTATGGACTCTCACATTGCACGACTCGGAGCATTCTTCAGGCGAGTGAAACTCCGCACTCCGAGAACCATGGCTTTGCTGCGCGCAGCTTGGCGGAAAGAACAATACGCTGGAATGCCATGGGGGGATGCTGTAGGCTCCGCACCATGTATAAGCGGATCGTGGTTCTCGGGATCGTGGGGCTCTCATTTACCTTGGGGGCCAACTATCTCTTGGTTTATACCCTGAACCGACAAGTGGTGCGAGAGCGCGAGCGGCAGGACCGCGTTTATTGGAGCACTTTTAACGCCATCGAGCAGTTCGGAGAACGTCCGGACACCGGCACCGAGCAGAAAGCAAGGTCCGCATTGCAAGAGGCTCGCCAAAGAAGCCTGAACAAGGATCGCGTCAGAATTCTTCAAAATTATTTGGAGGACCTTGAACGTTGTTATCAAGGCGAGCGCGAATCCTGCAGGAAAGCAAACAGTGATATGAATGATGCCATTCGCATGCCAAAGGTGAGCCTGTAGGTGGGTGGCCCCTCAATAAGAACAATGGGCTTTTGACTTTATGGCCTCTCTCTCAGCGCCCCTTCATGTGTCTCTCGAGCGCTTTCATGACCAGGTGCAGCTTGATGGACCAAACAATCGCCGCGAGAGCAAGGGCGGACAGCAGCGCGCCGACCAAAATGCCTTCCTCCGCATAGTGTCCGGAATTGCGGACGGATTCCTGTATAACGTAGACACCCGCCAAGAGGAATACGATCGACAAACAGACCACGAAGTACTTCCCCGTTCTCATGTCTGCCGCTTCCCAATGGGGGTGAGAATCCTCATGTCAGATGTCCTTGCGGGTAGGTATGCAAGTGTCCTTTGAAGACCCCATACATAGCAAGCGAAGTAACAATGGAATGTGTGATAAATAATAACTGTCAGTCGGACAGATGGGTTGGAGTGAAACCGGGAAGGCCATCCGAGGGGAGTCGAAGGGCCTTTTCCCGGCGCAGGCCAAGACGCCGGTATCTTGCTTTTACGGTACGGCGGGAATATACTCTAATTTCGCTCTGAAGCGGGTCGCACGATGAGTGGGCTACAAGCCCACTTTTTTGTTGGCGCCGGTTGGAGTGTACTGCGGACCGGCTATGGCCGGGGAGTCTCTGCGTGGATCTGGAAAAAATCCGCAGCGCTGCCGAGCGGGTGGCGCGGTCGGAAGGGCTGGAAATCGTTGATGTCGAATGGAAAGTCGGCAAGCAGCGGTTCCTCAGAGTGTACATCGACCGGCTGCCGAAGCCGGCGACGGTGATGAGCGATGCGGCGGGGGAGATGCAGGCGGCGGAGTCTGCCCGTGACCCCTATCCTAAGATCAGCCACTCGGATTGCGAGCGCGTCAGCCAGCAATTGAGCGTGATCCTGGACGTCGAGGAGCTGATTCCCGGACCCGGCTATGTCCTGGAGGTCAGTTCGCCAGGGATGGATCGGGCGCTAAAGAGACCAGCGGATTTCGAACGCTTCCAGGGTCGGCTGGCGAAGATTTCGACCAGCGAGCCAGTGGGCGAGGCGAGGTTTTTTGAAGGGCGGCTGGCCGGGTTTGCCGACGGGAAAGTCCGCATGGAGCTAAAGGGGAAGGAAGCGCGGACGGTCGAAGTGCCGCTGGAGGCCATCCGCAAGGCGAATCTGGTGGTGGAGTTCTAGAGAGAGTTGAAAGTTGAGGGAAGAACACGCAAGACTTTAAAGATACAGAGAGACGCACGGGACGCTGAGGCGCGCAGAAAACAGGGCAAGGTCCGAGCGGCGCACGAAGAGAGCTTAAGGGATTAAAAAGCGGAGATTTTAGGGACAAAACATGGCGAATCTGCTCTACCAACAGATCGAAATGCTGAGCCGCGAGAAGCACATCGAGCCCGAAGTAGTAGTGTCGGCGATTGAAGACGCGATGGTGGTGGCGGCGCGGAAGTATTACAAGTCGGAAGAGGATCTGCGCGCAAAGTTCAACCAGGAAACAGGCCAGGTGGACGTGTACTCGGTGCATATAGTGGTCGAGGAAGTGACCGACGCGAAAAAAGAGATCAGCCTGGCAGAGGCGAAGAAAAAGAATCCGGCGGCGGAAGTCGGGACAGAAATTGTAGCGGCGAAGCCAACCGACGTGCTGGGTCGGATTGCGGCGCAGACGGCCAAGCAGGTGATTCTGCAGAAAGTGCGCGAAGCCGAGCGCGATACGATTTTCAACGAGTATCACACGCGCGTGGGCGAGCTGGTCACGGTGATCGTGAAACGCGCCGAGGGGCCGGACCTAATCGTAGACATGGGCCGCACGGAAGCGCGGCTGCCGAAGCGAGAACAATCGAAACTGGAAACGTACAATATCGGCGAACGGCTGCGCGTGGTCATCAAGATGGTGGACCGCGCGGCGAAGGGGCCGCAGGTAATCGTTTCACGCGCGGATGCTAGTCTGGTGCAGCGTTTGTTCGAGATGGAAGTGCCGGAAATTTATGATGGCACAGTGCAGATTCGTTTTGCGGCACGAGAAGCCGGCGAACGCACGAAAGTGGCGGTGATGAGCCGCGATAAAGATGTGGATCCCGTGGGCGCGTGCGTAGGAATGAAAGGCATGCGCGTGCAGTCGATTATCCGCGAGCTGCGCGGGGAGAAGATAGACATCATCCCGTACAGCGAAGAGACGGTGGCGTTCGCACAAAAGGCGCTGAGCCCTGCGAAAGTGACACGCGTGCAGATCACCGATCCAGAGAACAAGAAACTCGAGGTGATCGTCGAGGATTCGCAGCTTTCGCTGGCCATCGGCAAGAAGGGGCAGAACGTGCGGCTGGCCAGCAAGCTGATTGGCTGGGACATCGACATCAAGAGCGAAGAGGAAAAGCGCCAAGAAATCGAAGAGCAGATGACCGCGCTGACCGCTCCGGCGACCCCGCTCGCTTCGCTGGCGGGCGTGGGCGCGAAGACCATCGAGAAGATTGAAGCGGCGGGAATCAACTCCGTGGAAAAACTCGCCGGAATGACGCCGGAACAGCTGATGGAAATTCCGGGCATCGGCGAAAAGATGGTGGACAAGATTTATCAGGCCGTGAATCGCTTTTACGAAGGCGGCGCGGCTGCCAGCGAAGCTCCCGCCGAAGCTGCGGCCGCCGAGGCCGGGTCGGCCGAAAATTCCGAGACAGCCACTGCCGTTGAGGAAGCTCCTGGAGTTCCAGAGGTCGCAGAAGAGGCCACGCCCGCCAGCAGTGAAGGCGATCGAAGGCCGGCGGAAGAGACCAAGTCGTAATCGAGAACGGAGCGCATGACCGACGCAAATCAAGTCCGCATTAACGAGTTGGCCCGCGAACTCGAGGTGAAGGCCAAAGCCATCATTGACCTGTTGCCCGGTTACGGCGTCACAGAAAAGAAGACGCATTCCAGCTCGATCCCCGTAGACGTCGCCGAGAAGGTACGAAAAAAGATTCAGGGAGCCGCCGAAGCCGAAGCACAGGTGGAAGCGGCTGCCAAAGCGGAAAAAGAAGCCAAGGACGCGGCGGTGAAAGCCGCGCGCATGAGGCCGGTAGCTCCTGCGGCAGCTCCGCCAGTGAGCGTAGCGCCAGCCGCGGTGAAACCGAGCGTGCCTGCCGTTCCTGCCGTGCCAGTGGCGAAACCCATCGCAGCGGACACACCCTCGGCGGCTGCACCAGTGGCCGCCAAGGCTCCGGCTCCTGTGCCCGTCGTGGCTCCGCCGCCTGCGAAGCCAGCTGCGCCGGCCACAACGACCGCGCCTGCGGCCGGTCCCATTCGTCCCGCAGCGCCCGCGGGGACGCCAGCAACG
>WNGP01009053.1_pt1 | contig 11893 bp, 11 predicted proteins | sample 5407671 | NCBI WGS metagenome assembly WNGP01 (sample SAMN13153381, study PRJNA577476) | soil metagenome | isolation source: 40 cm soil or saprolite under Garry oak tree replicate 2 | place: USA:California | collected 2016-06-15 | reverse complement strand
AGCCAGGCGCGTAGCTGTTCAGGACTGCTCAGTTCAACATGCGCATATCGCCCTTGTCCATACTGGGTATTCACGAGAGACTGAACCAAAGCCAGCGGCCCGGGCGCAGCTTTACTCTGCTCTTCATGTATGGTCATCACTTTGGTCCTCCTTTTTGATTAGATGTTACTAGTATAGCAGATATGACGGTAACTTTTCAAGGAAATAATGGCATGCATAGACAATGGGAGAGAATGCCTGTCACCCTGAGCGCAGCGAAGGGCCTTGCCTCATGGGCAGGGAGATCCTTCGCTGCGCTCAGGATGACAGGTAGGGGTGCGCTCAGGATGACAGCCAGCGACTAGGGGCTCGCTCATGCCGAGCTCCATGGGGTCATGACAGGCAGGGGTGCGCTTGGGATGACAGGCAGGATGCCTCTCAAGTTCGCTCATGGGAAGCCTTATCTCCAAATGTCTAAGGTATGAAAGTCACCGTCAAAATGTGTTGACAGGTAACTTCCTACACGGTATACTTGTTCAAAGGAAATGAAAAAAATAGCGGCTGCCACCTTTTGAAGTAGAGGGCAAATCGTATTGTTGTGATCGGAGCCGGAGGAACAGGTGAAGGCGAGAGAGCTGGAATATGTTTGGCTTGTTTCCTGTCTCAAAATGATCTGGAGGACACTTCATGCGAGAGCGTATACCTTCCAAATGGCTGACGTTGATTGCAGCCTGCTTTGGTCTTCTCATGCTCTACATCGACCTTTTTATTGTCAATGTCGCACTGCCTACCATTGTGCATGATTTTCGTGCGCCGTTGGGGACGGTTTCCTGGACAATTTCGGGGTACGTGCTGATGATAGGAGTGCTGCCAATGGGGATAGGGCGCCTCGGGGATCTGTGGGGGCAGCGTGCGGTGTATCTGGCAGGCTTAGCACTTTTCAGTATTGCATCACTGCTCTGTGGGCTGGCTCCGGATATCACGGCTTTGATCGTCTTTCGTGTAATCCAGGGCATTGGTGCGGCTATCATGACGCCTGGTACACTCGCTATCATCATTCGCGCTTTTCCTCCACGCCAGCACGGCCTGGCTATTGGAATCTATGGAGGAATCTCCGGCCTGGGTCTCATCGCGGGCCCGGTCCTTGGTGGACTGCTCGTTCATGGTGATAGCTGGCGCTGGATCTTCTTTGTGAATGTCCCGCTTGGGGTCGTTGCTCTCGTCATGGCGGTGCTGTTCGTCCCGGAGTCACGCGAGGAAACGGATTCTGTGCCAGTAGACTGGCCGGGCCTGCTGCTCTTGTCCAGCGGACTCCTGTTCCTCTTATTCGGGTTCACCCGCGCTGGGGATGAGGGTTGGACGAACATGGTTGTGATGGGGAGCTGCCTGTTTGGAATCGTCTTACTGGTCCTGTTCGTCATCACAGAACGGCGGGTCCGTTGGCCGCTCGTTGACCTGGCCTTGTTTCGCAATCTTCCTTTCGTCATGGGATGCCTGAGCTTCTTCTTCTTCTCAGCGGCACTCTTTGGATCGCAGCCCTATTGGAGCCTGTTCATGCAAAACACATGGGGATTTACCCCACTACAAGGTGGGCTTGCCTTCTTACCGGCCACCGGGTTGATTGCCCTTTTTACCCCCCTTACCGGGCTGATCGCACAATGGGCCAGACACCGGCTGTATGTGTTCCTTGTCCTCGCATTACTAGCAATTGGGTTGAGCTTTCTCTATATTGTGGTCACCCTGACTCCTCAGAGCACCTATGCTGGTGGTTTGCTCCCGACCTTTCTCATGCGTGGTCTTGCCATTCCCGTCGTCTCCTCTTGCACAACGCTCGCAGTGATGAGCGCCGTCCCGACGAAGCAGTCAGGACTGGCCTCTGGAACGCTTGGGATGGCGCGCAATATCGGGACAGCCTTTGGCGTCGCTGTGCTGAGCCAGGTCTATCTCTTCCATGTGAACACCACGCTTCCATCGTCCCTCGCGACAAGCAGGGCGGCAGCTGACCAGTTCATTGTCTCTGGAGAAGGCGCGAGCCGCCTGATAATCGAAGGAGTTATTCTCCAGGGGTTTAAGCTGACTGCGCTGGCCTGTCTCGTCCTCTGTGGCAGTGCAGCAGTCCTCGCCTTCTTCATAAGGACACGATTGTGCAAAAAGGGTGTCACATGGCGGGTCGCCTTCGGCGACCGGAAGTTGTAATAGAAAAGGACTATTTGCGGCGCTGCCGCAACATGCACGGGACTATGCCAATTAACTGCTTGCTGGCTCATCGAGATAGACGACGTCGTAGATGTGGGGATCGATCTTCGAGGCGTTCTGTCCGAACTGCGCGAAGTCTGCTCCATGCCTCTTCAGGAAGGCATCAAAGTCAGCCTGGGATCGCCAGTGTGCATAGTTGATGACACGAGTGCCGTCTGTGCTTTTGTGCAATGCTGTTCCAACGTAGCCAGGTTCACTCCTCACCTCTTCGGTGAAGCGAACCCACTGATCAATGAGCGCCTGCTGCTGCTCAGGGGTCGTATCAAAAACGTTAATCAATGTGATCAGGTCGCCCTCTTTGGAAATACGCATATGCTTCTCCTCTCGAATACAACGATGCATGAGCGTTTATCACTGCCCATGAACGCCTGAGATAAAAAAAGTATGATTATCCGGGTGGACGATGGCTCCAGGCAAAGAGTAGATCCTTCATCGTCTCCTGCAAAATGTGTTTGGCACGGTCTGGTCCCCCGGCAATGCGGCGAGCCAGAGCCAGGGTAATGAAGCCATGGAGCAGGCTCCGGCGAGCTTCCACCAGATCAGTGATGTCCGCTCTCTCGACTCCCCTGGCCTGGGCCCACTGCTCCATGGCCTCACGTGCTAAGCCAAAGCTTTGTTTGACCTCGACTGGCGTATCAGGATGCCCATACCTGCCAAAGGAGATCCCTGCTAATCCATGCATCACCTGAAACAACTCGGGCGAGCGAAAGGCAAAGTCCCAATACGCCTCAGTCATAGCAAGCAAGCGCGCCTCAGGATCAGCTGTTGATGCGAAAGCCTCCTGCATCACCGTCACCAGCTGCTGATAGCCGGAGCGCAGGAGAGCGAGAAGCATCGCCTCTTTGTTCTCAAAGTATTCGTAGATGGTGGGCTGGCTATACTCAATGCGCTCGGCCACTTTGCGAGTCGTGACCGCCTGCCACCCCTCCTCGGCGGCAATCTCTCGTGCAGCCGAGAGAATGCTCTGCCGCATCTCTTGCCGCATCTCCTGCCGTTCACTCTCTCAACGTTGCTTGATTCCCATTGGCGCTGGCAATCCTTTCGTTGATTGGTCTTCCTATCGTCTATCAGAGAGAATAGTTCGTGATCGGAGATTTGTCAAGGGGGAAAGATTGGAAAATTCTCATAAATTTCACATGGTAAATCAATGTACCCGATGTAGACTGAAGAAAGGAAAGAACCCTCATCCTACATAAAAGAAAGACGCTATCGAGGATGTATCTCAAGCCGGCATCTATCCTCAAAGATAAGAGCGTCAAATGATACACGTGTAAGGAGAACATAGGTATGGCTGAGACATCAGCAGCAATCACCCAGGCTGAGCCTGAGCATCCGATAGGACAACGGGTACAGCAGCGTTTTCCGGCCTGGCATCACCTGGCGCTGGGAGGAATCACTCTCATTTCTATCTTCATGAACTTCTTCCAATTGGGGCAGAACGGCTTCGGCTCGTATTATCCTGCCGCAGTGAGAAGCATGATGGACAACTGAGCATGATGGACAACTGGCATAATTTCTTTTTTGCTGCCTATGATCCAGGCGGCTTTGTGACGATCGACAAGCCTCCTGTAGGCTTCTGGTTTGAGGTGGCCAGTGCCAAACTCTTCGGCTTCAGCCCCTTCAGCGTGCTGGTGCCCCAGGCACTGGCCGGCGTGCTGTCGGTGCTCCTGCTCTATTACCTGGTACAACGGCACTTTGGGGTGGTGGCCGGCTTGCTCGCAGCTCTCGCTCTGGCACTCAGCCCGATCAGCATCGTGACCAATCGCAACATTACCATTGATAGCACCCTGGCCCTGACCTTGCTCGTGGGTGCGTGGGCAGTGCTGCGTGCTGCAGAGACCGGACGGCTGCGCTGGCTGCTGCTGTCTGCCGTAATCGTAGGCGTCGGCTTCAACATCAAAATGCTGGAGGCCTACCTGGTGGTCCCCGCCTTCGGACTCCTCTACCTGCTTGCCGCTCCCAGGAGCATCTGGAAGCGCATCGGACACCTGGCCTTAGCAGGGGCGCTGCTCCTGGTCATCTCGCTCTCCTGGGTCGTGGCAGTGGATCTTGTACCGGCTTCGCAACGGCCCTATGTTGGCTCTACCCAGGACAATTCGGAGTTAAGCCTTGCCCTTGGCTACAATGGCATCCAGCGTCTCCTTGGAGGATTTGGGAGAGGATTTAGGGGAGGACCCCCTGCAACAAACACTTCCACCAATCGTTCCGTGAACACTGGCAGCAATGGAACTCTCCCTACTTCTGGAAATAGCGGACCGACCAACACAGGGGGGAATGGAGCACCACAACAGCCGCCGTCAGGAGGACCTGGCGGCGCAGGCGGGCTCTTTGATATCGGAACCCCTGGTCCGCTGCGCCTCTTCACCGAACCACTAGGAGGACAGATCGTCTGGCTCTTGCCGCTGGCACTCCTTGGGATGATCGCTCTCGCCTGGCAGCGGCGCCCGCGCCTGCAAAGCGACCGGCAGCAGCAATCGCTGGTGTTCTGGGGCATGTGGCTGCTCACCATGGGCATCTTTTTTAGTGTGGCGACTTTCTTCCACCAGTACTACATGACGGAAATGGCTCCGGCCATTGCTGCGCTGTTCGGAATCGGTCTCGTGACGATGTGGCAGGACTATCGTCGTGCGGGCTGGCGCGGTTGGTTATTGCCTCTAGCGCTGATCGCCACCGTGGCTGAGCAGGTGTACATTCTCACCAGTTATCCTGCATGGGGCCAGTGGATGATCCCGCTCATGGTCGTCCTGAGCGCCCTGGCTGTTGGAGTGCTCGTGAGCGTCCGCATCGCTCCGCTTCTGCGCGTCAAAGCCCCCAGCGCCCGCTTCCTCGTACCGGCGCTGGGCGCCGGGGTGCTGGCCCTCATGCTTGCCCCGACGGTGTGGGCGGGCATCCCTGTCCTCACGAGTACGCAAGCGGATACCCTGGTGGCCGGACCCAGCCAGGGGAACGGCATAGGCGGCAACTTCGCGGGCGGGCGAGATGGGAATGCCAGCGCGAACTCGGCACTGTTTCGCTACCTGGAGGCCAACCAGGGCACAGCGAAATTCCTGGTCGCTGTGCCCAGTTCGAATACGGCCGACGGGATCATTCTCGCAACGAACAAGCCCGTGATGGCACTGGGAGGCTTCTCTGGCAGCGATCCCATCCTGACGACTACCCAGTTAGCGTCCCTGGTCAAGAGTGGGACGGTGCGCTTCTTCCTCCTGAATTCGTTCAATGGAGGAGGACAAATACCCCCGCAGATTCTTGATCGCATCCCCCAACAGTTCAGGAATCCCCCGCAAGGAGGGTTTAGAGGGTTTGGTGGTCAACAAAGCGCACTCAGTACCTGGGTGACGCAGCACTGTAAGACAGTGCCGACGAGCCTGTGGCAATCTTCCTCGACCAGCGCTGGTTCCAGCGGGTTCGGCCGGGGTGCCGCAAACCAGTTATACGATTGCGCTACGACACATTGATGATCCACGAGAGTTTGGGCACTGATTCGCCATAAGGCAGCAGAGCCCAACTCTTGACACTTTTTTGTTGAATGGAATCTTCGTATGTTCAAACTACAACATAGAATTGCAGATTGAAACTCGCCATACGCTCTTCAAATTCAAACAGAAATTTCATCCATGCTGGGAGAGCCGTTATCTTGTCACCAACACCACGCTTGGCTTGCCGAAAATCGCATTGGCGGTACTTCGTCTGCGTAACTACTCAGGTGGTGGATGGATGAGACTGATAACGAGACTAATAACTGGCTCCGAGAAGCAGTAAGGAGTGGTCGTTGCCTTTGATAGAGACGGAAGACAAACAGACACCAGGAGGGTCATCCACCAGAATACAAGATGCTGCTGTCCATCGCTTCCATACGTGGAACAGCACATTCAGGCAGTTCCTGCGCTATTGCCTGGTGGGTGGAGTGAACACGCTCATTGATGTGTTGATGCTCAATGTCCTTCTGTGGCGATTTCCCACGAACAATGTGCAGGTCCTGGTGATATACAATTCCATTGCCTATACCAGCGGCGCAGTGAGTAGTTTTTTCTTGAACAAGTACTGGACCTTTGGGCGCAAGCAGCGAACGACAGGGCGAGAAGTGGTACGCTTTGCCATCACCCTGTCTCTCGAAATCCTATATAGCAATGGGCTGGTGTGGCTAGCAGGCAAGGCGTTGCAGCCATTGATTGCCAATGTCACCTTGTGGGGCAACGCCTCAAAACTCGTGGCAGTGGCAGTTGGTGCGGTTATCTCGTACACCTGTATGCGCTTCTGGACATTTGCCAGTGGATCGCAGGATCAACCGAAAAAGCAGGAAAACCTCCACCAGTCCGCCATTGAATCAACTACTATTCCAGCATCCAGTGTGACAGAGCATGCTCATCACCCCGTCGAGAACGAAAGACAGAAGGGCCCACCAGAAACCCCAGGCCAGGCATCCTGAAAACAAGGCGTAGATGCATTGCCTTCGATCCCCCTACCAGCACGCTGACGACGTTATCCACATCCTTGAGAACCGTTGTAGACTGTTGGAGGTTCTGAAATATTCAGGTATCATGTATAAGAGCATGTGACAACAATCTGGAAAGATAGGGGAAATCGTACTATGATCGATACATCTACCCTGGCATTCATCGCCGCGTTGGTTGGCATAGCGCTTACCTGCCTCGTCTTCTCTCTCCTTCGCCGACGGGAGAGCCGCTATTTCTGGCAACGTCCTGGCCTGACATGGGCAGGAATGAGCTTACTGCTTTTGATCCTCTCTGCCTGTAGTGGCGGCGCAACAGGATCTACCCCGCAAACAACGCCGACCATTACTACCCTGACATTGACACCGCCTGCGCAGCCGACATCAACGCCAACCGGGGCATCTGCGAGGAGCACCGATTGGACCACCTATCATCGTGATAACCGGCGTACGGGATATATAGCAAGCACTCCCGACGCGCACAGTCTGACCAGAACCTGGCGGAGACAACTGGACGGAGCCGTCTACGCGGAACCCCTGGTTGTTGGCAAGCATGTCATCGTCGCGACCGAGGGGGACTCCCTCTACGCGCTCGATCCCACGACAGGAAGCGTGCAGTGGCACACCAATGTCGGCTCTCCCGTACCCCTATCCTCGCTCCCATGTGGGAATATTGATCCGCTGGGCATTACCGGCACGCCCGTTTATGATCCTGCGACCGGCCTGGTGTTCGCCGTAGCGGAGGTCAGTGGACCGGCGCACATCCTGGTAGGAGTGGATGCCGCCAGCGGGCAGGTGAAGGTGCGCCGCTCGGTCGACACCGATGGTATGGACCCACAGGCACATCAGGAGCGCGGCGCACTCACGCTAGCTAACGGGAGGGTCTATATTACCTATGGCGGCCTGGATGGCGACTGTTCCGATTATATCGGCCGCATCGTCGCTTCACGTACTGATGGCCAGGGACCGCTGCTCGTCTACCGGGTGCCGACGCCGCGCGAGGGGGGGATCTGGACGCCGCCGGGAGCGAGCGTGGACGCAGCAGGCAACATCTACGTCTCGGTGGGCAACGGCGCGATCACCGGAGGTCAATGGGATCACAGCGACTCAGTACTGAAGCTCTCTCCCACGCTGCGACTGGAGGATGCGTTTGCGCCTACGACCTGGGGACCTGAAAACGCGAACGACGAGGACCTGGGATCGCAAGGGCCGGTGCTGCTGCCCAACAATTTCATCTTCGCGGCAGGCAAATCCGGCAAGGGATATGTCCTGCGTGCGAATGCCCTCGGCGGTATCGGCGGGCAGGTTGACGTGCAGGATGTGTGTGCCTCCTTTGGTGGGGCAGCCACTGTCGGCTCAACGACCTTTATTCCCTGCACGGATGGGGTGCACCAGATCAGCGTGGACGCGAGCGGGCATATGCACCAGGGCTGGCAAGCCTCGGGGAACATTACCGGCTCGCCAGTGGTTGGCGGTCATACTCTGTACAGTCTCTCCAATGGGATGATCTATGCGCTCAATATGGACAATGGGCAGGTCGTTACCTCACTGAACGTGGGGCAGGCGAATCGCTTTGCGACCCCAACCATTTCTGGCAGCAGCATCTTCATTGGCACACTTACAGGCATCACCGCCGTCAAAATCGCCTGAACGCTTCATCTCTGAATTATGAGGTTTAACTTTTAAACCTGGATATGGGAAATGTAGCATCCTGTCTGGGGGACAGGTATAGCACCTCTTGTGGGCAATACCATTCAGATACCCCATGCTCCTAGCGGAGCACCCTGAACGATGAAATTCATGGCGCAATTCCAGGAGAATAAAGAGATAGGTTGGCTCATCCTCATATAAAGTGAGTCTGGTTGCTTCACAAGTGGAGCTTGATCATGAAACTACGCTGAATGGCTAATCGTATACGTTATGAATCGACAAGCGAGAAACACAACAAGCTGTGGAGATAGTGTTTCCCTTTCCCATTGAAAGCATCATGAAGTGATGGACACTCCTTTTGAGCAACCCCGGCAGATGAGTGAAGCGGAGATGGAGGCCATACGGAACTACTACCAGAAGGTGCAGGAGCACTTTGTTGCCTTGCAAACGTATCACCGCCAGTTACAAGATCTCTACCGCGCCTTGTGTGAACAAAATCTCATTGTGCAGGTCCTCTACCATCAGGTCATGGAGAGCCTTGCCCATTCAACACAAGTGGAAGACCACGTCATGCGAGCCTATGATCAAGCTGTGCGTGAACAGCGCGACATGACCGGGGCCTATCAAGATGCCCTACAAGAGCATCTTCATTTGATGAAGAGCGCCTACCAAAGACAAAATCCCAAAGAGCAACCATAACCTGTTTCCATAAACCGTGGAGCAGGTTTCCCCGGCCGATCATATCCAGATTTATTAGTTAAAGATCATCATTCAGATGAATACTGTTCCTGTTCTGCCATCTTGACCGTTCCCTGCTCGCGTGGGCCAGGTGGGGAAAAGGTGTCCCGGTAGCCGGTCCGCATTCCCCACGGATAGCTGTTGCTGTCAGGAGGGAAGCCATAGCCCTCTTGCTGATAGGATGCTTCCAGTCGCTCCCACATCTGCTCGAATGTGACCGCGTCGATCTCACCAGCAGCATAGCGCTGGCGCAGGATCTCTAACGCGGGAGGATTTTCTGCCGGTGGCCAGCCAAAAATGTCTGCGATCATAGGCAGGATGTACGGGAGGATCCACCTCAGCAACACCCAGGCGAGTCCTATGAGCAGCGCTGCCAGGAACATGGTGGTCAGCACTGATAGAAATATTCCAGGCAACCAGCTATAGTCCCAGTGGTGCCCATGCATCCAGTGATGCCCATGCATCCAGGGGTGTTCAAATCTGTGTCTCATAAATATCCTCTCTTTTAGCTAGTATATAACTACCCCACCTCTTTGGGAAAGAGATGGGGTAGTTATATACTAGCGAACACGAGCAACTTCACGCTGCTTCTGGCCTTGTCCACTCGCTGCAACGGCCCCGGCGCCGTTCAGAGTGCGTGGGGCGCTCTGGGGAGCAGCGCCAGCCCTGCGCGCGGGAGCTGGTGAGGGAGTGTGGGAGGGAGCGTGCTTCTTGCGCTTGCCTGTAGCGGTCAGCAGCCGCCAGCAGAGGAGTGACCCAACCAGCACGCCGCTGATGACGTAGATCGCCAGGGCCCACCAGGTCTGCGTATCACTTCCGGTGCCGATCCAATGAGCGGTGGCGAGGGCATAGACGCCCAGCGTCAAGATATGGAGGCGCCGCCACCAGGTGTAGCCAATGCGCGGGCGTAGCCAGGTACTGATGCCGATGGCGATGCCCAGGTACAATGCCACAATCCCTAAGGCCATCCACACTGTCCGGTAGGAACTGACGAACGGGATGAAGACCGCGCTCCAGCCAAAGTGGGTGAAGGGATCTATCCAGACTGCCAGAACGTGCACCCCGACAAAGATTGTGCTGAGCAGTGTCAGAAAGTTGTGCAGTTCGCTGTTGAGTAAACGCGGCCAGCGACGCGGCGATTGGAGCTGGGTTGAAAGCGCCAGTCCCACTGCTACCGCCAGGGTGAGTAAGATGTAGGCTGTAAAGCCGCCTGCCCGGGCCACGTCCCAGGTGATGGTTTGCCAGATGGTGCTCATATATATAATTCCTCCATAAGATGTACCGGCCATGGTTCCACGGTTTGCCAGGTGCCATCCTCATGTACCAGTATACCCGGGATATGGTGGCTCCGCAAAAATTCTGCTCCCTGCCTGGAACCGAGAATAAAGGCGACTTTCGCTGCCACCTCGGCCTGCTCACACCGGTCCGCCACGACCGAGACCGACCAGAGATCGCTCTCGGCAGGCAGCCCGGTGCGAGGATCGATTAAGTGATGCCGCAGCGTGTTGCCCTGCCACCAGTGGCGATGTGCAATGCCAGAGGTGGCGACGGCCCCGGAATGCAGGGGGATCGTCCACATCTGCTCCTGTCCTGGCACGGCAATCGGCCACTGTCCGGCAGCGGGAGGGAGTCCCAGGACAGCAAGGTCGCCTCCCGCGTTGACCAGGGCGGGACTGATCCCGTTCTGGCGCAGTTGCTCCAGGGCGGCATCGACGGCCATGCCTTTAGCGATACCTCCGAAGTCGAGCTTGATGCCGGCGGGCAGCGTCACGCGCCGGCGGATGGGGTCGACCTTGATACCACGCCAGCGGCCTCCTGGCTCGCCGGGGATGATCGGGTCGAAACCGGGGGCCCGGACGGCCTGGACGGCCTGCAGGTCATCGAAGGTGCGATCATAGCCCACCCGCACCAGTTGATCCAGCAGGGCGGGATCATAGACCCCCTGGGTAGCCTGAGCAGCGGTGAGCGCAGTCGCCAGGACGGAATAGAGCAGGTCACTGACGGCTGTGGCTGTTCCCGCGTGCTCATTGAGCTGCGACAGCTCACTGTCCGGTAAGAAGCGGCTCAAGGTTTGTTCCCACTCAGTAAAGAGCGTATGCACGAGCTGCAAGCCCAGCTCTACCTGGTTTTCGGGGAGCAGCAGGGAGATCGTTGTTCCCATCGCTCGAAATTCCTCACGGCGCATACCGGCGGGAGTGCTATAGTCAGGAGGTGCTGGTTCCGCTGACGGGTGTCGACGAAGAGCTACTCGAGCTACTCGAGCTGCTTGATCCACTGGTGGATCCCTGCGAAGAACTGCTTGACCCAACATTGTTCCCTCCTTGATTCAAGAAATTACTGGATGATGATTTCGATGAAGAAGTCGTCTGAGAAGACCCCGACGAGGTCGAGGTGGACCGGCTGGCTGTTGTCGTGCTACCGACCTGGTGAAAGGCTACCAGGCCACTGAACGTGCCGAAGCTGAGGAGCGAGGCAACGACAAGCCACTTCTTGAACGAGTGGGCCAGGGCCAACGCCCGTGCCTTTGGCATCTTCTCCGGCGGTTTGGGCTTCTGATTTCCACTTCTTAGCTGCGGTCTCTGGTTCTGTAGAACCGGGGGCTGCTGCTGACCGGTGCGTGGGCTGACATACCTGCCTTCATAGAGCTGGTTTTGTTGTGGCCTCCACTGAACGCTTGTATCATATTCGTATGGATTTGTTTCCATCGTTTCTCCAATCTGGATATCGGTTATCAAGGCTTGCTCTCAAGAGGGTTTTCTTTCCTGGTTGCGAGCGGGTGCCTTCTGTTCGATCATTGGGGTTTACTACCCCACGTCTCAA
>WNGP01004284.1_pt1 | contig 11895 bp, 25 predicted proteins | sample 5407671 | NCBI WGS metagenome assembly WNGP01 (sample SAMN13153381, study PRJNA577476) | soil metagenome | isolation source: 40 cm soil or saprolite under Garry oak tree replicate 2 | place: USA:California | collected 2016-06-15 | reverse complement strand
TGGTATCTTGGGTCATACTCTCCGCACCATTCCTCGCGCCTACACCATTCCTTCTCGCGGTCGAGGCGGTCGGTGATCATGCAGCTATCGTGTCCACAATGAGAGCAGACGGTCATGGTTAGTGTTCTTTCCGTTTTCTCAGGTCTTGAGGCCTATGTCTCGCCCCACAGTTGAAGCAGATGTGATGCCAATCCCACTGAACCATTCGAATATCGGGTTTGTTACAGCATTGTTTCATGTTTTGAAGCCTTACCGTTTCTTTAGTATCCATTTGGCGAGGTCGATGCCGCCTTCTAACCATCCTTGATAGTGAAGGTCGGTCTCTCCGTTCTCAGCCTCTTTTTCATACCGTTGGAGATTCTTCTCCAGGGTCACTAGTCGCCTTGTGAGAGCCTTCTTGGTTAGCATAGTTATCACGAAAGCATTTCGGCTTGAGTGTGAATCGCACCATTTTCCCAGTAGTTGGTTCCTGCCTCTTGCCACGACCCAGACCTGTGACATTCAGAGCAGGTGCAGGTGCCATGGAGACAAGTCCTCTTTTTGTCATTCCAGGAATAGAATCGCCAGTGCCCATCTATTGGGCAATCGATTAGAGCCGCACTATCTGTCATGGTGATTACTCTTTCCATCCATAGATTAGTGTAAGCCAGCATTCAGGGCAGTAGATAATCCAGAATCCATCCTCATCGGTGTAGAGTATTCGACTATGTTGATGCCTCTCGTTAACCGTCATTATCGTTTCTCCTCAATCTTGAGCTTCGCTCTCAGAACACGGTACAGCTCTTCTTCATCTTCACAGTCGAACTGGATCATGGCCGCGAATCGTATCATATTGAGAACTTCCTTTGGGTTTGCGAGATCTTCTCCAGTCATCTTCTTGAACTCATCAGCCTTCAATGCCATCCATTGAATGACTTCAGCCTCAGGTGCAAGCAGGGCGATATACGCGGTTTTGGAGAGTTTCATGGTTGTGCACCTAATCGAGATTGTCGGCCAAAGTTGACCTCTATTCTATCTCCCGTTGGGCATTCAAGCTCTAGCATATGGCGATTTGTAGCTATGACATGTTCCTCCCAGGCGAGATTGCAGATACCGCATTTCATTGTCGGGTCTCGATAACGTATCTTATCAGTTGGCAAAGAGTTCCTCTACCGCCTTCTGTTTGTCCGCGATCTCCGGCTCCCCGATATAGTGCTGAGTCATGTCCCAGGTCGCATGACGGGCGAGGCTCTGGATCAGGACCGGGTTATTCTTGTTGTGGCGCCAGACGCTGCGGATATAGGCGTGCCTGAACCTATGAGGATGAACCAGTTTCCATTCGGTGACTCCTGCACCCTGGGCATACTTCTTAGTGAGCTTGTAGAGGCCGTCGGCTGAGAAGTCGAAAATCTTCCCCGTCTTACGCTTGCCGCAGTAGACTTGTAACTGGAAGTAGAGCCACTTTGGGAGGGGATGCTGGCGCTGGGTTCCTCCCTTGCCCTTAACCCATATCGAGCCGTCGTGGAGATCCTGGACCTGAAGCCCTGGGAGAGGGTCGCTAGGCCGCATCCTTAGCACAAACTTCCCGTCTCGGATTAGACTGTATGCACCAAATTCATCAGTGACGGTCTCCCCGTGGTTTAGCCGGTCCAGAACCTTCTCACGGTAGGGTATGAGGCTCTTCTTCTTCGCCCGAGTGAACAACTCGGTAGGCCGTATGTCTCGCCGGTCATGGTTGCCGACTACTTCGCCTCTTCGGAAGCCTGCGCCCTCGCCGATGAGGGCGAGCATGAGGAAGTCTCTCTCACTGGTCTTCTCGGCCAGCTCCATGATTGCCGGGATGTATGGCGTCAGGTCAATCTCGCGTTTCATTGGGAGATCCCCGGCAGCCCTAGCAGAGTTGGGCTTTTCGTCTTTATGACTTCTATCAGCCTCTTGGGTCCCTGGTCTGTCATTACTGCTATGTCAGAGAGGAACTCTTCCTCGAATTTTGATGCTCCGAGAGCGACCTGGGTGAGCTTGTCCTTCAAGTGGTTGAGATAGATTCTGTAGCTTACTGCGTAGAGAGGTATCGGTTTCTTGACAAGTCGGTGTGTCTCCTCGTCGTAGACTCGTTTATCCCGAGCCATGATTGAAGGGGTGCTTATGACGGTCCATTCTTTCATCTTTCCGTCTGCTACTATCTGAGTTTTGAAAACGAGCTTCGGCTGGCCCATCTCCTCGCTCCATTGATAATCCTGTATTCCGAACTTCTTGAGTAGGCTGATTATCTCGCCTTTCGTCCTTTCAGGGTCTGTTTTGGTCCCCTCATAGGGGAGTTTCATCGGCTTGATCATGGCTGATTTCTCTCTTTATCGCGAATCTCCGTTTGGATAGTATTGCTTGGCGAGGTCTTTGATATTGAAGGCCCCTTCATGCTCACGATAGGCCGGTGCTTCTATCTCGATAATCATTCCCCCTGAATCTCGCCTAGCCCAAATCTCCTTACCCTTCAAAGCCTCCCATGTTTCGACGCCGACAGACTTGAGTATTCGAAGGATAACTTCGGTTCCAAACTCTGTGCCATGACGCCCTTTGTGCTCGCCGTTCTCTTTGAGAGGCTTATCAAGCGCATAGCCTCCGAACCCTTGCCCGGTGCCACCGAAGTCGATTGTAAGCATGAAGCTGAGAATCCCATGGTCCTCAATGCCGAGCATAGTATGCTCGATAATGCCTAATTCCTCAGATTTCCCAGAAATCATTCCTGTTTTGTCTCCTTATCGGTACAGCTCATCGTAATACGGGTCATTGGCCATGAACTTGATTGCGTCCATCCAAATTTTGAAGTCAATGCCTGCATCCCGAACCTCATGGTTTGCTCTCTTAAGAATCTCGGCAACCTTCTGTTTCTGTTCTTGTTCATTCATTCGTGATTCTCTCCGTTATCATGAGTCATTTCGACGTTGTAGGCTTCGCCTGACTCGCCGGTGTCTGGATACCTGAGTGTTCGGAGGAAGCTGGCTCGGCTGAGCCTGGCGAGGATGATGTTGAGGGCGCAGTCGATGCAACGGCCGGTGATTCGGCTGGTTCTTCTCGGTCTAAGACACTCAATGCATTCTCGTACAAGCGGTCCAGATGTCGAACCATATTGGCCCTTGCGTACGGGTCTGAGTTGGCTGTTAGGTATCCGAACAGAGTATCGTAGGCGGTTTTCAGCCAATCTTTCAACTCCAGCCTATTTGCTTCCAGGACTGTCCACTGCCTTACGCTGCGCTCTCTGAGCATTCTCTCGTAAAAGTTGAAGGATCAGCTCGCCGCCTTTGCCTCTCGGAACTCGTACAACTATCATCTTTCCTCACTAGTATAGGTCACGATAATGCTTCTGGGAACAGAACCCAGTGAGCTTTCCCCTCATGGTCTACCCATTGGAGGCGTCCATAGGGAAGCTGATGGAGCCATCCCCAATGCCAGATTTCTTGCCTATCGCGGTAGTAGATGCTTCCGGGGATGTTGGGTCCGGGTTGAGGATTCGAATCATCGTATCTTTCTAGACTGAGCTGGGGATTCCCAGGCTTATGGCGCTCCCACCACGCAAGCATCTTTTCCATGAAGAAGTTACTCAGGCTAGAACCGTCCTTCTCTAGAGCTTCTCGGATCTCCGCAACCGTAGCTTGATGCTTCGCTGGAATATAGATCTCAATCCTGTTAGGGTTGACGGGTTTCGGGTGGAGCCCGTGTACGTATGAGGGATTTTCCTGCTCTACCATGTTCTCCTCTGATCTCCGTCTACGTATATTACGTATACGTATGTCGTCTTGTCTACTACTACTAGTCTTAGAAACCTATACGTATACGTCTATGTCAAAGTAGTTACTACCAAGAAAATGGGGTTGTGGCCGTGCCCGCTAGAGAGGCCGGGTTCTCACGGCCTCGATTATCTCTTGGAATCTGGGCGATTGCTGATTATACTGTCAAGAAACTCGCGGAGGTTGTAGAGGCTAGGCGTATCCATACCATCGAAAACTGCTCTGAATGGGGTCTGTGTGACTGCCTGGATGACTAGGAGCGGTTCGCCGTTCTTGGTCTGTTGTAGCGTAGCAATTGGCAGGGGACCGTTGCCTAGAGATGTGTCTAATCTTCTTGGCTGAATTGCTCTCAGAAGCTGTTCTCGGCTAGCCAACTGGCTGGGGCTCCGGGGCTGGCTCCGGTTCCGGCATCGGGTCGCTCATTTTGGTTTGACCTTGACTAATGGCTTACTGTTCTTCGAGGTTGTCGCGGTGACTGGCAAGGGCTGGTATTCGCAGGATCCATCGTGCCCCCTTGTAAGTGTGCAGGCTGTATAGTTGCCGTTGACGTAGGCGTGTCCCTGGCAGCGGTCAGGCGCTATGGTCATAGATCAACACTTCGCCGCCGATTACGGCTGCAAAAGAGGCCACGTCTGCCGGGATTCCTGGGGCTCCGGCGAGACTGGTTAGGAAGTGTCCGGCGGCTGCGAGAAGGGCGACTATGATGGCGTGCTTGTACTTGCTCAACGGTTCCGGGTCTGTTGGAATACTCATTCTTCTATCGCTCTTACCGGCGAGGCTGAGGTTCTTAAGCTATTCTGTCCCGCCTCGAAGCCCTGGCTGTAGGCGACCTTGTTCTCGACACTCCGCAGCCTCCGGTCGAGCCAGACAGCTATTCCTATCAGGGCCCCGAATGTGAATGGGTCGATGACCAGGGAGGGGTCGAGAAGGCTCATTAGCTCGCCGCAGTCTCCAAGACAGTGCCGAAACTGCGGCTTAGACCGATGATTGAAGCAGTACCCCCAGTAACGGCCTTGAATCCGATATAGAAATACTGTACGATTCCAAGAGTGACGGTTACTAGGGTTCCTCCCGTAAGCGTGAACTGTTGAGCCGCTGTTCCCTCCGTCATTTGGGTGGAGAAGGCTGTCAGATCCGTGCCTATACCCGTCCCGTTCGCCGGGACTCCTGTGGTATTGTAGAAGATTCCGAATCCAGCCCCATCCGCAGCCGTATCCGATGAGAGAATGGCCTGTCCGAAGACGAAGAATTTGCCTGTCGCTGCCCCGGCGATACCTGTGCTAGTTCCGAACCCTGTGGAAACATAGGTGAGACTTACGGTCGTCCGTGAGATAGATATGGCGAAGCTCTGCGCTACCGGAACCGGTGCTGGGGCTCCTAGGCTGCTGAACTTCACTCCCAGCTCACCAGTACCGTGCCATTCGCCGGTCCCCCGGTAAAGCCTAGGCTGGACGTATCAGCCGCCTCCTCCTCCTCAAACTCGACCTGAACATTCGTGTTAAGCGTGAAGCCTGGAAGCTGGTTATTCCGGAGGACGGTTACAGGAGAGCCGGACTGATTGATAACGGTCAAGTTTCGTAGACGTTGCTGAGCGACCCAGAGGCCCTTACCGTTGGCGTCGAGCTGGACACTATAGACAGGCATGGTTCTCGGTTAGTAGGCTTACCATTCCCTGATTAGGGCTTCTGAGAGGATGGCCCCTACGAGGGCTGGAATTACGAGTATCTTGGCTGTCTCTTCAGGAATAGCCTCGCCCGCAAGAGCTACCACGATTAGCACAGTGACACTGATCTGTTTCAGCCGATACTTCGTTTTGGCGAGAACCTGCATCTGTCTAGCTTCCTGAAGTCGCGCGTAATTGCATTTCAACTGAGATAGAAAGCGCTGTTATTGTTCCAGTAGTAGTAGTTCTACATCGAATGTTTCTTGGAAGTGCTGGATCTGTTGTCTTTCCAAGAAGTTTTGTCGCATTTCCTACCGCACTGATTAAGGTAAACGTGAAAATCGTGTAGACTTGGGTTGAGCCCGCGAATTGGGAACCGTATTCCATGAACCCCTCTAGAATCGGTGTAACTGTCGGCGAGGTCCCGGTCAATGTCACAACATTGACTATTATCTCTGCCTCATCAAATCCGCTACATGACCGGAATAATCCCGTGGTTCCAGTGGTAGCATTGAATTGTCCCAGTAAGGGGATATGCGCTGTAACGACCATTCAAGCAGCCTCGTAATCGCTATAGATGGCGTCATCAATGAACCACATTCTAGCGGCTCCTGCGGCTCCGTTGAAAATGTGATATTCGAATCGAAGTGTTCCATCATCAATGGGACCAGGATTATTCGTGGTAGTGTGATTCTGGACCCAGAGTCCTGTTCCGAACGTGCGTAGATTAACGTATCTTCCATTCAGGTAGAAATCAAGAAATTGGCCCTTGTCAATATCCACGGTGAATTTGAGGTTGTGCCATAGCCCAAACCAGTAGGTAGTGGGATTGATGTCATACTGGGCGACTTTTTGGGTGAGGAATGGGCGTTCGGTCCCACTCCCTCCTGTCGATCCATCGAGAATATTCCAAATGCCTGTGCTAGGATAGAAGTCCAATTGCATCTCGTACATTTGGCCGTTGACCTGTTTTTCTATGGAGTGGAAGATGTTGCCGTCAATCATCAACCCTGATTGGATGGCGAACCAATGTTCCCAGCCTAAACGGGCACCTGGAGCCGTGAAATCGCGACGTGCTAGGAACTGGGCCGCGTCAAAAATCTGATTGGCCGTTGCGGTTAGGAAGCCCATTCGGAGCATACCATTACCACGGAATGGCCGTATTGAATGGGCCGAGTTGGTCGAGCCGTACTGCGTAGGGCCGGTTACGAATTGATCTTGCTGAATATACAATGCGTTTCCATCATTTGTGCTGAGATGAGTTATGGGGCTTTCAAAATCGTCCTGGTAAAGTATCTGGCCTGTTCTATGTAGCGAAGTGGGAAATCTGAGAAGCGCATCAGCAAGCTTCTGATAATCTAATCCTTGAAGTATGCTCAAAGTCTATCGTATCTCTTGGTTTGTAAAGTTACCATTCATGCCTCAATCACACTTATTCCCGCCTGGGATATGGACGCGGTTCCACCGGTAACCGCTCCGAGCGCCAGCCAGAGTGCATAAGGGGTTCCCGCCACTACGGTTGCAAAGGCGAACTGGCTGAAAGAAGTAACGGTTGTTCCTGAAGCTGGAAATGCCATGTCCAGAAGTCCGAGCCCTGTAGGCGTTGTAGTTCCAGAAGCGGGAACAGAGATGTTTGCAAAGAAGCGGGTTTGAATGTGAAAGCCATCACCACCAGTGTTGCTTGAGCCTATTCCACTCATGATGACAAAAGCCTTTCCGGACACCTTTGTTGTGAAAGACACGCCGATTCCAGTATTCGTCATCGTCGAGTCAAGACTGGCTGTAGAATATGCGCCGAAAATGTTGATTTTGTTCAGGCTTGCTGAGTAACTGCCCTGGCTAAACGTTCCAAGCACATTTGCAACCGCATCATAAAAGGTCAGATTTCCAGAGCTGTCCAACCGGGCAAAGATGCCTCCGATAGGCCGGAGAGACAATTCAACGTCCTCGCCCAAACAGGACCAGTGGAGAGGGTCCTTCTGCCCAGATCAGGTTAACAGTGGTCGAGGAAGCGGCGCTGAAGTCTATCGTCTGCACGTTGAGGGAGAGCATGCGCCAGACATCTAGCTCTAAGCTTGTCGAGGCGGGTATGGGCAGTGGGTTTATCGTGGCCTCTTCAAAGACCACGTTGACCGTGATGGCGCCCGTGTTGTAGATTGTTATCCAGTTGATGCGAGTGTCAGTCCGCAGCTTTGCCGTGGTGTTGACTGTGAGGATCTTCCCTTTGGGTCCGTAGGTCGTGTAGGTTTTCTGCTCGCTCATCTTATCAGTCCCCGAATATCCCCCGTTGTGAGAAAGTAGAGCAGGCGGGCTATGTACGGCTCGCTCATCAGCCGCAGAAGCGTCATCTGGAAGCTCACTGGTTGATATTCCCCGGTATTATCTGGCTGATTAGACTGTAGCCTGAGAGGCCGACGATTACCGCGGCGACCACTATCAGGAACAGGGTAACATTCTGGCTCATTATCCTGTCACCACCATAATCATACCCGTAACGATCGCGAAGACCCCCATCAGGTCCAGGATGATGCCGAGGGGTAGGCCGATGATTGAGGCGTCAGCCGGTACAGAGACAAGGATGGCAGCGGCGCCGCCGATTATCAAGGCGACTCCGAGAGGACGGCCCGAGAGGCCTGTTATCTTCCCGACCTCTTTGACTCCGGGTAGCTGGCTCAAAAGTTGAACAGTCCCGCCTTAACATTGGCCGTGTTAGTCGTCTGGTAGGTGTGAGTGGACTCGCTGATGGTTGAGGGCGAGTAGTTGTAGACTTCGCTGACTGAGAGGCTTCCGGCTCCGCTTGCTGCTGAGCTTGCGCTCGGATAGATTGCCTGAGTTGCCATCTGAGGTGTTGAGAGAGAGGGGCTTACAGAGCCTCCGCTTTTACCAAGCATGAAGTAGACCAGGATGCCTACTACTCCCACAATTGCTATTCCGATCACTGTAGATGATTTGACCATTACCGTATCACCATGAACACTGCGAAAGCAGCCACCGCGAGGAATCCGAGTATCAGGTAGAGGTTCAAGCCTCCATCGCTTGTCATGCCGGAGCTGTCGCCTGTTGGAGCCGAAATATAGTTAGTTACTGGGTTGTAGTTGATTGGGGGAAAAGGACTTGAAGGCGGTTGAATATTGCCGCCTTGAGCGAGAGGGAACGGCTGAGTATTTCCAGCGTAGCTGGGGGTGTTGATTCCTAGGATTTGCTGTTGGATCTGCGATATTCCAAAGTCTGTGAAGACCAATTTGTCATGGCACACCCAACATTCCGAGTAGGTAGTATCCGAGGGCTGAGCCTATCATCGCGCCTATTGCGTGATGCATCGTTGAAGAACCATTAACCATACTGGTTATGGCTACGCCTGCGCCTGCGCCGACGATAGAGCCTATCCAGCTTCCCAAACTTTGGTTAGCCTCTCACTGGCTTAACCAGGGCCAATGCGAACACGTTCACCGCTACGGTTGTTGTCTGGGCTACAATCCAGTAGGCTGGAAAAGCCACCTGGGCGACAGGGGGAATATAGATTCCCGGCGCTGGCAAGCGTGGACGGCTGTTGGACGAGAACAGCATGGCTTGAGCATCCCAGAACAGCTTCTGACTAGTGTTTGAGATCTCGACGTCGAACTGGAAGTCTCCTGAGTTGCCTACTGCGGCATTGATGTAGAAGTCTACGATGGTCGCTGCCTCGTTCTTGGAGAGCGAGAAGGGCAGGGTTCCGGTAGCTACGGATGAGCCTCCCTGGACGCGGTAGATTGTGCCGTACTGTTTCGATGCGCTGGTTCCTAGTCCGGCGGCTGTGGATCCTGCGAAGTTGATGACCCATGTCTGAGTGTTCCGGCTGGTTAGCTGTACGGGGGCTTGGAATGCCATTTAGCTTGACCCTGCCATTGGAGCGACGTACTTCTGGTAGACGAATAGGCCGGAGATCACGGCTATGACCGTGACGATGAATCCGATAATGAGTCCACTATCCATTCTTGTCTTAACCTGATGACCTCCAATATATTGGAGGGGCTTCTATTTAACGAATCGGGCTATTCCAGACGCCAAAGCTTCACGTCTCCGGGCCACGAGTGGAGCAGAACCAGTTTGGGATTCGGGTAGTGGGTCTCGATGATCATGCCCTTCTCCGCGCCCTCAATGTCTATCTTGATAGCGTCAATCTCAGCCCTGACGTAATGGATGCGCGGGTCTGTGAACGTGTAAGCTTCCTTGTCTATGGCTATGACCCGTCTAGCCCCATGCTTCAGGAACCAGTAGGGCGTGTCAATGTATGAACCGACGTCAAGAACGATAGTTCCCCGGGGATAGTAGGCTTCCCAGAAGGGCCCTTCTCCCCTCTCATAGTGCAGCGGGTCAGGCTCGCTCATACCTTGATCTCTGGATGGCCCGTGATATTGGCATGGCTTGCTACACAGTCCCAATGCACCAACGCCTTCTCCCCCAATCCGAAACACTCCTGGCTTATCCGGGTATCCAGCATTGTCCAGTCTATCTGAGCGACCCGTTGGAAGACGAGGTCCCATATCTTGCGAGGCATCCAGGTAAAGCCGAGAGGGAAATAATCAGTCTCTAATTCGCCTCCCTGGACCCAGCTTGTGATCGAGATAATGACCTTGACCGGCTTAGGCTTGGCCGGGAGATAGTTGATGATGCGTTCCCGTGCCCTTGGCGAAAGTTTGTCGAGGCGTCGAGTGTTAAGCTGCCGGTGTACCCAGACCAGATGTTTCCCATCAATCGCCCGGATGAGATAGGGGGCTGTGTGAATACGCTCAGGCTTCTTTTCCACGTAGCGTTGGAACCGCCTATATGTCTCATATCCCATCTCGACATCATGCTCGTGGATTAGCAAGCCCTGAGGCGTCATGTACTTGCTGATCTCCTGAGCATATGGGAGGCCGATGTTTCCGGGGCTGAAAACATGTGTTGGAAGAGTCAAGCTACCATAACCGTCATAGTCTTAGCGTCACGATCGACGTAGAGGAACTCGTGACTCTTCCGGTCCAATCCTTTCACCTGGTCTCCTGCCGGATAGAAGTATTCGTTGAGAAACTCTATGTCGCGGGGTAGGTCTGTCTGGAAGAGGAAGAGCCGGTTAGCCTGCTTCGGAATCATCGTCGGAACATCAGTGGTTCTCCGGCTGATAATGGTGAATCCTACTCCGCGATGCCGTCCTCCCTTGATGAAATACTCGAACCTGCGGTCTTTCGAGATCTTCTCTAGGAGAATGTCGCTGTCGTCTATGACGACCATCATGTTTCCCTCTTGGAGGGCGACGGCTATCGTCTCGTACACCTTGTCCGGGTCGAGGGTTACTAGACGGTTCTTGTAGTCTTTGAACTCGTCAGCCTGGGGCGTAATCACGAGGACTCTATGGAAGGTTTTGAGGAACTTCCGTGTAAGGTAGGTTTTGCCGCCTCCCGACTCGCCGAGCACGAGTATCCGGGAGCTGTTGGAGAGTTCTATCTCGGTCATTTCGGATTTGCTCGTTCTAGGTAGTCCTTAGCATCCTTAGCCAAGTCTGGGGGGATAGTCTCTGTTCCGGTCGGTTTCGGCTGGAACATGCTCTTGACCCGTTCCTGGATAGTGGGCGCTGCGGCAGGCTTCACAGTCTCCTGTCCCGCCGCCGCCTTCACAAGGTTCTGACTGTTCTTCCAACGGGCTCCCATCACCAGCTTAGCCATTATTCCACCTACCACTATCAAGGCAAATATCTCAGGAGCGAATTGGAGCCAGTTGCCCATGAAGTGATACTTCTGATCGAGCGCCTCCATGGCCTTGATGATATTGTCAGTGTCCTGCTCGTTCCAGCGATACTTCGCCTTCTCATCCCCGACAGGAGCTTCAAGGAACTGGTTCCACCGGGCGGCTGCCATCTGGATTGTGGGGCGTAGCTCGGCGGCTGTGAGAGGGATCTCTTTCTTGGCCGGTTCAGCGTCAGGCTTCTTCTCCTTAACCGGCCTTCCGAAGCGTCCCTTCTTCTGGGTCTGAGCTGCCTGTTCCAGCTCAGGAATCTTTTCGAGCTTGACAGGTTTCTCGGTTGTTTTGAACTCGGCTTTCTCAGCCTGTTTCTTAGCCGGAACCGGTTCCGGTTTCTGTTCTACTTCTGCCACCAGAAATACCTCTCTTTCTTAGCTTCCGGCTTCTTCTCCGAAGGCGGAGAAGGCTTCGGTCCAGTGAGAGGACTGTTTTTGGGTTTAGGGGGTTTAGGCTTCGCCTTGACTGGCGGAGGCGGCTTTGACCCCTTCTTTTCCACTGGAACCGGTGTAGGCTTCTTTTTCTTGGCCGGGGCAGAGGAGGTCACAGAGGAGGGCGACTGCGAGGATGAGGCAGGCGGGGAACCAGATGAGGATGGCTGTGATGTCGCCAAGGCTAACTCTTCGCCTCGAGATAGCCCTCAACCAGCTCCATTATGACGTCCGAGACGGGTTTTCCTTCGTTATCAACCCGTTCCCGGAACTCTTTCCAGAT
>WNGP01004282.1_pt1 | contig 11899 bp, 7 predicted proteins | sample 5407671 | NCBI WGS metagenome assembly WNGP01 (sample SAMN13153381, study PRJNA577476) | soil metagenome | isolation source: 40 cm soil or saprolite under Garry oak tree replicate 2 | place: USA:California | collected 2016-06-15 | reverse complement strand
ACGCCGCTGGCGACGCCGGCGGCGTTGACGGTGGCGACCGCCGGAGCGGCGGACGACCACGTGATGATGCGATTGGTGAGGATCGTACCGGCCGAGTCGAACGGTGTCGCGATGAACGCCGTCGTGTTGCCCACCGACACGGTTGCCGTCGGCGGCGTAACGGTCACGGACGCCACCGGCGGCAGCGTCACAACGATCAGCGCCGTGTCGCTCTTCGATTCGCTGGTCGCGATGATGCTGGCCGAGCCCGGCGCAACGCCGGTTGCGACGCCAGTGGCGTTGACGGTGGCGACCGCCGGAGCGGCGGAGGACCACGTGATGGTGCGATTGGTGAGGATCGCACCGGCCGAGTCGAACGGTGTCGCGATGAACGCCGTCGTGTTGCCCACCAACACGGTTGCCGTCGGCGGCGTAACGGTCACGGACGCCACCGGCGGCAGCGTCACAACGATCACCGCCGTGTCCGCAACGCCGGACGTGTCGACCGCAAACACGCTGTCTTGCCCCGGGTTCTGGCCGGCCTTGAAATGGCCGACCGCGCGGCCGCGGCTCGGGTTCGTAACGCCCGTAATCTGGCCACCCGTCGTACCGCGTACGTCGAAGGTGACTGACAGCGGCACCATGTCACCGGCCTGACTGGTTCCCTGGACGGTGAGGTCGGTGCCTTGATTGAGATGCAGTGATACGAGTGTCGGCGATATGCTGAGTCGAGCGAGTGGCTCGTTTGTCACGGCCGTGCGCGGTTCGAGCTGGCACGACACGGCCGCGAGGGCAGCGACGATACAGACAGGATTTTTGAGCAAGGCAAGACGGCACGATAGCTTGTGCATGTACGGCATCGGATCAGCCCCCAGGTGCGGGAAAACTGGGAAAACGAAAGGGCCGCCTGCGTGCGACCGATTCGGTCGATCCGCTGGCGGCCCGGCTGGCGTGGCGAGTCACACTCGCTGTAGCCCCGCAGCTCTGCGACACCGCCTTTCGACGGCTTTGCTCTGAGCAGCTTGGCGAAGATGGGAAAACCGCGGGCATTCGGTCGTGAGCGGAGTCACACCCGTACTGGGCATTCGGAGCATGTAACTCGTTGTGACGTAGGGCCCACCGTCTACGGATTCGCGTCAATTTTGAAACTGTAAGCGCGGTACAACACTCCCCTCAGCGGGAGTGTAGGCGACCGCTGTATTGGTTTACGCCACAGCGAGTTACATGTGTGGGTGTTGTGGCCCGGAATCTGCCGAACCACGCCGCCGTGCCCGCCGACACAGCCTACACCTGCGAAGAAAGTCTGGTCGAGGTCCTGACGGAGCGTCTGGACGTCGCGTGCGACGCGCTGCGGGAATCGGCGGCACTGCTGACGGCGACGGAGCGAGAGCGGGCGCGGCGCCTCGCTTTCGCCCGCGATCGGCGCCGGTTCATCGTCGCCCGTGCGCGGCTGCGGCAGCTGCTCGGGACGCGCCTGGGTGCGCGGCCCGCCACGATCGAGTTGACCTCGGGCCCCTACGGCAAGCCGATGCTCGCGCCGCGATTTCGCGCGTCGGGTCTGCGATTCAACGTCTCCCACTCTGCCGATCTCGCAGTGTACGCGTTTGCCCGCGGACGCGAGATCGGGGTCGACGTGGAAGCGATTCGCCCGATTCCCGATGCCGACGAGATCTCGGCCCGCTTTTTTTCCGCGCGCGAAGCGGCGGCGTACGCCGCCCTCGATGCCAACTCGCGTCCGATGGCCTTCGTCAACTGCTGGACGCGCAAGGAAGCGTTTCTGAAAGCGCTCGGCCGTGGCCTGAACTATCCGCTCGATCGCGTCGAGGTGTCGCTCGCGCCGGGCGCGCCCGCGACGATCGTCTGCGTTGCGGACACGCCCGGGGACGCGTGCGGCTGGCGCTTGGCGAGCTTCACACCGGCGCACGGTTTCGTCGGCGCCGTCGTCGTCGAGCAGTGGCTGCAGTGAACTACCAATCCGGTTGGGTCACCGACGAGGCACGGATGTTCCGGACGTCGGTCCGCCAGTTCATCCAGAAGGAGCTGGTACCGCAGCAGGCCCGCTGGCGCGAGCAGCAGCGCCCCGATGCCGAGGCGTGGACGGCAGCGGGGGCCGCGGGCATGCTGCTCCCGGACGTGCCCGACAGCTATGGCGGCGGTGGCGGAACGTTCGCACACACCGCGGTGGTGCTGGAGGAGCTCACGCAGGCCGGCGTGCATTTCGGCTTCAGCATCCAGAACATCGTGGCGCACTACCTCCTCGCCTACGGCAGCGACGCGCAGAAATGCCGCTGGCTGCCGCGTATGGCGCGGGGCGACCTGGTGGCCGCCATCGCGATGAGTGAGCCAGCCGCCGGTTCCGACCTGCAGGGCATTCGTGCCACCGCGCGGCGCGTCGGCGACTGCTACGTCATCAACGGCTCGAAGACGTTCATCACGAATGGCTGGCACGCCGGCCTCGTTTGTCTGGCCGTCAAAACCGACCCTGCCGTCGCGGGCTGGAAGGGCATCTCGCTGATCTGCGTCGAAACCAAGGACCTGCCGGGATATCGCGTGGGGGCCGCGCTCGACAAGATCGGCATGCACGGACAGGACACGTGCGAGCTGTTTTTCGACGATGTGCGCGTCCCGGCCGCCAATCTCCTGGGAGGGGCGGAAGGGAAGGGGTTCTCCCAGATGATGGAGCGTCTGCCGTATGAGCGTCTGACCGTCGCCGTGGGCGCGGTCGCCGCGGCGGAGCATGCCGTGTCCATCACCACGAAGTACGTGAAAGAGCGCACGGCGTTCGGGAAGCCGCTGCTCGATCTGCAGAATACCCGGTTCACGTTGGCGGCGTGCAAGACGCAGGCCCAGATCGGCCGGGTCTTTGTCGACAACTGCATCGAACGGTTCGTCGCCGGCCAGCTCGACGACGTCAGCACCGCCATGGCCAAGTATTGGCTCACCGAGTGCCAGTGCCGAGTGATCGACGACTGCCTGCAATTACACGGCGGCTATGGCTACATGACCGAATACCCCATCGCCCGCATGTGGGCGGACAGCCGCGTCCAGCGGATCTATGCCGGCACGAACGAAATCATGAAGGAGCTGATCGCGTGGTCGCTTTGAAGGATGTGTGCCTCCACACCCTGATCGAAGAACAGGTTGCGCGTACACCCGATCAGACCGCCCTGGTGTTCGAGCAGCAACGCGTCACCTACGCCGAGCTGGACCGGCGGGCGACGCGCGTCGCGCGACACCTACGGCGGCTCGGCGCCGGCCCGGAAGTGCTCGTGGGCCTCTGCCTCGAGCGGTCGTTGGACATGGTGATTGGCATCCTCGGCGTCCTGAAGGCGGGCGCGGCGTATGTGCCGATGGATACCGCCTACCCGCGCGAGCGCATCGCCTTCATGCTCGGCGACGCGAACGTGTCGATCCTGCTCACACAACAGCATCTCGTTGCGAGCCTCCCCAGCGTCGGCCGCGTCGTGTGCATCGATGCGCTCGAGTCGACGAACGGCGACGAGGCGGGGCGGCAGGAGCCGGAGGTCCGGCCCGATAACGTCGCGTACGTGATCTACACGAGCGGCTCGACGGGCCGTCCCAAGGGCGTCTGTATCGAGCACCGCAACATCGTCAATTACGTCCGGGGCGTGGCCGGGCGACTGCGCCTCGAGCCCGGGATGCGGCACGCGACGGTGTCGACCATCGCGGCGGACCTGGGCAACACCGTGATCTTCCCGGCGCTCGCGACGGGCGGCGTCCTCCACGTGATGTCGCAGGAACGGCTCGAGAGCCAGGCGCTGCTCTCGGAATATTTCGAGCGCGAGCAGATCGACGTTCTGAAGATCGTCCCCTCACATCTGGCGGCGCTGCAGACCGGCCGGCACCCCGAGCGCGTCATGCCGGGACGCCGTCTGATCCTCGGCGGCGAAGCGTCGCGGCTCGCCTGGGTCGAGCAGCTGCGCGCGCTGGTGCCGCAATGCGAGATCTTCAATCACTACGGCCCCACCGAAACGACGGTGGGCGTGCTCACCTATCATGCCGGACGACAGCTGCCCTCCACGCAGTCCGGGACGATGCCGTTGGGGAGCCCGCTGCCGAACAGCCGCATGTACGTCCTGGATCCCGCCGGGCAGCCGGTGGCCCGCGGTGAGGTGGGCGAGCTGTACATCGGCGGTGCGGGGGTGGGGCGCGGCTACCTGAACCGCCCGGAGTTGACGACTGAGCGATTCGTGCCCGACCCGGTCGATCCGGCGCGCGCCGGACGCGTGTATCGGACCGGCGATCTCGTCCGCCAGCTGGCGGACGGTGACTTCGAGTTCTGCGGCCGGATCGACCATCAGATCAAGGTGCACGGCTACCGCATCGAGCTCGGGGAAATCGAAGCGACCCTGCGCGAGCACGGCGGGGTGCGGGAAGCGGTCGTCCTGGCGCGCGACGAGGAGTCGGGTGGGAAACAGCTCGCCGCGTGCATCGTCCCGCGACGCGCGCAGCAACCGCTGTGGGGGCTGTCGAGCCTCCACGGGCTGCCCGATGGCGCCGTCGTGGCGCACCTGAACCGCAACGAAACCGACTACATCTATCACGAGATTTTCGAGCTTCAGGCATATCTGCGGCACGGCATCACGATCCAGGACGGCGACTGCATCGTGGATGCGGGCGCCAACATCGGCTTGTTCACGGTATTTGCCAGCCGCCTCGCCCGCGACCTGCGCGTGATCGCCTTCGAGCCCAATCCTGCGGCGTTCGCGTGCCTCGCGGCCAATGCGGGCGCGTGGGGTGCGGGGGTGCGCTGCCTGCCGGTGGGCCTGTCGCGTGACAGCGGGACCGCCGAGCTGACGTTCTTCGAAGGTTTGTCCCTGCTCTCCGGGTTCTACGCTGACGCGGCCACGGAACGCGAAGTGGTCAAGAACTACGTGCTCAATCAGCAGGGCGAGGGCGCGGCCGCGGCGCCAGTCGCCGCGATCGACGCATTGATCGACGACCGGCTGCACGCGAAAACGGTCACCGCGCAGCTGCGCCGCTTGTCGGATGTGCTCGCAGAGGAAGGCGTCACCCGCATCGACCTCCTCAAGATCAATGTCGAGAAGAGCGAGCTGGACGTGCTCATGGGTCTCAGCGCCGATGACTGGCCCAAGATCCGCCAGCTGGTCATCGAGGTCGATCGCCAGGACAACCTGGCACCGATCACGACGCTGCTCGAGCAGGTCGGCTTCGACGTGTTGGTCGAACAGGACCCGCTGCTGCGCAAGACCGAGTTGTGCTACGTGTACGCGATTCGCCCGTCGGCCGGTTCGCGCCTCATCCGGGAGCAAGCCGCCGACGCGCACGTCCGTGCGGTGCCGGCGGTGGACACCGCGGTGCTGACGCCCGCGACGCTCCGCAAGCACGTCATGGAGCGGTTGCCGCAGTACATGATCCCGGCGGCATTCGTGCTCCTGGATCAGCTGCCGTTGAACGCGAACGGCAAGATCGATCGTCAGGCGCTGGAAGCGACGATCCCTACCGCGCATGCGGGGGACGGGAAGGCTGGACCGGCGACGGCCGACGCCCGGCCGCTGACGCAAACCGAGCGCACGCTCGGCGCCATCTGGGCCGAGCTGCTGAAGGTCGACCGCGTCGGACTCAACGACGATTTCTTCGACCTCGGCGGCCACTCGTTGCTCGCGATCAGTGTGGTGTCGCGCGTGCGCGATGCCTTCGAGGTGGATCTGCCGCTGCGGAATCTGTTCGAGCGGCCGACCCTGTCGGCGCTGGCCGAGGCGATCGATGCGCTGGCATGGTCGGCAAACGGCGCCCCACAACCCGGAGGAGCGGGCGCCCGGGAAGAGATCGCGGTGTGAGCGTCGCGGCGTTTCTTGCCGAGCTGCGGAGCCGGGACCTTCAGGTCTGGGCGGAAGGCGACCAGCTGCGCTGCAATGCTCCGGCCGGTGTCCTGACGCCGGCGCTGCAGGAGGAGCTGCGGCGCCGCAAGCGCGACATCCTGGAATTCCTGCACTTCTCGAAAGTGTTGACGCGGCAGGAGCAGGCCATCGTCCCGCTGCAGCCGCGCGGCCAGCGCGCTCCGGTGTTTGCGCTCGGTGGTCACAACGGGGACGTCTTCTGCTACCGCCCCCTGGCTCAGGCGCTCGGCGATGACCAGCCGCTGTTCGGGCTCCAGCCACCGGGCCTCGATGGCAAGAGCGAGCCGCTCACGCGCGTCGAGGCGCTGGCCGCCTACTTTGGGGAACAGATTCGCGCATTCCGACCCAGCGGTCCGTACGTCCTTGCTGGATATTGCGCCGGCGGCACGATCGCCTTCGAGCTGGCGCAGCAGCTGCAGCGGCAGGGCGGGCGCGTCAGTTTCGTCGCGCTCATCGCCAGCCCCTATTCCCACTGGTACCGGCACCTGCCACAGCTCCGCGCGCGCGTGATGCACGGCGTGGAGTGGGCGAGCAGGCACGTCCAGGCGCTCGCGAGCATGTCGGGCGGTGCTCGGCGCCGGTACATCGCCGAGAAGCTCCGGTGGCGGCAGGAACGGCGCGCGGTCCGTGCAGCCGCCCCGCCCGATCCGGCGCGTGCGGTATTCGCCCGCGTCCAGGAGGCCACGCTCGTCGCGGTGCGTCGCTACACGCCGCGTCGGTTCGAGGGCCGCGTCGGCCTGTTCGTGCCGAACGCTGAATGGCTCCGCACCCGCAACGCGCTGCTGCGGTGGCGCGCCTTCGCGTCCGACCCCGAGGAGTATTGCGGGCCGGACGGTTGCAAGGGCGAGCTCATGCTCGAAGAGCCATATGCGCCCGTGACGGCCGAGCTGATCCGCCGCTGCCGCGATCGCCTGACATGACTACCGTCGCGTTGTGGGTCGTGGGCGTGGCGGCGGCGTTCGCCGTCTACACGTACATCGGCTATCCGGTCGCGCTGTTCGTCCTCGCGATCTTCCGGCGTCGCCGGTCGGGGGACGCGGGGCCGGGCGCGGGGCCGGGCGCGGGGGAGGGCGAGGGCGAGGGCGAGGGCGACGGGGAGAAACGGGCGCCGGCCGATTGGCCGCGCATCACCATCGTCCTGCCGGTCTACAACGAAGCGGCGGTCATTGGCGACACGTTGGAAAACCTCTTGAAGGTGGACTATCCCGCCGACCGCCGGGAGATCCTCGTGCTGTCCGACGCGTCAACGGATGAGACCGACGCGGTCGTGCGGGGCTACGCGCACCGGGGCGTCCGGCTGATGCGCATCCCGGTCCGTGGCGGCAAGACAGCTGCCGAGAACGCCGCGCTGCCGTTCCTGCGCGGCGAAATCATCGTCAACACCGACGCGTCCGTGCGCGTGCACCGCGAGGCGGTGAAGCGGCTGATTGCCGCGTTCGCCGATCCCACCGTGGGCGTCGCCTCGAGCTACAATGTGAGCGTGGCGCGCATGACGGCGCACGCGAATGCCGCCGAAGGTTGGTACGTCGGCTACGACATGTGGGTGCGCGACCTGGAGTCACGCGTCTCCGGCAGTGTCGGGGCCACCGGGTGCCTGTACGCCGTGCGGGCGCCGATTCACAGTCAGCGCCTGCCGGGCGCACTGACGCGCGATTTCGCCGCCGCGCTGCTGGCGCGTGAGCGCGGCCTGCGGGCGGTCTCGGTGCGTGGTGCGATCTGCTTCGTGCCGCGCATCGCGTCGCTGCAGCACGAGTATCGGCGCAAGGTGCGCACGATCACAGGCGGCATCGAGACGCTCTATTTCAAGCGCGGGCTGCTCAATCCGTTTCGCTACGGGTTGTTCGCCTGGATCCTGGCGAGCCACAAGGTGTGTCGCTGGCTGATGCCTCACGTCGGCCTCTTGACGCTGCTCGCCCTCGCCGGTCTCGCGGGAACCGCGCCGTGGGTCGTTTGGGGTCTCGGGCTCGCCGCGTTTGCCGCGGCGTGCGGCTTGGTTGGGTGGGGGTGGCCGGAACGCTGGCAGCTGCCACGGATCCTCGCCGTGCCGGCGTACCTGGTGATGGGGAATTTGGCCGCGTTGCACGCTTCGATCCGCGCGTTCCGTGGCGCGAGCGTGCCGATCTGGGAGCCGACGCGCCGCCCGCTGACCTGACCTACCAGGCCCCGCGCTTCCCGGCGATGACCGGGAAGGTGCGGAGCATGATCTTCATGTCTTCAACCACCGTGCGGCGCTCGATGTACTCCAGATCGAGCGCGACCTTGCGCTTGACGTCCTCGACCGAGCGATCGTAGGGCTGGTTCACCTGCGCCCAGCCGGTGATGCCGGGGGGGACGCGCTGCCGGTCCTGGTAGCCATCGATCTCCTGGCGCAGGCGCGCGAAAATCGCGGGCTGCTCCGGCCGCGGCCCCACCACGTTCATGTCGCCGTTGAGCACGTTGATGAGCTGCGGAATCTCATCCAGCCGGTAGAGGCGCAAGATCCGCCCGATCGAGGTCACCCGGGGATCGGTCGGTGCGGCCCACACCTCCCCCTGCGGACCGCCGCTCACCGTCATCGTGCGGAATTTGTAGATCGTGAACGGCCTGCCGCCCCCGTCCGTGCTGCGCCGATTGTTCCCGGCGGGCTGGCCGCGCGCGCGCCGATCGAGTCCGATCCGCGTCTGCGTGTAGAAGATCGGTCCGGACGATGTCAGCTTGACGGCCACCGCGATCGCCGCCATCAGCGGCGCCGTCACCACGAGGCCCAGCATCGCAACCATCACATTCAGGGCGCGGCACAGCGCGTCGTGAAACGCCGGCTGCGTCGCGGGGGAGATGTCGCGCGCGTGGCGCGCGAGGGCGGGGCTCGGAGAAAGGCGAACGCTCGTCATGCCCGCGCACGGCTTGCAGACGCCATGCCCTGAATGCGGGCGCGGCACGTCCGCTCATATCAACAGCTTAGCGTCGCGACGCTTTCGTTTGTCGCACGCGGGTGACAACAGTTTTGTGGGAGACTTGCTACGTGGGCGACCTGCTACAGCGTCGCCCGACTCATTCTTCTTCGGGTGCCGTCAGCAGTTTGCGATGCAGACCGTGCCGCTCCATCAAACGATAGAGTGTCGTGCGATCGACCGCGGCGGCGCGTGCGGCGCGCGACATGTTGCCCCCCGCCCGACTCACGAGCTGGGTGAGATAGCGGAGCTCAAACTCCGCGATGAGGCGGTCCCGCGCGGCGTAGTACGGCTCTTCGGTCGACACGTCCCGTGGCGTCCACCCCGGTCCTTCGGCGGTGAGCTGCTCGCCGAGCGACGGAATGTCCTCGGGGCGGATCTCGATGCCGGGCTCGAGCAGGACGACCATGTGCTCGATGACGTTCTGGAGCTCGCGCACGTTGCCCTTCCAGGGCCGCGCCCGCAGCGCGCGCACGGTGGCGTCCGTGACCTTGGGCAGCGGCGCGCCGGTATCGCGATGGCGCGCCCAATAGTGCGCGAGGAAGTGCTCGGCGAGCAGCCGGATATCCGTCGGGCGCTCCCGCAGCGGCGGCACGTGAATCGGCACGACGCGCAGCCGGTAGTACAGGTCTTCACGCAATAGGCCCGCCGCGACCGCCTCTTCGGGGTTGCGGTTGGTGCTGGCGATGAAGCGGACGTTGACCACCGCGTCGGTGGACTCACTGCCCACGCGCCGCACGACGCCGTCCTGAATGACGCGGAGGAGCTTCGCCTGAATCGGCTTGGACATCTCGACCAGCTCGTCCAGCAGCAGCGTCCCGCCATTGGCGGCTTCGAGCAGACCGGGCTTGTCGCGCACGGCGCCGGTGAACGCGCCCTTGCAGTGTCCGAACATTTCTGACTCGAGCAGCGGCTCGGGGAGCGCCGCGCAATTCACCGCGACCAGCGGCCGGCTGCTGCGCCGGCTGTGGTGATGGATGAACTGCGCGATCAGCTCTTTGCCCGAGCCGCTCTCGCCCGTGATGAAGGCCGACGCATTGGTCGCGGCGACTCGGCGGGCGAGCTCGATCGTCTGACGGAACGAGGGCGCCGCGCCCAGCACCGTGATCAGCTCGCTGTTGCCATGCTCCCGCGCGAATTGCGCCTGCATGGCGGACGATTCGCGGGCGACGATCACCGAGTGGGCCGCGCGGCCGAGCAGGATCTGGAGGTGGGTGCCCGAGAACGGCTTCGGCAGGTAATCCCACGCGCCCGCGCGCAGCGCCTCGAGGCTGGAATCGAGGCTCGGGTTCCCGGTGATCATGATGACGATCGTGTCGTCGTGCGCATCGAGGCACAGCTGGAGCAGCCGCATCCCCGAGATCTCGGGCAGGTACAGATCGAACAGCGCGATGTCGAACTTCTGCCGTCTCAGCGCGTCGCGTGCTTCCTCGCCGCGCGTGCAGACGGTGACCTGATAGCCCTCGTGCCGCAGCACGCTCGCACAGCTCTCCCGCAGCGTCCGATCGTCATCGACGATCAGCACACTGATGCCCGCCTTCAGCTCGGGCGTGAGCTGTGCCAGTCCGATGACATCTCGTGCGGGGCGGCGTGTCGAGCCGCGCGCGTTGGATATAGGTGACGCCATTGTCTCCCGTGCCCTGCGTTGGGGCCGGGGCACCTCTGAGGCACGGATCGAGCCGGGTCGGGGGGGGAATGAGTGGCGCGACAAGCCATGGTTTTACATGCATTTGGCCGCGTTGTCAAGTTCGCTGTTGCGCGTGTGCGACAGGTTTAAGTCCGTCGGCGAGTGGGGTGTAAGCGCGCTGCTACACTCTCGCGCTAGTGCGATGTCGCGCGGTGAGATGCGGGTTGCAGTCCGCAGCCTTGTGTGCGGTATCACCCTTGCGGTAGGGGAGCGTGATGACCGATCTCCCTAGCGCCCCGCGCAATCAGTTACCGGCCCGTCCGGCCCTCTCGTCCATCGATCTTGCCGCCGATTCGGGCGGCGCACCCGATTGGCGCCGTCACGGGACCGCCGTATGGCGGTACCGGTGGTGGATCCTGGGGCTCACGGTGCTCGGCACGATCGGCGGCGTCGGCGCCTCGCGCGTGCTCCCGCCCCGCTACCTCGTGCAGGCGACGATCTGGATTCAGTCGAGTGAGGCGCGCGGCACGCCCGATCGGGGGCCGATCGGGGCGAATCAGCTGCTGGCGCCGACCGCGTGGGGCGACTTGCTCAAGTCCTACGTGGTGCTCGACGCGGTCGCGCGCGAGCGCCGCCTGTACCTCCAGGCGCGCCCGCGGGACCTGCCCGCCCTTGCCGGCTTTGCCGTCGCCGATCAATTCACGCCCGGGCGCTACCACCTGACGGTAGACCACGACGGCCAGACGTTCCGTCTGCAGACCGAGGACGGAACCGAGCTCGAACAGGGTGCCGTCGGCAGTCCGGTGGGACGAACGCTCGGGTTCATCTGGACGCCGACCACGGCGGTCCTGACGCCCGGGCGCGAGGTCCGGTTCGTTGTGAGTCCGCTGCGGGACGCCGCCAAGAAGTTGGCCGATAATCTGAACGTGACGCTCGACCTGAGCGGCAACTTTCTGCGCGTGGCGCTCACCAGCCCGAACGGGACGGATGCGGCTGCGACCGTCAACGCCGTGGCAGACCGCTACGTCGCCGTCGCCACGGACCTGAAACGCGTCAAGGTGACCGAACTGTCACGGCTGCTGAACGAACAGCTGCAGGCGGCGGAGGCCAACCTCCACAAGGCCGAAGGGGCCCTCGAGGACTTCCGGGTTCGCACGATCATGCTGCCCGCCGAGCCGGTCGCCGGGACCGCGACCCGGACGTCGCCGGTGAGCGAGTTCTTGACTCGCCGAGTCCAGGAAGACCAGCTGCGGCGCGATCAGGATGCGCTCGCGCAGTTGCTGGCCCAAGGGCCGGATTCCCTGGGCTTCTCCGAGCGCCTCGCCGCCATTGGCGCCGTGCAGGGGTCCGCGGATCTCACGAGGGCGCTGAGCGAGCTTACGACGAAACGGGCGGAACGCCGAGCGCTGTTATACCGCTACACCGACGACCATCCTGCCGTGCGGCGCGTGACGACGGACATCGATGAGCTGGAACACCAG
>WNGP01004477.1_pt1 | contig 11909 bp, 10 predicted proteins | sample 5407671 | NCBI WGS metagenome assembly WNGP01 (sample SAMN13153381, study PRJNA577476) | soil metagenome | isolation source: 40 cm soil or saprolite under Garry oak tree replicate 2 | place: USA:California | collected 2016-06-15 | reverse complement strand
TCATCACGCGTACGGCCCGAGCGATCTCGGGCGGCTCGTGCGGGCCGCGGCAGCGGGCGGTTATGTTGTAGTCACTGAAAAAGATGCCGTGAAGCTCCGCGGCCGCTGGCCGGAGGGGATCCCAGAACCGCTGGTCGCGGTGCTCGGCGTCCGCTGGGAGCGCGATGGCCGGGTGCTCGAACGGGCCTTGGACGGCGCGCTCGGGCCGGCCGGACGTTCCTGGGACCCCACTGGTGCGCGAGGGACATGAGCGAACCTGCGATCAAGCCGCAATCCCCGCCGGCGATCATTCGGCCCGACAAGGAGACGTTCCTGGCCGAGGAGAATCCCTTTGAGGCCATGATGGAGCGGTTCGACCACGCCGCGCAGCTCTTGAACCTCGATCCCGGTCTGTACAAGGTCCTGCGCAATCCCGAAAAACAGATCATCGTGTCGCTTCCCGTGCTGCGCGACTCGGGCGAGCTGGACGTGTACACGGGTTACCGGGTGCTGTACAACACGTCCCGGGGCCCGGCCAAAGGTGGTATCCGGTTCGATCTCAACGTCACGCTCGAGGAAGTCAAAGCGCTCGCCGCGTGGATGACGTGGAAGTGCGCGCTCGTGAACATCCCGTTCGGGGGGTCGAAGGGCGGGGTCGTGTGCGATCCCACGACCATGTCGATGGCCGAGCTCGAGCGGGTGACGCGCCGCTACACCGCGAGCATCATCGAAGTCCTCGGCCCCGACTCGGACGTGCCGGCTCCGGACGTCAACACCAACGAGCGGGTGATGGCGTGGATCATGGACACGTACTCGATGCACCACCGGCACACGGTGACCGCGGTGGTGACGGGGAAGCCGGTGGAGATGGGGGGGTCGTTGGGGCGGCGCGAAGCGACGGGGCGGGGGTGCATGTTCGTGACCCGGGAGGCGCTGGCCAAGCTGGGCATGAGTCTCAAGGGCGCCCGTGTGGCCGTGCAGGGATTCGGGAATGTGGGCTCCGTGGCAGCGGACATGATGGCCAAGGAGGGGGCAATTATCGTCGCCGTGTCCGACAAATCCGGCGCGGTGCACAACCCTCAGGGGCTCGACATCCCGGACATGCTCAAGTGGGTCAAGGAGCATCGCCAGCTCGCGGGGTATCCCAAGGGCGAGCCGATGAGCAAGGATGCACTGCTCACGGTGGAGTGTGACGTGCTGGTGCCCGCCGCCACCGAGAACGTCATCACGCGCAAGAACGCCCCGCAGATCAAGGCGAAGATCATTTGCGAGGGCGCGAACGGCCCCACCACCGCCGCCGCGGACGAGATTCTCGAAAAGAAGGGCGTCTTCGTCATTCCCGACATCCTGGCGAACGCCGGGGGGGTGACCGTCAGCTACTTCGAGTGGGTGCAGGACCGCGGTGGCTACTTCTGGGACGAAGACACGGTGAACCGGCGCCTCGAGAGCATCATGGTGCGCGCCTTCAACGAGGTGGCTGCGACGACGGAGAAGTACAAGGTGAATACCCGCATCGCCTCGTACATCGTCGCGGTCGATCGTGTCGCGGCGATGCATCGGCTGCGTGGGATGTATGCCTGATGCGCTACCGTGTCGTCGCGGTGGGCCGCGTGCGGGACGCGGCGCTCCGCGCGGCCTGTGACGGGTACATCGAGCGCCTGCGGCGCTACACACGGGTCGAGGAGCGGGAAGTGAAGGACGAGGCGCGAATCCTCGAGGGACTGCCCGAGGGCTCGCGCCTCGTCGCGCTGTCCGAAGCGGGAGAGCAGTGGACCTCCGAGCAGCTCGCGGACTGGACGGCGCGCTGGGACCAGGAGGGCCGGGACGTGACCTTCGCGATCGGCGGCGCGGGTGCGCTCCCGGCCGCCGTCCTGCAGTCCGCCGAGCGGACGTGGAGTCTGTCCCGCCTGACGTTCCCGCACGAGCTGGCCCGGGTACTCGTATACGAGCAGCTGTACCGCGCGTACACCATCCGCCGGGGGGAACCCTACCATCGCGGATCCTGAGCTGACGCCCGCGGACCGGGCGGCGCTATTGGAGCTCGCACGAGCGACGCTGGACGCGCACCTGGCAGGGCGGCCGCTGCCGCCGGTGTGCGCGGTGCCCGGCGCGGCGCTGAAGCGTGGGGCATTTGTGACCCTCACGGAGCGCGGCGCGTTGCGTGGCTGCATCGGTCACGTCGCAGCCGATCGCGAACTCGGCGCCGTGGTGCGGGAGATGGCGGTCGCTGCGGCGCGGGATGATCCGCGCTTCGCCCCTGTCAGCCGCGAGGAACTGCCGTCCCTTGCCCTCGAGATCTCGGTGCTGTCCGAGCCCACGCCGCTCCCGGCGCCCGTGGCGGCGGAGCGCATCACGGTCGGCCGGGACGGTCTGATCGTGCGACGCGAGCGACTCATCGCGCTGCTCCTCCCCCAGGTGGCGCGCGAGTATCATTGGGGGCCGGAAGCGTTTCTCGCGGCGACCTGCCGCAAAGCCGGACTGCCGCCGGACGCCTGGCGGGAACCGGCTACCGAAGTCCTCACGTTTCAAGCGGACGTGTTCGGAGAAGCGGAAGCGTGATGCCCCGGATAGTGACAACGCCGATCGCACCGCTCGTGCTCCCCGAGTCGGGGCTGGCACCGCGGCGCGTAGCGCCGGACGCGGTTGCGGCCGCGCTTCCGGGGCCGGCGCGCGATCGGCTCGCGGCGGGCGACGTCCTGGTCGTCACGACCGGCCAGCAACCCGGGCTCTTCACCGGGCCGCTCTACACCGTCTACAAGGCCCTGTCTGCGATCGCGCTGGCGCGCCGCCTTGAGCAGGAGCGGGGGGTGCCCGTCGTGCCGGTGTTCTGGGTCGCGGGGGACGACCACGATTTCGCCGAGGCGAATCACACCTGGTTCTTGAACGCCGGGGGTGAGTTGGTCCAGATCGTACTGCGCGAGCGGCCGTCGGAGGCGCCGCTCGTCCCCGTCGCACGGGAGCCCTGTGGTCAGGAGATCGTCGCGGCGCTGGCCCAGCTCAAGGACGGCACGCCCGAGACCGAATTCAAGGCCGGCGTGATCCAATGGCTGGAGCGATGGTACCGCCCCGAGGCCACGCTGGCGGACGCGTTCGCCGGCGCACTGGACGCGCTGCTCGGGCCCCGGGGGCTGGTGGTGCTGCGTGCGTACCACCCCGGTGCCAAGCGAGTGGCCGCGGGCTGGGTGCTCAAGGGGCTCGACCTGACGGTCTCGGACGGGTACACGCCGGTGCTCGTGGAGGCGGGCCAGGGCCGGGACCGGCTGAAGCGTGACGGCGAGGCCTTCGTGACGCGGCGGAGCGGGGAGCGCTTCTCCCGCGCCGACCTGGAGCGCATCGCCGTCGAGGCCCCGGAGCGGCTGTCGCCCAACGTGCTGCTCCGACCCGTGGTGGAGGCGGCGCTGCTCCCGACGGTGGGCTACGCGGCGGGCCCGGCCGAGCTCAAGTACCTCCAGGACGCCGCGCCGTTGTACGCCGCGCTCGGCGTGACGCGCCAGCCTCCCGTGCCGCGCTGGTCGGGAGTGATCGTGGACGGGAAGGTGGAGAAGCTGATGGAACGCCACGGGATCGACCTCGCGGCGTTCGACGGGAAGCCGGGCGAGCTCGAAGCGCGCCTCGTCCGGCACGAGCTGCCGCCCGAGGCCGTGGCGACGCTCGCGGCGCTGCGCGGCGGCATCGAAGAGCAGTACGGCCGGCTGCTCGAGTCCGTCGTGAAGATCGACCCGACGCTCGAACGAACGGTCGAGTCCGCCCGCAACGCGGCGTTGGCGGGCGCGCAGACCATCGAAAAAAAGCTCGTCGCGAGCCTCAAGCGCCTCGAGGGTGAGACGCTGATGCGTCAGATCGCGCGCGCCCGTGCGGCGGTCTACCCCGCGGGACAGCCGCAAGAGCGCGTGCTCACCCTCGCGTCGTTCCTCATCCGCTACGGGTCGGGCCTCGTCGATGCGCTGGAGCAGGAGGTGGCGCGCTGGACTGGCACTTCGTAGAATCCTGCCATGTGGGTCCTCGTCGTCGTGCTGCTCGTGGCTCTGATGATTCCCATCGCGGCGATCCTGCTCGAGTCGCCGCTCGGGCGCTCGATTGCGCGGCGACTCGAAGGTCAGGCAGAGGGCGGGGGAGCAGAGAGTGGAGGGGGGGCGGGCGTGCGGCAGCTGGAGCAGCGCGTGGAGACGCTGGAATCGGACCTCGAGGATCTGAATCGCTCGATCGCCGGCATGCGTGAGGAGCTGCAGTTCGTACAGCGGCTGCTGGAAGACCCCGGTAAGAAGAAGCGTCCGACCTGACCGCGCCACAGCCGGCCGCCGGCGGGGGGGGCGGGCAAGGGAGGGGAGGCGGGGGCGGGGGCCGCCACGCGGCGCAAGTCGCCGCCGGCATCTTCCTGACGCGGATACTCGGCTACGTGCGCGAGCGTGTGTTCGCGCATTACTTCGGCAACGACAGCATCCCGGCCGACGCCTTTCGCGCGGCGCTCCGGATCCCCAACACCATCCGCAGCCTGCTCGGCGAGGGGACGCTCCTGGGGTCGTTCATCCCGGTGTACGCCGCCTTGAACGAGCGCGCCGACAAGGCCGGTGCCCGGGCGCTCGCCGGAGCCGTCCTGGGACTGTTGCTCCTCGGTTCGGGAGTCCTCGCGCTGCTCGGGATCGCCTTTGCGCCCGCCATCACCACCGTCCTCGCCAAGGGCTTCGACGAGCCGCGCCGCCAGCTCACCGTCAACCTCGTGCGGATCCTGTTTCCGATGACCGGGCTCATGGTCATCTCGGCTTGGTGCCTCGGGATCCTCAACACCCACCGACGCTTCTTCCTGCCGTACGCGGCCCCGGCGCTCTGGAACATCGCCGGGATCGTCGCGATGGTCGCGGCCGCGACGTGGCTCGCCAACCGCTCGCTGCCCCTCGACGCGCAGCTGAACCGGCTGGCGCTTGCCCTGGCCTGGGGAACCGTGGCCGGCAGCGTGCTCCAGATCGCCGTCCAGCTGCCCGCGTGCTGGCGCCTGCTGCACGGGATCCCGTTGCGATTTGCGACCAGTCCGGAGGGCGTCCACGATGTGATCGTGGCCTGGCTGCCGCTGCTCCTGGGCGCCGGCGTAGTGCAGTTCTCGGGATTGATCGACACGCTGCTCGGCTCTTTCACAGGTCCGGGCGGCGTCTCGGCGCTCGGGTACGCGCAAATCGTGCAGCAGCTACCCATCAGTCTGTTCGGGGTGTCGGTTACGGCGGTGTCGCTGCCCGAGTTGGCTCGCGAGGCGACGGGGACCGCGCCGAACGAGCAACTGCGGGCGCGAATCGCCGTCGGCTTCCGGCGCATCATCTTCCTGGTGATGCCGTCGTCGATCGCGTTCATCGCGCTCAACCGGGAGATCATCGGCGCGCTGTACCAGACAGGACGGTTCACCGCGGATGCGACGGTGCTCGTGGGAAACGTGCTGGCGGCGTACGGCCTCGGGCTCGTAGGGCAGGCGACCGTGAAGCTCTTCGCCTCCGGCTTTTACGCGATGCGGGACACGCGCACGCCGGTGAAGATCGCGACGTCGTCCCTGGTGGTGTCCACGGGGCTCGCGTGGCTGCTGATGCAGTGGCTTGGGGCCCCCGGGATCGCCCTGGGCTCCTCGCTCGGCGTCTTCCTGAACACCTCGCTCCATCTCCATCACCTGAGCGGCCGCATCGGGACCGTACTGCGGGGTCGCGAGTGGCGTGCCTTCGGGATCGCGCTGCTCGGAGCCGTGCTCGCGGGCGCGGCCGGCGTCGGGGTGGCGCGGCTTACGGGCGGCGTCATGCCGGTGCCGCGTGGGGTTGCCGTGCTGGGTATCTTTGGGATCGTGTACGCCGCGCTGACGCTGGCGCTCAAGCATCCCGACGCCGTCCGGACATGGCAATCCCTGACCGCCTTGCGCGCACCCTAGACGCCCTACCCGACAAACCCGGCGTGTATCTGTGGAAGAACGCCGCCGGAGAGATCCTGTACGTCGGGAAAGCGAAAAGCCTGCGCGCCCGGGTGCCGAGCTACTTCGGCCCGGACGGCGGCGAGACGCCGGAGCGCGCGGCGCTGGTGAGCCAGATCGCCGACCTCGAGACGATCATCGTCCCGAGCGAGGCCCAGGCCTTGCTGCTCGAGAACAACCTCATCAAGGAGCACCAGCCCCGCTTCAACATCCGGCTCACCGACGACAAGAGCTATCCCCGGATCGCGGTGACGCTGGCGGAGCCGTTCCCGCGCGTGCTCGTCACGCGTCGGGTGACGATTCCCGGTGCGCGCTACTTCGGGCCCTACACCGATGTCGCGACGCTGCGGCAGACCTTGAAGATCATCCGGCGTATCTTCACGGTCCGGTCCTGCCACTGGGACCTGCCGCGGGAGGCTCCGGACCGGCCGTGTCTCGATTACCACATCGAGCGCTGCCGGGCGCCGTGCGTCGGCTTACAGAGCGTGGTCGACTACCGGCGGATGATCGACGACGTGGTGCTGTTCCTCGAAGGGAAGACGGTGGACGTGCGGATCGGGCTGCGCGAGCGGATGCAGCAGGCGTCGCGGCAGCTCGACTTCGAGCGGGCGGCGCAGGTGCGGGACGCCCTCAAGTGGCTGGACCAGCTGGAGCAGCCGCAAGCGGTCGAGCTCGTGGGCGGGGGCGACGCGGACGCGGTGGGCATCGCGCGGGACGGGGATGACGTCTGTGGCGTCGTCCTCCGCGTGCGCGACGGCAAGCTGATTGCGCGCGACCACTGGTTCCTCGAGAATGCCGAGCACGAGACGGAGGCGGCGATCTTGTCCGCGTTTCTGGTCCGGTGCTACCTGCCGCTCGAGGTTCGCGCGCGCCGGGTCCTCCTGCCGTTCCCGCCCGCCCCCGAGGACCTCGCGTCGCTGAGCGAGCTCGCGCCGGAGGTGGATTGGCACGTGCCGCAGCGCGGCAGCAAGGCGCAGCTCGCCGAGCTCGCGGACCAAAACGCACGCCACCTGCTCGACAGCTTGAAGATCGAGAGCTTCGACATCGACGAGCGGGCGGCGGATCCCGTGTTCGCGCTGGGGCGCGACCTGGGGCTCGCGGTCGTGCCGCGGGCGTTCGTGTGCATCGACATCTCGACCAACCAGGGGCGCGACACGGTGGGTTCGCTCGTCTGGTTCGAGGGTGGCCGGCCCAAGAAAGCGGAGTATCGGCGCTTCAAGATCAAGGGCGCGCCCCAGGACGACTTCGCGGCGGTGCACGAGGTCGTGACGCGCTACCTCACGCGGCGCATCGCTGAACGCAAGCCGCTTCCCGACCTCATGGTGATCGACGGTGGGAAAGGCCAGCTCGGCGCGGCGCTCGACGCGGCGCGCGCGACCGGGCGGGAACAGCTGCCGATCGTGAGCCTCGCGAAGCGCGAGGAGGAGGTGTTTCTGCCGGACCGGCCGGAGCCGCTCGTGCTGTCACGACGCAGCCCGTCGCTCAAGCTGCTGCAGCGCGCGCGCGACGAGGCGCACCGGTTCGCGGTCAGTTACAGCCGTCACCGCCGTGCCCGGCGCACCATCACCTCTGAGTTGCTGGCGATCCGGGGCATCGGGCCGGGCCGGCGGCGGGCGCTGCTCGAGCGGTTCGGCTCGCTCGCCGGCGTGAAAACGGCCACGCCGGCGGAAATCGCGTCGCTGCCCGGGTTCTCGACCAGGCTGGCCGAGCGCATACTGGATCGATTGCATGCCCGGGTGTGAGTTCGCGGCTGAAGCCGCGGCTCGGCGCGTACCGCTGAAGCGGCAGAGCCGCGTCAGTTCACTGACACACGCCGAGTCGCGAGTTTACTCGCGGATCGTCGCGACGCGAGGGACATAATGCTGCCCTGGTCCCTTGAGTGCTCCTCGTGCGCGGCCACCCGCGGCCCGGACGGATTGCCCGGCGTGTGCCAGTGCGGCCAGCCGTACCTGGTCCGGTACCGCGCAGCACCGACGCCCGACCTCAGAGTCCCGGTGCTGGAGCGTCGCTGGACCATGTGGCGCTACCGCGAGTGGCTGCCGCTCGCCGACGGGGACGCGCCGGTCACCCTCGGCGAGGGTGGGACGCCGTTGCTCACGGCGCCGCGACTCGCCGCGACGCACGGCCTCCGCGACCTGCTCCTGAAGGAAGAGGGAGCGAACCCCACCGGGTCGTTCAAGGCACGCGGGCTCGCCGCGGCCGTGACGCGCGCCGCGCTCGCGGGGGCCCGGCGGCTGGTCGTTCCCACGGCAGGAAATGCCGGCGTGGCACTCGCCGCCTACGCCGCGCGTGCCGGCCTCGCGGCGCGTGTGTACGCGCCGGCTAGCACACCGCCCACTATTCTCGCCCAGATCCGCGGCTTCGGCGGGGATTTGGTCCTCGTGGACGGTCACATCGGGGACTGCGGCCAAGCGGCACGCGTCTACGCCGCGGAGACCGGCGCCGTGGACCTATCGACGCTGCGCGAGCCGTACCGCATCGAGGGCAAGAAAACACTCGGGCTCGAGCTCGCGGAGCAGCTCGGGTGGACGCTGCCCGATGCGATCGTGTACCCCACCGGTGGTGGCACCGGGTTGATCGGCATGTGGAAAGCGTTCGGGGAGCTCGCCACCGCCGGCTGGATCCAGGGAAAGCTGCCCCGCCTCTACAGCGTCCAGGCCGCAGGGTGCGCGCCCGTCGTCAAAGCGTTCGAGGCCGGGGCCGAGGCTTGCGCGCCCTGGCCCGACCCACGGACGATTGCGGCGGGGCTGCGCGTCCCCGCCCCCCTCGGGGATCGCCTGATGCTGCGAGCGTTGCGGGAGAGTGGCGGAGGGGCGGTGGCGGTGACCGATGCGCTCCTCACCGCGGCGGCCCACGACCTCCAAACCCTTGAGGGGATCGATGCGTCGCCCGAGGGAGGGGCGGCGCTGGCGGGAGCCGTGGAGCTCAAGGCGCGGGGGAAGCTGCAGGCCGACGAACGCGTGGTGATCTTCAATACCGGCGCCGGGTGGCTCTACCGGGCCTAAGCCATTTATATTCCGTCGCTTGGGACGTATGCGCATCGCGATCTTGGACCCGGCAGCCGGCATCTCCGGCGACATGACCCTGGGAGCACTTCTTGCGCTTGGAGCGCCGCAGCATTGGCTGGAGGCGCTGCCGGCTCGGTTGGGGCTTCGGGGCGTCAGCGTCACCGTCCGGAACGCAGTCCGGTGCGGCGTCGGGTGCAAGCAGGTCGAGTTCACCATCCCGGAGCGACCGCACGGACGCCACGTAGCAGACCTGGTGCGGCTCGTGGAGGGAGCACCGGTATCCGAGTGGGTGAGGCAGCGCGCGGTGCGGGCGTTCCAGCTGGTCGGCGAGGCCGAGGGCCGCGTGCACGGCGTCCCGCCCGAGAAAGTGCATCTGCACGAGGTCGGGGCGGTGGATGCCGTGCTCGACATCGTGGGTGCAATCGAGGGGTTCGAGCAACTCGGAGTCGAAGCGGTGTACACCTGGCCCGTCGCGCTCGGAAGCGGGTGGGTGCAAGCGGAGCACGGCCGGCTCCCCGTCCCGGCGCCGGCCACGGCGATGCTGCTCGAAGGCGTAGAGCTGGCGACGGGCGGCCCGGTGGAAGGAGAAGCCACTACGCCGACCGGTGCTGCGCTGGTGCGCGTCCTCGCGGCGGGTCCGCCACCCGCACACTGGCGCTTGGTGAAAGGCGGGTGGGGGGCAGGGCAGCGGGACCCGAAGCACTACCCCAACGCGTTGCGGATTCTCCTCGCCGAGCTGGCTGTAGAGGCCGGCCGCGTCGCGTTGCTGGCTACCGACGTGGACGACATGAGCCCGGAGTATGTCGAGCCATTGCGGCAAGCGCTCGTCGCCGCCGGTGCGCTCGACGTGCAAACGTGGCCCGTGCAGATGAAGAAAGGGCGGTCGGGGTTCCGGGTGGAGGTCGTGGCGCCCGAGGAGCTGGCCGAGGCCGTGACCGCCGCGCTGTTCCGGCACAGCACCACGGCGGGGGTACGCCGCTGGATCGCGGAGCGTGCGACGCTCGCCCGCCGCCAGGTGACCGTCCAGCTCACACCCGAGGTCACCGTGCGGGTGAAGGTGCTCGAGCAGCCGGATGCAGAAGGCGTGCGAGTGAAACCGGAGTACGACGATGTTCTCGCGGCGGCCCGCGTGCTTGGCCGGCCGCCGCTCGAGGTCGCCCGGGTCGCGCAGCGCGACGCCGAGGCGTTGGTCGCCAAATCCAAGGAGTGAGCATGACCGTCAAGCAGGTGCTCGGTATTCCGGCGTGCATCTTGGCCGCCGCCCTGGCGGGAGCGCCCGCCGTGACGCACGCGCAGCAGATCTGGCTTCCCGCCGCGTGCGACATCAAGCCGGGCCATCAGCTCGTGAACAGCGGCATGCAGTCGCTGAAGAGCGCGTTCAACACGAAGTTCGCGGATCAGCGCGCCAAGGATCTGAAGGAGGCCGAGCGCGTTCTCACGCAGGCGGTGACGACCGGAAACCAGGAGAAGAACCCGGCTGCGTGGTACTACCTGGGGCGATACTACCTCATGACCGGCGAGCCCACCGGCATCGACTCCGCCTTCACCAGGGCGCTCGCGCTCGCGCCGGCCTGCAAGGAAGACATCGGGCTGTACCGGCGCCAGGCCTGGGTGCCGGTTTTCAACACCGCCGCGGCGGCGTGGCAGGCGGGGAACACCGACTCGGCAATCGCGCAGTTCCGCCGCGCCAACCGGATCTACCGGGACGAGCCGTTGGGCTTCATCTACCTCGCGAACCTGTTCGTCAGTCGTCTCGAGCCCGATTCGGCGCTCAAGAGGAGCGATGCCGCGAAGTACCACACGGACTCGCTCGTCTATGCGACGCGTATGGACTCGGCGGCGAAGTACTTCCGATTGGCCGTGCCGGCGGCATCCGATCCGAAATATGCGAATGAGCGACGGGAGGCGTGGCTGAACGTCGCCCGCGTGTATCACAGCGAGAAGCGCTACGAAGAGGCCGCTGCGGCCTATAAGGAGTACCTCGGAGCGTATCCCAACGACGTGCAAGCGAAGGCGAACCTGGCGGAACTGTATCTGCGCGGGAACCAGCGCGATTCCGCCATTGCGTTGTATGGGGCCATAACGGCGCACGCGGACTCGGCGAGTGCAGATGATCTGTTCGGCGCCGCAGGATCAGTGTTGAGCGCGATCCCGCAGACGCCCGACACCGCCGAGCTCGATGCCGCGTGCGGGAAGGCGTTGAAGAAGAAAACTCCCACCGTCACCGCGCGTCAAATCTCGACGCGGTGTCAGCCGGCGGCGGCCGACACGATGCAGAAATTCCATGCGTTGGCCGACCCGCTGTACCGCCTAGGCGTGCAGACGTACCAAGCGGGTCTGGCGAAGAACCCGTACTATCGCGACGCGCTGTACAACCTGACCGGCATTTCGTTCATGCTCAAGGACACCGCCAGAGTGCTCCTGCTCGCCCAGCGACTCTATGCCGTGGATCCGATGAACCGCCTGACGCTCGCCAAAGTTGCGGGCGCCTGGCAACTCGTGGGGAAGAAGGATTCTGCGCTGTATTACATCACCCTGGCGGACTCTCTCCCCCTCGAAGTCACGGTAGGCAAGTTCATCACGAACGAGCAGGGCGCCGTCCTGGAATCACGAACGAGCAGGGCGCCGTCCTGGAAGGCTTGTTCACGAACTTCCACTCCAAGCCTTCCCCGGCGGTCAAGCTCACGTTCGAGTTCGTGGACGGCAAAGGCAATGTTGTATCATCGGTGCTACAGGACGCTTCCGCGGTCGATGCAGGAGGGAACAAGTCGTTCAAACTGAAGGCGGATCAGCCAGGCATTGCGGCGTGGCGCTACAAGCGGTCCTAGGGCTAGGATTGATAAAGTGGCCCGATTTTGGCACAATTCGTGCCTGGGCAGACGGTCGCGGGCGTAATTCAGGGGTAGAATGCCAGCTTCCCAAGCTGGACGTCACGGGTTCGAATCCCGTCGCCCGCTCTGAGACTTACGGTGTTCCACGGTCGC
>WNGP01004271.1_pt1 | contig 11911 bp, 12 predicted proteins | sample 5407671 | NCBI WGS metagenome assembly WNGP01 (sample SAMN13153381, study PRJNA577476) | soil metagenome | isolation source: 40 cm soil or saprolite under Garry oak tree replicate 2 | place: USA:California | collected 2016-06-15 | reverse complement strand
TCGCCTTGACCTTGATGTCCTGGTCATACCTGACTGGCATTGAAACGTGCCATCCTTCCCCAACTAAGGAAGTATGCACGAAACTCGGGACGGTTCAGAGGCAGGCATAGAGGGAGGTGGCGACCCGGGCCTATCTACGAGCCGGGATGAAGCGCATGTCGTTCATGTATCACTGCGCTGCGGCTGCCCTCCTTAAGGCATCACGCAGTTGACAGCCGTCCCGTGCGCGAAACGCACGCTGGACCCGGCCCAGCGAACGCGGGCCAGATCCAGTGCCTGAACAGTGACGGGGGCAATCGGGGGGACAGTGAGAGTCAGCAAAGGCAACGATACCGAGCCCGACGCCGTGCTCAGCGCGCAGCTCGGGGACGCGGCACGTTCACGCTGAGGGTGCTTCACCGATGACCTACATCGCACCCATTCTCGGCCTGCTGGCCGGCGTGGTGGGCATCGCGGACACAATCCCGTATGTCCGCGACACGGTTGGTGGCAGCACCCGGGAACGGGAACTGGTCACGCTGGTCGCCCAGGGCCGCACCGACGCCGATATCGCCGCGCAGCTGTACATCAGCATCCGCACCGTCCGCTCGCACCTGGACCGGATCCGGGATAAGACCGGCTGCCGCCGCCGCGCCGACCTGACCCGCTTGGCCCTCAGCGAAAGCCTGGTCTAACCCGGCCATACGGGGGCCGGCCCTTTCCGGGCGCCTGAGGACGCTGTCGTGAATCATGGGCTCATGAGTGCCACCGAGTACCGCGCACAGTTCGACGCCGTCGTGACCTTCTCCAACGGCGGCGGCCTGCGCGCCGACGGCTTCCGCGTTGACGTGCCCGGCCCCGACGTGACCGAGCAGGATATCGCCGGCTTGTTCATCGCCTCGCTGAACCTGCTCATGGTCGAATCCGTCGAAGTGCGTAACCTCAGCGTGTTCACCGAGCCGCACAAGGGGACGCGCGGGGGCCCAAGCGACCGCCCGGCGCCCGGATCCCTCCGGGGACGGATCGTCGACCTCACCCACCCGATCCACGACGGCCTGATCACCTACCCGGGCCTGCCAGCTCCCGAGATCCGCCCGCACCTGACCCGCGCGCAGTCCCGCTCGAGGTACGAGCCCGGCACCGAGTTCCAGATTGACGCGATCACCATGGTGGGCAATACCGGCACGTACCTGGACAGCCCTTTTCACCGGTACGCCGACGGGCCGGATCTGGCGGCGCTGCCGCTGCATGCCTGCGTCGAGCTGCCGGCGGTCCTCGCCCGCACCGCCGGCTCTGGCTCCCGCGCCGTGGACGTCGGTGCGCTCGCAGCGCTGGAGGTGGCGGGGCGGGCGGTGCTGCTGCACACCGGCGGCGATGTCGCATGGGGCCGCGCCGACTACGCCACCGACGCCCCCTACCTGACCGAAGCGGGCGCTCGCTGGCTGGCCGAGCGCGGCGCCCGGCTCGTCGGTATCGACTCGGTCAACATCGACGACATTCAAGGCGGCGGGCGCCGCCCGGCGCATTCGATCCTGCTCCGGGCCGGCATCCCGGTCGTCGAGCACCTCACCGGACTCGGCCAGCTACCCCCGACCGGGTCCTGGTTCACCGCGGCTCCGATCCCGCTCGCAGGCTTCGGGAGCTTCCCCACCCGCGCCTACGGGACAATACCCCAGCCGTGACATCCCCGCCGACGCCACCAGATAACGCGGCGAGGCGGTGCCGCCCGGCCCGGAATCGGTAACCCGCAACAGCCCCGCGCGCAGAAACGCCCGGCGGCGACGGCGGCGGATGCCTGGTGGCGGGTGAATGTGAGCGATGACGGTCGGCATGTGGGCCGCTCACGGGTGTTTCGCTCGTGTGTCTCGTCGCCAGTGAGCCGGTGGCGTGCCGTAGCGGTTCTTGAACGCGCGGCTGAATGCCGCCTCCGACGTGTAGCCGACATTCTTCGCGATGAGAGCGACCGGAAGGGAGCTGTCGCGGAGCAGGCCGGTGGCGGCGTCGAGGCGTACGTGCACGAGATAGGTGGCTGGCGGCTTCCCGACGCGAGCGACGAACCGCGCAGCGAACGCCGACCGGGAAAGGTTGCACGCTCGGGCCAGCTCCTCGACTGTCCACTCGTGGCCGGGGTTTCGGTGGATAGCGCTCAGGGCCGGACCGGTCTGCGGGTCGAGCGCACCGGCCAGCCAGTTCGGTTCGGCGTCCGGGCCAGCGGCCCAGGCGCGCAGAATCTGGATGAAGATCAGATCCAGGATGCGGGCGACCATCACCGCCGATCCCTGAGAGGGCGATTGCATCTCGAATACGAGCATCCTGCGGGCCACATCGAGCCCTTCGAGCGCTGGGCCGCGGGCGCCGCGCAGGATGATCACGGCCGGGAGGCTCGCGAGCAGGTGGCTCGCCTGCGGGTCGCCGATCGTGAATGTTCCGCAGAGCCAGCGCGCCGGCTCGGGTGCGTCGTTCTCAGCTGCGCCGGCGGGCACGATCGCCTGCGCGCGCTGGCCTGCGTCGCTGATGTGGTGCGGGTCGCCGCGCGGGAGCAGGACGACATCGCCGCAGCTTACGTGCTCGACGTGCGGGTCTCCGTCGATCCGAAGCACGAGTTCGCCCGCTTCGATGATGTGCAGGCTGCCAACATCGGCGAAACCGATCGAGAAAGTCCGCAGCGGAGCGTACGCAACGATTCGTTCTCCACTCAGACGGACGCTCCGGAGCAGCTCCGAGAGCAAGTCGTGCGACCGACTATCTGCGTCGAGGCCGAGCGCGGCTTCCTCAAGCGCCGACGGATCGGCAAACTCTTGCGGCGATCGGAGCAAATCGGCTGGCGTCGCTGGACGATCGGCAAGATGTCCCGGCGAATCGATCATGGTCGCTGCCCATTCCTCTGACTACAGTCGACAGACAGTGAGTGGAGCCAACAATCGGACGGAATCAGGACCACGCTGGGCGCTCTGTCATGTGCCAGCTTCTTCCATCGGCGAAGCGGCTGCGCTACCGGAAATTCGCCCGGCATCACCGTCCAGGTCTGGGTCCGCTCGCTTGTATCAACCGAGACTAACAACCAGAAGGTCATCCATGACTGAGCAAGGCAAGCCGACCAAGATCAGCTTCGTCTACTCCAACCCCACCGACCCGGACGCGTTCGAGACGGCTTACCCGGACCAGATCGCGCTAGCGCGCAAGCTCCCCGGCCTGACTCGGCTGCAGACGTCGAAGGTCTGGCCCAAGGAAGACGGCAGCCCGACCCCGGCGTACCGACTGCTGGACCTGTATTTCGCCGACTACGCGGCGGCCAGCGCCGCCGCCGCAGAGGCGGGCCCCCTTGTCGCCGCTACCGTCGAGCACGCCACCGGAGGCGTACTGATCGCATTCGCGGACGTCCTCGAGGACGCCTAGGCCGAACAAGACGGATTCCAGTCCCGTCGTCACTGCAGCAGCCGCGACTGGCCGCCGTGGACGCGCGCGCCACGGCGGCCTTTGCGATGAGCCGTAGGCCCGGGACTGGGGTGGGGAGCCTGACGGCCATGCGGTGTTCCGGTCAGGCCAGGCGCCTCCAGCGGATCCACCAGACGCAGAACCCGGCGAAGGCCAGCGCGAGGACTACGAAGATCGCTGTCTCGTAGGCCTGGAAGGCCCAGAAGCGGCTGGCGGGCTGGTAGGTGATCCGCCGCCGCAGGTGCTCGGTGGCGAGGAACCCGTTGCACTGCTGCTGGGTGCCGGTGCTGCAGGCTGGGACATCGGGCAGCACGAAGACCTTCCCGGACGGGGTGATGGTCTGGTTGGAAATAATCCACGCCCCGGGCATGTCGGTGACCGGCACGGCCAGCTCGCCGTTGTGGCCCACGCGCGCGGTGCTGACGTTGACGCTGACCGTGCTGGTCGCGGTGTCCGGCGGGATGAGGCGGGGCCTGACTGCCGTGGGCCAGCCCAGCTGGACGACGGCGATGCAGGCCAGGGCGATGGCCATCGCGGGCAGGGTGTGCCGGATGAGCACGCCGACGGTGACGCCGAGGGTGAAGGCGAAGGCGGCGTAGCCGACCGGGGCGGGGCCGCGCGCGTCGAAGACCAGGGGTGAGAACCGGCTGAGCTGGCCCATGGTCACCGGGAATCCGCCGGCCTGGTCGATCGGGCCGGACCACCAGCTGACCATGAGGCTGAGCAGCCCGGCAGTGGCCATGGCGGCCAGGCCGATCAGGCCGAGCTTGGCCGCCATCCAGCGGGTCCGGGTGACGCTCTGGTTCCATACCAGCCGCAAGGTGCCCGCTTCCAGCTCGCGGGTGACCAGTGGCGCGCCCCAGAACATGCCGATGAGCGCGGGCGTGAGGTATAGGGCCGCGCCGCCTGCGAAGAACAGCAGCGGGTAGATGGCGTCGGATCGCATCTGGCTGAGGAAGGTGCTGGCCAGCGATCCGCAGCTGGCCCGGCAGGTGGCCAGCCCGCTGGTGGCGTACAGGTGGGCCAGGTCCGGGCCGGTCAGCCCCAAGATGACGGCGAAGGCGGCCAGGGCTGTGGCGGCCACGACGATCGAGGCGCGGAACTGGCGCCAGGTGAGCCATATCATCGGTTTTCCTCCGTTACGTAGCGGTGGCCGCGGGCTGGCTCATATAGGCCAGTGCGAGATCTTCGAGGTCCGCCTGCATCCCCGTCTGCTGGCGGTACGTGGTGAGCAGTTCGCTGACCTCGCCCGCGAGCCGCACGTGCGCGGCGGTCAGCACGACCAGGTAGTCGCAGACACGTTCCAGATCGGAGATCAGGTGCGAGGACAGCACCACGGTCATGCGGTGTTCGGCCACGGCGCCGGTCAGGTCCCGCAGGAAGTCCCGGCGCGCCAGGGGGTCGAGGCTGGCCACCGGCTCATCGAGGATCAGCAGCTCAGGCCGCTTGGCGATGGCCAGGGTCAGGGCCAGCTGGGCGCGCTGGCCGCCGGACAGCCGCCCGGCTTTCACGGCCGGGTCAAGACCCAGCCTCCTGATCCGGTCCGCGGCCAGCTTCGCGTCCCAGCCATGGTTGAGATGGGCGCCGAGCCGCAGGTGGTCGGCGATGGAGAACACGGCGTAGGTGGGCGTGTTCTGGGCGACGAACCCGACCCGGGCCAGCTGCGCGGCACTGGCCGCCGGCTGGCTGCCGATCACCTCGATCGTCCCCGCGGTCGGGGTCAGCAGGCCGGTGACCAGGTGCAGCAGCGTCGTCTTCCCGGCCCCGTTCGGGCCGACGAGCCCGACCACGTGCCCGGCCGGGATCGAAAGCGTGCAGTCGCTCAGCGCCCAGCGGCTCCGGTACTGCTTACCGAGGCCCCGGGCCTCGATGATGGCGGTCATGTTTCTCCCTGGTAGTTCGGCTGAGTGGCTTCCACCGTGCCGTCGGCGGCGGCGGATTGCGTCGGGCCGGGGACCACACTTCGCGGGCCTGGATGACCTGGAGTACACCGGCGAAGTCAGACCCCAGTACGACGCGGCCGGCGGCCCTGGCGAGTTACCGTCGGGACATGAACCCGCTGCTGAAGGGCCTCCGCGAGAGGCACTGGATCGCGATCGACGTCGCGTGCACGGTGCTGCTCGTGCTCGTCTACGGCGTCGAGTTCAACCTGCCAGCCGACCTGACCGGCGTCCCGCGAGGCGTCGCCGCACTGGTTGCGGCGACCGCCGTGCTGCCCGCCGCGGTGCAGCGGCGCTCGCGCTGGTGGTTTTGGCCGGGGCCGTGGTGACGGCCCCTGGCCCGGCTGCGGCGCGCGTACTCGGCCGGGCTGCGGGAGCAGGCCGAGCAGCGGGCCCGCGAGCAGCTCGCCGAGGCCCGGCGGGTCAGCAGCGAGGAACGGCTGCGCATCGCACGCGAACTGCACGACGTGGTGGCGCACAGTATGAGCGTGATCGCGGTGCAGGCCGGGGTGGCCAATTATGTGGCCGGCGCGGCCCCGGAGGAGACGGCCCGCGCGCTGTCCTCGATCGAGGAGACCAGCCGCGGCGCACTACGCGAGATGCGCGCGCTGCTCGGCGTGCTCCGGGACGAAGGGACCTCCGACGCGGGCTCGGGCGCGGGACTGATCCCGGCGCCGGGACTGGCCGACCTGAAGACACTGGCCGACCGGACCGCCGAAGCCGGCGTAGTGGTGGACCTGGACATACACGGAGATCGGCCGCCGCTGCCCGCTGGGCTGGACCTCGCCGCCTACCGGGTGATCCAGGAGGCGATCACAAACGTGATCAAGCATGCCGCGACGGGACGCTGCCGGGTCGCGGTCGGCTACGCTGCCGAGTCGCTGGACCTGGAGATAACCGACAACGGGATCGGTGGGGTCCCAAGCACGCCAGGCCCGGGGACCGGCCACGGCATCACCGGGATGCGGGAGCGGGTCGGCATGTACGGCGGGGAGTTCAGCGCCGCGTCCCGGCCGGGGGGCGGCTTCCGGGTCAGCGCCCGGTTCCCGCTGACCGGTGCCGCGGCATGACCATCCGGGTGCTGGTCGCCGACGACCAGGCCCTGGTCCGCGGCAGCTTCCGCATCCTCGTCGATACCGCACCCGATCTGGCCTCGGTCGGCGAGGCGGCGACCGGGGCCGAGGCCGTCGAGGCGGCCCGGCGGGAACGACCCGACGTGGTGCTGATGGACATCCGCATGCCCGGCATGGACGGTATCGAGGCGACCCGGCGGATCAACGTGGCCCCGGAAACTTCGGCCGTCCGGGTGCTGATCCTGACCACCTTCGGCCTCGATGAGTACGTCTTCGCCGCCCTGCGGGCCGGCGCCAGCGGCTTCCTGCTCAAGGACACCCCGCCGGGCGACCTGCTGGCCGCGATCCGGGTCGTCGCGGCCGGCGACGCGCTGCTCGCTCCCGGCGTCACCCGGCGGCTGATCGAGGAATTCACCCGCCGCCCCGAACCCGCGCCGCGCCCGGCGGCCGCGCTGGAAGAGATAACCGAGCGCGAACGCGAGGTGCTGACCCTGGTAGGTCTTGGCCTGTCCAACACCGAGATCGCGGCCAGGCTGCACGTCAGCCTGTCCACGGCCAAGACCCACATCGGCCGCCTGCTCATGAAGCTAAGCGCCCGCGACCGCGCCCAACTGGTCATCGCCGCCTACGACAGCGGACTGGTCGGCACGTCCAAGCCGGCCTGACCTCTAGCCCGCCCGCAGCGATCCTGGCAGGCCTGCCAGGCAGGCAGCCAGCCAGGACCGTCCCCTGGCTGACCGGCAGGGATCGGGGAAGCGCTTCGCGGGCTTCGCGTTCGCCGCGGGTCAGGTGCCCGCCGGACTCGCAGTGCGTATTCTCTGGCGCATGAGACTGCTTGCCCTCGGAGATCGCAACCCGGACTTCCTGACCCACCGTGAGATCGATTCGACGCTGAAGCTCCTGCCAGCTGACGTCGACTGCCGCTGGGTGGCAACGGATGATCCTCGCGCCCGCGAGCTGGCGGGCTACGACGGGGTGTGGCTGCTGCCCGGCACCCCGTACCGCGATGACGAGGCTGCCTACGCCGCGATCGGCCACTGCCTGGAGACCGGCACTGCGTTCCTGGGCACCTGCGGCGGTTTTCAGTACGCGGCGGTGGCGCTGGCCCGGGCCCGGCTCGGACTTGCCGGGGCCGGGCACGCCGAATCGGATCCGGACGCCGACCAGCACGTCATCGTCGCCCTGCAGTGCGCGCTGTACGGCGAGCGACGGACCGTAACGCCGGTGCCCGGCACCCGGCTGGCGTCCATCTGCGGCGAGACGCCGTTCGAAGGCTTTCACTATTGCGGCTATGGCCTGGACGAGCACTTCGCCTCCAAGCTCCAGGACGCCGGCGTCGTCATCTCCGCGCACGCGGCGGATGCCGGCCCGGAGGCCCTGGAGCTGGCGGAGTATCCGTTCTTCCTCGCGACCGCGTTTCAGCCCCAGGTCGGCAGCAGCCAGAGCGGCGAGCTGCATCCGGTTCTCTCCGCCTGGCTACGGGCGGCAGCCGCCGGACGTCCCGTAAGACCCGGCCGGTGAAGGCTGAGGGGTGCCTGATCATCTGATTCTGCGCTGTACCTGGTTCACCGCTCATATAGTGCTCAGATACGGCTAAGAGGGCGTGGCTGTTACCCTGCGCATGTCGGCTGGCCCGGATGAGAACAACGTGGGTTCAGGAGGATTGAGATGGCATCACAGGTCGCCGTGATCGGCGCTGGACCATGCGGTCTGGCCCAGCTGCACGCTTTCGAGGAAGCTCGCCGAGAGGGGGCTGAGGTACCCCAGATCGTTTGTTTCGAGCAGCAGAGCGACTGGGGTGGATTGTGGAATTACACCTGGCGCACCGGGCTCGACGAGCACGGCGACCCAGTACACGGGAGCATGTACCGCTATCTGTGGTCCAACGGGCCCAAAGAGTGCCTCGAGTTCGCCGATTACACCTTCGATGAGCACTTCGGGCAGCCGATCCCGTCGTTCCCGCCGCGCGAGGTGCTTTACGACTACATCACCGGACGGGCCAAGACGAACAACGTGCGCCAGTTCATTCAGTTCAACACCGCCGTCCGGTGGATCAGCTACGACGAGAAGGCCGGGAAGTTCGCAGTAACCGTGCAGACCAGGGACGACGGCCAGACCAGGACCGAGGAGTTCGACAAGGTCATCGTCGCGACCGGGCACTTCTCCACGCCGAACATGCCGTCGTTCGAGGGGTTCGACCGGTTCCCCGGCCGCATCATGCACTCCCATGACTTCCGGGACGCCCAGGAATTCGTCGGCAAGCGGCTGCTGGTCATCGGCAGTAGCTACTCCGCGGAGGACGTCGCGCTGCAGACCAAGAAGTACGGTGCCCACTCGGTAACCGTGTCCTACCGGACCCAGCCGATGGGCTTCCCATGGCCAGCGGGCATCGACGAGGTGCCGCTGCTTTCCAAAGTCGACGGCAGCACCGCGCACTTCGCTGACGGGACGGCGCGTGATGTGGACGCCATCGTGCTGTGCACCGGGTACCAGCACTCGTTCAGGTTCATCTCCGACGAGTTGCGGTTGCGCACTGCGAACGTGCTGTACCCCGGCCACCTCTACAAGGGCATCTTCTGGCTCGGCCACCCCGACCTCATGTATCTCGGGATGCAGGACCAGTACTACACGTTCACCATGTTCGATGCGCAGGCGTGGTATGCGCGGGACTACGTGCTCGGCCGGATCTCGCTGCCCTCGCACGAGGAGATGGCCGCCGACATCGCGCGTTGGCGCGGCCGGCTGGCCGAGTGCGCGGGGCCGTTCGACGAGATCGACTTCCAGGCCAGCTACCTGGCGGACCTCAATAAGGATGTCGACTACCCCAGCTACGACGTTGACTTGACCCGCGCACACTTCAAGGACTGGGAGCACGACAAGATGGCCAGCATCACCGGGTACCGGGACCGGTCTTTCTCCTCACCCTGCACCGGAACCATCGCGCCGGTCCACCACACCCCGTGGTGGACAGAACTCGACGACTCCATGGCAACCTTCCTGGGCAACCAGACGTAGAGCGTACCCGTGCCCTCGCCTCCCCAGGCGGCCTCGGTGGAGGGGGTCAGGACCGCTACGGGAAAAGAGATGGCAAAACACCAGAACCGGTGACCGCCACTGACCTTAGCGGTCGCGGGTCGCCTCGGTGAGCTCGCGCCCGGCCGCCAGGTATGGCCTTAAGCGCCTGGAAGGGACACGTCGGTGGTGCGGAAGCGAGCCTCGATGGTCGCGATGAGCTCCTGCGGAACAGGAGTCAGTGCCGGGGTCTCTGGCTGGTCGCCGCGGCCGCTGCGGGCCGTGAACGCCAGGCCGCCGACCGTGTGGTACGGCGCGGTGTCGTCGCCGAGCAGGCCGGCGTCGGCGACGTGCTCGACTCGCCGCACCGTGGCACCCAGCGCAGCGGCGTAGTCCCGGGCCTTGCCGATGGCGGCGCCGATGGCGGCGGCGCGGACCTGCGGCCAGGCCGGGTTGTCCCAGTCAGCGTGCCACGCTACGCCGTGCACGTTCAGGCCCGGGTGAGCCGCCAGCACGCCGCTGAGATCATCCAGCCTGTCCAGGTCCCGGACAGTAACCCGCAGCGCCACCGTGGCGGTCACCCGCCCGGTCCGCTCCATCCGCATGGTTTCCTTATCGTGGTAGAGCTCCTCACGAGTGCCCGAGGAATACGCCGACCACGTCAGCGGGCGGCGCCCCGCGCCTGCATCGAACGGCACGGCGCCCAGGGCGGCCAGGTCAGCGGTCAGGCGATCCAGGCTGCCGGTAACCGACCGCACCGCCTCTACCTTGGATCCCGTGGTGTGCTCGATCAGCCCGTCCACGACGGCATAATCAGGGGCCACCAACTGCCGGGCCTCAGCACGAACCGACAGCACAGGGCTGCCCTCACTATTCATCGCCCACCTCAACACACTGACGTCCGTGCCGTGACCGCCGCGAGCATTCCTCCCGCAGCGGCCGGGATGAGACCAGCGTAGGACCGGCCAACCCGAGCGGCGGCGAAGATGCCACCAGCGATCGCCGAAAGCGCAGCCTGACTCCGGACACCAGTCCGCGCAGGCGTCCAGACCCAACCTGCGAACCCAGCCCAGAGCGCAGCGCGCTCGCAACCTTCAACTGGACAGGACAAACGAAGCGGGTTCTAACCGGGCCGGGAATTATGCGCCCTCGCACGCGTTAAGATGAACGAGGCACCCGAGAACCGAACCGGTCGTCCGACGAGCACCTTCCCGTGCCGTGGTCATCAGCCCACGCGCCGACGGCTCCGGGTCCGCGTGAGAGGCCTGCCGAGGCCCGCTGCGTTGATCCCCGCAGTTCCGCAAGTCGGCCCGGCGTTCGAAGCACCGGCCCTCTGCTCGGGACGTTCCCCGTCCCGTCCGAGGGACTGTGCGGCATGTTGCCGTGGCCACCGGGCCCCGGCATTCCACAAGGAGGAGTCTTTGGCTCGACCAGGCCAGCGCCAGACGGGCGCTCGCCGTACCGCCCCGCGGCAGCAGCGACGCGTCCGCCCCCGCGGCGACGTCGTCTCGGTGCTCGCCCGAACCGTCCGTGAGGTTGAGGCGGCTGCCCGGCATGGCCGCGTGACGCCTGCCGTGCGCACAAAATTCCAGGCCGTCGCCCTGCTGCTGCGGGACGAGCGCGCCCGCGTCCGGGCGGCGGCCGGAAGCGACAGTCATCGGGCTGAGCTCAAGCGCCTGGACGGCATCGCGACCATCCTCGCGACGACCGCCGTCCAGGACGCCGGGCTACTGGCGCTGCTCGCCGAGGACTCCGACGTCTCCGACGCGGCCCGGTCGCTCAAGCGGGAGATGCTGCGGGACCTCGGCATCGAGCCGGCGCCCGAAGAGATCGCGCCGGCGGAGACCGCGACCGCTCCGGCAGGCACGGAGCGGCAGATCGTGCCGCAGTCCGTGATCTCCAGGCAGCTGGCGAACCCCTTCCTCGCCCCTGACTTCTCCGCCGTTCCGCAGCGCACCTCCCGTCCGCGCCGCCTGGCCGGCTGGGAACTGCTCGGCCCGCTGCTGAGTTCCTTCGAGCGCGCCGGCGGCGGAGCTCCGGCGTGCATGGCGCTCCGGGCGCCGACGGCACAGTTCACCCCGGCGGGCCTGGAGCTGATGCCGCACCAAGGGCAGGTGGTCGCCGCGGCCGCTGCCGGTCACCGGACGTTCCTGCTCGCCGATGAGCCGGGTCTGGGCAAGACGGCCGAGGCGCTGCTCGCCGCGGAAGCGGCGAACGCCTACCCGCTGCTCGTCGTCGTGCCGAACGTCGTCAAGACCAACTGGGCCCGTGAGGCGGCCCGCTGGACGCCCCACCGCCCGGCCACCGTGGTACAGGGCAACGGCGAGGCTGTCGACGGCTTCTCCGACATCGTCGTGCTCAACTACGAGGTGCTCGACCGCCACATGGGCTGGCTCGGCGACTTCGGCTTCCGCGGCATGGTCGTGGACGAGGCCCACTTCATCAAGAACAAGACCTCGCAGCGCTCGCAGC
>WNGP01023293.1_pt1 | contig 11917 bp, 10 predicted proteins | sample 5407671 | NCBI WGS metagenome assembly WNGP01 (sample SAMN13153381, study PRJNA577476) | soil metagenome | isolation source: 40 cm soil or saprolite under Garry oak tree replicate 2 | place: USA:California | collected 2016-06-15 | reverse complement strand
AGAGCATCTCCCAGCGTCCGAATATCGGAGCGTAGTGGTGCATCTTTTTCAGTGCGTTGTTCTTGTTCAGGCATGAAGAATTGAATTCCTGGTGCTCTCTGTCGTGGACAACAATGTATACATACATATTACATGATTTGATGCAAAGTCAAGGTTTCGGTCAACGAATCACTTGTACGGTATCAGCTATGTATTGCTGAATGGGCTATTATCTTGCTGCTTGTTTCCTTGACAGAACCAGGTGCTCCAAATACAATGATGCTAACATGAGCCATATGGTTTTTGGCGTTTGGTGGAGAAATGAGGGCAGTTTTCAGCGAATAGAGTGATGAATTTTTTCGCATAGGAAGTTTTATAGACTTTCTTGCCATGTGGGTTGCATTTGCATTCGCTGCATATCTGCCAATAGGGCAAAAGTAGGAAAGAATCGTGATTCACAGCAGTGACGTTGAGCAGGTCGAGAAAAGTAGGAAAGAATCGTGATTCACAGCAGTGACGTTGAGCAGGTCGAGAAAATACTGGCGCAACATATTGCCAGATTACGAGCTTCATTACAACATGCCTCGGGTGAAATCTCTGGGCCGGAGGAGGGAAGTGATGCCTGGCTACTTCTCAATGCTTTTATCAGTAATGACCGTCCAGCCTTAATTGATCGTTTTGAGCAGTCTGGTCGGGCTCTTGCTGAACAAGGCGGTAAGATAGAGGCGCGCATTCAGGGTCTGCAATCCTACATCGATGCACTTGCGCATGAGTGTCACGAGCTTTTCAACCATGAGGATGTGCATTTAGACCTCTTCATAGGAGCAACGTCACGCCTGTATCAATTGCAATCTCTCTGTATATCAGCTCTCACGCGAGGGTACCAGGCAGTGATTGACCAGGCTTTGCTTGAGCGTCAGCGTATGGAACAGCATCTCGAACATCGTTTACAGGCATTACAACGCATCAACAGCATTAGTAATTCCACGATGGATCAGGATCAAACTCTCGAAATCATTGCCGGGAAAATGGCAGAAGAATTAGGGGCTGGTTATTGCTCAATCTTCTATTATGACGAATTGCAACGTACTCTGACACTACGGGCTACAAATGGTCCTCGACCTCTGGGAGGGATGCACTATGTGCTTCATCTGGGTGAAGGGTATAGTGGTTGGGTAGCAGACAAAGGCACCCCTCTGCTCGTTCATGATGCGCTCGCTGATGCAAATTTTGCTCTTGAAGCGCGTGCCTGTGGTCAGGAGTTTCGTGGACTGTTATCGGTGCCTATCATTTTCTTCGGGACGGTAGAACGCTTGATAGGTGTCATAAGTCTTCAATCGTTTGAGCCGCGAGACTTTACGACAGAGGAGATAGATTTTGTTGAGGTTGTAGCTGGTATCATAGCAATTAATAGCGAAAATGGGAGACTTTATGAGCAGACTGACGAGCAACTGCGCCGCAAAGTGCATGAACTTTCTACTATCCACCGTGTGACTGGCATTATTACCTCGATTCTTGAATTGGATCGTATACTCCAAATTATTACCACTCAAGCAGTCCAACTGAGTGGAGCAGAACGATCATGTATCTTCGAGTTGGATTCTGAGAAACAGCATCTCCATATTGTGGCTCATTATGGACTCGAGGGCGCCGATGTTCAAGGCGTTCAGGTCCTTGTTGGTCAATGTTGTGCCGGACGTGCGGTACAGGATGGACATCCCACAATGGCTATCGACTGTTTGCATGATGATGAAGGGTGTTTTCTCCGTCAAGATCCGATGATTTCGTCTGAGATTCATTCTGTGTTGTGTGTCCCACTTGAGGTAAAACGCAATATCCTTGGCTGTATTTGTATCTATAGCAGTCACCGCCACCAGTTAAGTCCAGAACAAATGCAACTTGTTGTCACATTTGCCAATGAAGCAGCGATCGCAATTGACAATGCCCGCTTATATGAAGAGACTCGCCGTGGACTTGAGCTCAAGTCCGCCTTACTACGAGAGCTTCATCACCGTGTGAAAAATAACCTTGCCACGGTCGCAAGTATCCTCTCTTTGCAGCGCAGACGTACAAGATCGGCTGAAGTTCGTAACATTCTTGCTGAGAGTGTGAACCGGGTGCAAGGGTTAGCAGCAACACATGACTTGCTTTCCTATGAGGATGTCAGTGAAGCGCGTGTCGATGATATTGCTCGTAAGATCGTGGGTGTTGCAAACGCAAATCTGCGCCCTCTTGATTCACAGATCACCTTTGAGGTAGAACCCTGTTCCATTGTCATTCCGTCCCGTGCAGTAGCAATTCTCGCACTGGTACTGAATGAAATGGTATCGAATGCAATCAAGCATGGAATGACAGGGATAAGAGAGGGAATCGTGACGATAAGAGGAAGAGAAGAAGATGGCATGGTGATTGTCGAGGTTCTCGATACAGGGAATGGTCCACCTGTACCTGAATCACTTGAGGAAGATGAGAGTGAAGGATTGGGTCTTTCGCTGATACGAAATCTTATGGGGGATATTGGAGGGGGGTTTACTTTACGACGCACTATGGAATTACCTCCTCGCACCTGCGCCGAAGTGCGTTTCCCATTGGTAAGAAGGACTCTCCATTCCTAAAACTCTTACTAAGCTTATGACTGTGCTTTCAGAGTGTAGCCACATTTTATGCAGAAACGATCTCTAACCTTGTTTTTATTGTGGCAGTTGGGACAGGGGTTGAGCACTGAACCACAACGCGTACAGAAATACACATCTGGTTTATTGGGGCGTTCACAATTGGGACATAAGTAGAGTGGTGATGTCGGTGTGTGAACAATCGAGGCAGGTCGAAGTCTTGATCCTGGATAGGTATCTTCTCTTCCTGTTATCTGAATCGCATGTCCAAGGGCTTTTGCTAAATCACTGGCATATTGATAGCGATACTCCGGATTTTTTTGGAGTGCAGTGAGGATAACATCTCGAACAGCTAGAGGTATCTGACGATTAAATATGCGTGGATCAAGTGGTTCCTCGTATATATGGCTATGGGCTATGGCATGATAGTTATCACCGATGAATGGTGTTCGCCCGGTCAAAGTTTCATACAACATAATACCGAGTGAGTAGATGTCAGCTCTGCGGTCTATCGGTTCTCCTTTACATTGTTCAGGCGACATATATTCGGGTGTCCCCACGCCTGCGCCCGGACGAGTTAAGCCGTTGCTACTTTCAAGTACTTTTGCAATGCCAAAATCAGAAAGAATAGGGCGGTTAGTGAGATCCATCAAAACATTAACCGGTTTAATATCCCGATGAATTATGCCTTTTTCATGGGCATATGTGAGTGCGCTGGCTAGTTGCTGAAAGATATGGTTAGTTTGCATAATGTTCATAGTACCCGAGCCGTCCCGGTCAATTTGGTTGCTCATACTTGACGGGTTTCTCAATGAATCCAGGAGATGCTTCAGAGTGCCACCATCGACTAACTGCATTACGATGTAAAGATGGCCATCTTGCTCGCTAAAATCGTGGATTGTTACAATATTTGGGTGAGAAAGTCGGGCGATCAGCCTCGCTTCGAGGTTAAAGCGTTCAACAAAATTGCGGTCTGTTGCATACCAGGGTGGAAGAACCTTGACCGCAACCTCACGGTCAAGATTCTCCTGATTAGCCCTGTAGACACGCGCCATGCCTCCCTGGCCAAGTGGGGCCAGTATTTTATATTTACCCAGGAAGGTACCAATCAGGGGATCTTGTTGCATAACCTGGTAAGTGTCCCCCTAAAAGTTCAATTAACGCCTCGCAAAGACCAAAACAGTCTGTCCGAGTTGAATTTTATCACCTTCCTGAAGAGGATAAGGTTGGTATTTGTTCACTGGCTGACCATTGACTTTGGTGCCATTCGCACTTCCCTCGTCCCTTAGGGCATAATTGTTGTTTCCCAGGCTGATAATGGATGCATGAAGCCTTGAAACTGCCAGGTCTTCGAGAAAGATATCGCTTTCCCGGCTGCGTCCTATGCTCAGTGTTTCTTTACGTACCTCGTAGATACGCCCAGGCTCCTTTCCTTCTTCAATGCGTACCATTCCAATCCCTTGTGATCCACCTGTGCTGCGCAGCATTGTCCTGTCACCATCAGGACTTTCAAATGGACTAGCGCCAAAACCTTGTTGTGCTTGTCCTGGTCCTTGTTGCTGCCAGGGAATATTACCACTCGGAGGGGTAGTAGGGGGCGCTTGTTGGACTCCCGGTGTCCAGGCGCCTTGTTGTCCTTGTTGGACAGGCTGACCCCATTGATCGGCTACTTGTGCAGGTTGTGACCACGATTGACCTGAACCGCTACCACTCCCATACGTTGTTGGAGCAGCAGGTTGGTTACCTTGCTGGCCCCATGGCGAAGCTCCCTGCTGAGGCTGTGCCCATGAATCAGGCGAAGATGAGGGTGCGTCCCACTGTTGCTGTCCCCCAGTACTTGCTGCACCTGGCGCATTCCATGCAGCAGGTTGTTGCGGAGCTGGGTTTTGTGTGCCCCACCCTGCGGCCTGTTGTTGAGCTGGGTTTTGCGCATCCCATGGAGCGGGTTGTTGAGGAGTTGGGTTTTGTGTACCCCACCCTGCAGCCTGTTGTTGCTGGGCAGGAATTTGTCCCCAGCCAGGTGTTTGTTGTTGAGGAGTTGGGTTTTGTGTGCCCCACCCTGCGGCCTGTTGTTGCTGGGCAGGAATTTGAGGATCCCATCCTGCTGGTTGTTGCTGAGCGCCCCATGTATTGGGTTGTTGACCGGGTTGGCTCCAAGGATTTGCTCCTGGTATACTTCCCTGTTGGTTCCATCCCGGTGGTGGAACCTGTTGTCCCTGACGTTGCCAATCCGAAGATGCCGCAGCATTTGCTTTTTTCTTCTTTCCACTACTGCGAAAGAGTAGTAGCGCTGCGACCAGAATTATGGCTCCTACTACCAGGGCAGCACCCGCTATGACAATAGGATTTGATAGCAGTGAAGCAACCACTATCGAATATGAATTTTTGGTTAACGGTTGTGCCTGGTATCCGACAATAACATGACCTGCAAATCTGAGAATTTCTCTCATGTCGTTCACCTCTCTCCATTGTAGGGGCGCAATTGCTGGTAGTAGTTGCACCCGTTCGTCCTTTGGGCGCGTAATGTCGCACCCCTACATATCGCCGTCTTTGAGTGTACGCTCTTCATGCGGCGTTAAGATTACTCCATTTAATCGAGTTTTATTCAGGGCATTGAGGTCTTCGACTGTAAATTGTCCCTGTTGGTTTCGCACGTATGCATGGCGTCGTCCAACTGTTTTGTCAGCTAAATTGATCTCTGGGAAGATACCCAGCACCGGGTCCTGGCGCCCGACAACCATCAGTTCTCCTGTCAATTCAATAAACTGATTACTCGCAAGAACGTAAAAGCGCGCCTTTTTTTGCGGTATTAACTGCGGTTTTACAACCTCTCCATCGTTTTTCGCTCTTTGGCCTTGGGGTTCTTGTATAGACTGTGCTGCTACTGCTTGACTTTCTAGTACTTTTTGCCCTTGTTGATGTTCATATCCGTTTTCTGCTGACGGATTGTATTCGACAGACGCACGCCCTTTAGGCTGAGTAGCCTGAATTCTTTTCTGTATTTTCTCTATTGCAGCAATGAACTCCTTTGGCGTAATGTAACGATCGTCTGGAGATTTTGACATAGCCTTTTGCATGAACTGATCCAACTCAGGTGGCAAATCAGTTCGAATACGGCAGATCGAAGGAACTTTTTCGTTCATATGCTTTATCACAATGTCAACCGCAGTTTCTCCTTCAAAAGGGGGACGACCCGTGAGCATCTCAAATAATACGGCTGCGACTGAGTAAAGGTCGGAGCGGGTATCAGCGGAACGCCCACTTTCAGCTTGTTCTGGTGGAATGTAGTAGGCTGTGCCCATAAAGACATTTGATTGTGTGAGTGTCACAGTTTCCCTACTTCGCGCTAAACCAAAATCAGTGATCTTCACTACGTCCTGGCTATTGATGACGATATTTTGTGGCTTGATGTCACGATGGACTACGCCATGCTTGTAGGCTGTATCTAACCCAGCGGCAATTTGTTTGGCGTAGTCAAGCGCACGAAATGCATCCATAGGTCCATGAGTCAAAGTATGGTACTTTAGGTTCTGACCATCGATATAATCCATCAGGATGAAGTGGATGTCACTCTCATCTCCATAATCAAAAATTCGCACAATGTGAGGGTCGCTTAAATGTGAGAGTATGTCTGCCTCCCGTTGAAAACGTGCTAATAACTCGCCATCGTCCGAGAATTCAACATGCATAATCTTCACGGCGTAGATGCGATTGTTCTTGGTGTCGCGCGCGATATAGACAGTTGCGAAACTGCCCCGTCCCAGCTCATCAATGAGTTTGTAACGCCCTTTGATGACATGGCCTATCATGTCACCACTCATGCAATTGACTCCTCCTGAAAGGCTACTCCTCGCGGCTATTATACATCATCTAGTGTTGAATGTCATTGCTATTAATCTTTAGTCAGGGTTATTCATCTCTATCCAGGCTCTTCGCTCACTAAATGTTTATGTATTGAAGTTCAGCATGGTCTTCATGACTATTAGGATTGACTACACTTGTACATCAAACTCCTTTAGCCCTGTGCCCCCATCTTAATGATGGAACGTGTAGGCTAGTAATTGGGTCATTGAATGGGTAGACTCTCCTAGAGGCAAATTATTTTGCATGGTATACTGACATTATTTCCTGCTCAATTTCAATATCTAAAGACACTGTAAGGAGGAGCATTTTAGGTGACTTCTTTTCGTGGTGTATTGCTTGATATAGATGGTGTGTTGCATGTCAGCATGCATGCAGTTGCTGGCGCAAATGAAACGTTGCTCTGGTTGGAGCAACAGGGTTACCAGGTCTGCTTTGTAACGAATACAACGACCAGTTCTCGTGCGACGCTGGTACAGAATCTCAAGGAAATTGGTTTGCCACTTGACGAAGAGCGTGTTGTAACTGCCCCGGTTGCGACTGCTAACTATATTCGTCAGCATTACCCTGGCAAGCGTTGTTGGTTACTCACCAAGGGCGATACTGCCAGAGATTTTGCAGGTATTCACCTGGTTGAATCGCATGCTGATATTATCGTGATTGGTGGGGCTGAGGAACTACTCAATTATGAGAATCTGAATCATGCCTTTCGCATGCTGATGGATGGAGCAATCTTGCTCGCGACACATACTAATCTTTATTGGCGTACAAGCGAAGGATTGCAGCTGGATAGCGGCCCCTTTGTGCATGCTTTGGAACTCGCTTGGCGGTGCTCAACGAGCAGGTTTGCTAGGAGCGCTGGTCTGCACTGGAAAGCATAATGCTCAATCGCCACTATTGGCACGCATACATCCCGACGTAATTCTACCTTCGGTTGCGGATTTACCTGGGTGGTTGGAATCAAGAAGTTGATTGGTCTAATCCTCAAACTTTCCACCGAGGTGTTTTGCGAGAAACTTCTCAGCGGCTGCATATCCATACTGTTTCAGAAGTTCAGATGAAGTCTGATTTTCCTCATCCATTTCTATCTCCTCTCCAAATATTTCTGTTCCTCGTTTCCATACTCGTACTGGTGCTTCCTCATTGAACAAATGGAAACCAAAGCGCTGGTAAAATCCCTCAATTCCACTTCCATCTGTTAATGTTACGGAGACGTAGTTCGAGCGTTGCAAATGTGCCAAAGCTCCTTGCATACATCGAGTGGCTATACCGCGATGTCGAAAGTCGGGATGAGTGATAACATCCAGTACCTGCACGATATAAGGATCGCCGCATACGCGAGCAAAGCCAACAAGTAAGCCGTCAGAAGTATGGGCTGCTATATAATAGTGACTCACACGCAGCATCTCTTCTGTCTCAATATCTGTACGTCTTTCATTAGTATCACATCCAATTAACTGATACAGCCTGTTGAGCTGGGCGACATCAATCGGCTTGTTCTCTGTGAAGGTGATGTCATTCAAGAGATGCTTTGGGTTCACAAGTCGTAAGCTCCTATTAAGAAAGGTGACCTATCATTTCCAGATAGGTTTCATAGATCTGCTGCGCGATACGTTCCTGAGTATAATGTTCTAAAACACGCTGTCTCCCTTTGGTAGCCAACTGAACATAGAGTTCAGAATCATCTATTAATTTTCGGATAGATCGGCTCAATTCCTGGGCGTTGCCTTCTGGAAAAATCAGTCCAGCTCTGTCAATTACGCGTGGGATTTCGCCTGAACTGGAACCAATTACAGGCGTTTCGCAAGCCATAGCCTCGATTAGGACCCGACCAAATTGCTCCATCCAATTAGGCCGGGTCAAAGAAGGCAGCACAAAAACGTCCATCTTCTGCATTTCAAATGGGACATCCTGCGGAGGAAGCGCTTCTTTGAAGATGACACGATTGATGACATCCAGTCTTATAGCAAGTTCTTCCAACTCACTTTTCATTGGACCGTGTCCAATAAAAACGACGCGGCAAAAATCTGGTAAGTCTGACAATGCCTCTACTAGCAGTGTCAGTCCCTTTGGCTCGACAAGGCGACCGACATATCCAATTGTAAAAGGCGCATCGGGGGCTCGAGGCATACGAGATTCTGTACGCCGATAAATAAAGGGATCAACGCTCAGGGGTAGAATTCGTATTGGACCATTGAAACCTTTCCGTTTTAATATTTCAGCCACATCAAGATTTCCTGCAATAGCGAGATTCGAATGTCGATAATTGTAGAGTTCTATTTGGTGAAAGGGAGGAGGATAATCGCGGTAGATATTTTGCCAGGCAACGAATAGAGCGGGTATTCGCTTGAGTTGAGCAAGGCGAATGGCTTGAAACGTTGCGAAATTATAGGGTTCCTCATCAATATGCAAAATTTCGGGTTGTACTTCGCTCATGATCTTTTTTAATTGGGGGTAGTAGTAGATATGAAAATGCCCATTGAAAACCATAGGCGTAACAATCATACGGTAGCCGTTTGCGTAAAGCGGCTCGAGGACTTGTTTACCGCCATCATCGCTTTGCCAGTATGCAGGAGTCATTAGCGTTAGTTCGATGTCGTGGAATTTCGCCAGTTCTTCTAGCTTACGTTGCGAGGTACTCGCAACAAAGGTCTTGGAAATCATTAATACACGCATCTTATTTTTTCTTGCTCCGTAAATAGGCTTCTTGATAGACAGCGATGGTTTCAATTGCGGTTTTGTGCCAGTTGAATTGAGCAGCACGTTTCAGTGAACGTGCTCGTAAGTCTGCTTGCAGTTCGTTATTCGTTAGAACGCTATGCATGTCCTGTACCATCTCGCGTAAATTATCAGGATCAAAGCTAATTGCTGCATCTCCCACCACCTCAGGCAACGAAGTGCGGTTTGAGCAGATTACAGGTGTGCCACAACTCATAGCCTCTAGCGGTGTCAGACCGAAGCCTTCATAGAGAGAGGGGAAGACGAAGGCGCTGGCTCCACTATAGATGGCTGGTTTGTCTTCTTCTTCAATAAAGCCATAGACAATCTGGTCGCTTATGCCCAGATCTGCAGCTAATGGACGTGGGTCAGGAAAGAGTGCTCCACCGAGTTTATCAGTGTTGCCTGCGATCATCAATTGCAGCTTTGAATCACCTATCTGCTGATAGAGGTGGGCGAAAGCTCGTACAAGCTGTGGCACATTTTTGCGCAAGTCGAGACCACCAAGATAAAGGATATAGCGATTATTCAGTCCATAACGTATGAGTAATCAGTTGCAAATAGGCTTTCATTTTGGGGTCAGTTCGATATTGTGGCAAGCGCAGTGGAATAATATCATGCATCGTGATAACGCCTGGTGATCGAGGGAAAAAGGGAGGAGCAAAGTAGGGAATATGAAAAAGGTCAACATTGGCTTTGCGCGCAGCAGATGGTGCACTGAATTGTTCCCATACCAAATTTTCAATACTGGCGTTGTACCTTGCTAATCGAGGCACAGGCGTCACTACACGCGGAAACTTAATAAGGGTTCCAGTCTTTTCAGAGATGGGTTGTGGGCCTAACAAAATATACTCATTTTCTTGATCCACCTCTGCCAATGCCTGTAGCAGGTGCAAAAGATATTGTCCGCTGCCACTTGCTGGAAATTTGAAGAAATATGTATTAATGCCAATTTTCATACTACCGGAACCTCGTCATTAAAGTTTGTTGCTCCTTCGCCGAGCTTTTGATAGACAGAGAGCATCTTGCTTGCCGCTTTCGGCCAGGTGAAGTGTTGTGCTCGAGCAAAGCCCTTTTGCCGTAATTCTTCTCGAAGTTGTTCACTCTCAAGCACTTGAAGCATAGCTCTGGCAATTTGGCCAGTATTGTGTGGGTCAATTAGTACGGCTGCATCTCCTGCGATCTCCTGCAATGATGAAGTATTGGATGTGATGACTGGCGTGCCGCAGGCCATTGCCTCAAGGAGAGGCACACCGAACCCTGCGTAGAAAGAGGGAAAAACGAACACATCAGCCATGCTATAGAGCGTGATGAGTTCAAGATCGGTCACGTGTCCCAGAATACGTACTTTATTCTCAAGCTTAAGCTTTGCAATAAGCTGCTGGGTTTCGTCAAAGAGCCAGCCGGGCCCACCTGCCAGGGCTAGCATAGCTGGCCGAGATTTATTTCCCGCCGCGCTTTGGGCTTTGTGAAAAGCTTTGATAAGACCAGCGTGATTTATGCGTGGTTCCAGTGTTCCTACTCCTAGAATGAGTGGGTGCTTTAAGCCAAATTTATGACGTGTTGCTGATAACAAGATAGGGTCTGTAATACGCCGAAAATATGCTCGAATACCATTAGGAATAATAGTAATTTTCTCAGGAGATATCTTAAAGTGTTCAATCAAGGTATGGCATGCTGCTTGTGAAACAGCAGCGACAACATCAGCAGCAGCTACAGCTTCTGGAACAACCTTGTTCAGAAAAGTCGCCAATTGGGGCATGACATACTCTGGATGATCTACATAAGCTAGATCATGAACAGTAACAACTTTACGTACCTTGCCATTAATGGGCGGTAGGACAAAGTCGGGGCCATGATAGATATCTACCTGGCCCGTGAAAAAGGTTGCGTATAGCGGCAAGCGCCAGCGATACCAAAGCATGTTTAGATAGCGGTCAGGAATAATGATACTTCGCCCTCGAACATTTTCTGCCTGTGGAAAAGGATACCCACGAGCGGGACGTCCACTCATGAGCAATGTATACTGGTTCCTAGAATCCTGCGCAAGAAGAGCATCTACTAAACTGCGCACATAGTTGCTAATTCCTGCTCCCTTTCGGATAGCTGCTGTATAATCAATCGCAATGTGCATGGAAAATACCTGGTAATTTCTATCCTGGCGGCCAGCCAAATTTGCGACCCCCAAGTAGATGGAAATGTAAATGAAAGACACTTTGCCCAGCGTCAGGACCCACATTGGACACGAATCGATAGCCACTTTCATCAATACTCATTTCGTGAGCAAGTTTCTGAGCCGTGGTGAAAAGCTGGGCAAGTATAGGTCCATCCTCAAGTGCGAGGTCAGCCATAGAAGCAATGTGCTGGCGTGGAATAAGCAAGATGTGCTTTGGCGCTTGTGGGTTGATGTCCACAAACGCCACTATATCCTCATCTTGATAGACGATATTACTGGATATCGCACCGGTTGCAATCTTGCAGAACAAGCAGTTCTCCATACGAATTCCTCTTAAGTTATTATTCTTGTGTGTTGTCGTTATCGGCTGTAGAGGAAGTGGCAACTTCGACTGGTTCAACTAGTGTCTCTGCCGTAGTCATTTTAACTTCTGCAGGTTCACTGATTGTCTCTGCTGCTGTATCAGACTCGGATTTCTCTTCTTGCGCTTCCTTTGTCCCCTCATCTGGTGCAGCAGGACGTTTCTTATCTCCAGTAATTGGTTCAAGGCCATGCAATGAGGGATCGTTAT
>WNGP01016035.1_pt1 | contig 11919 bp, 12 predicted proteins | sample 5407671 | NCBI WGS metagenome assembly WNGP01 (sample SAMN13153381, study PRJNA577476) | soil metagenome | isolation source: 40 cm soil or saprolite under Garry oak tree replicate 2 | place: USA:California | collected 2016-06-15 | reverse complement strand
ATCAGTGGCGTGCCTGTCGTCAACGCAGATGGTCAAATCATCGGCATTGTCACGGAGGCAGATATTATCAGCAAGGCGAGCCAGGAGGGCCTGCGCGTTGCCGATATTATGAGTCACGAGATTATTGCAGTTACCGAAGATACGCCAATCAACGAGATTGCCCTGTTACTGACCGAGCGCAAAATCAAGCGCGTTCCGGTCGTCAGCGAAGGTAAGCTGGCGGGCATTGTGAGTCGCGCAGATATTGTCCATGCTGTCGCGGAAGGGCACCTGATTCTGCGCAGCTGGTAGGATGGTGAAAAGCCTTAATCCTTCATACAGGTGCACTCATCAAATGAAGATGCGTTTGTGCATCACAAGAAAAAGGAGGATGATGCAACATAGGGAATAGAACTATTTCAAAGGCTCATCCGTGATATATGTACGAACAACAAAATAATGTGTGCCCACATGCACAAATCGAGGAAGAAAACACGCGAAAAAGTGTTATATGGTAGTGCCTGCTTGGCATGAAGCGGCTCCGAAGGAGGATATAGGATGTTCTGCTCACAGTGTGGTATGCGCGTCAAGGATGGTGCGCATTTCTGTGATAATTGTGGCGCGGCATTGCAGGCGCCCGGGGGCGTTTCTCAAGTTCCACCGGTAAAAACCAGCCGCGGCACAAGTAAAGCCAATGACCCGTATAAGGATCAAATTAGCCAGCTCAAGCTGCAAATCCGGCAACTGAAACTGGACCTCAAGCGAATAAACAAAATCCGCTCGCAGTATTACCAGTCGGCGGCTTTTGTTCCACGTGGTATGCTGCGGCATGGTTATAAAGAGGTCGAGGATGTGCGTCTATGGGGGCCGCAGAAGAAGAAGCAGGAACTACAACAGCAGATTATGTACCTTGAGCAGCAGTTGTTGGGGCTGCAGCAACAGCAAGCACAATGGCAGGCCCAGCAAGGCGGGTAGCCCCCCGATTATAAATTTTCACCATCAAACCCGGTCCTGTCATCCTGAGCGCATGAGCCGAAGCCCTGAGCGTAGCGAAGGGGAAGGATCTGCCCATCGCATGAGACCCGTTGCGGAGTTTACCCTTGAGCGAAGGGCTCAGGGTGACAATACATAAGCCCACACGGACCTTACCGTCGGCTCTCAAATACTGGTTGATGAGTGCCATGCTACCTGCCCAGAGCGGGGCGGCTGCGCTCGTGCCGCCGATGGTGATCCAGCCAGAAGAGGGACAGCCTGCATTCATCACTGTGCAGTAGATCGAGTAGCCGGTCGTGGGATCGGCGTCTGCTGTAACATCGGGTACCTGCCGGTTGCCATTGCTATACTGGTTGTCGACGCCCGGGCCACTCTGCCAGGGGGGAAGTTTGAAGGTATTGCTGATACCGCCGCCGCCCCCGGCCCCTTTGGGACTCCGCAGTTTTGATTTCGGATTGGACCATACCGACTCATAGTTATAGGCGCTGCTATTCAGCTGCAGGTTGGTGCCGCCAACGCCGGTGACGTAGGGATCGCTGGCAGGTGAGTCTACTGCCGGATTGCTATCACCACAATCATAAGCACCAGCATCACCTGAAGCCGCAAAGAAGGCGATCCCCTGCGCGGCAGCCTGTTTGAAGATATTGTCGAGGGTTTGCAACTCGCCGGGGCCAGAACTCGATTCGCAGATGCCCCAGCTAACGACGGCAATGTGAGCTTTATGATCGGTGACAATCCTGTTATAGGTATCATTGAGGCCCTGGGTTGTGTTCGGGCCTTCATAGACGATCTGCCTGGCATGAGGAGCCATAGCGGCAACGACCTCGATATCCAGTTCGGCTTCAATTGCGGCCTGACCCGCTGAACCATTGAAGCCATCTACCAGGACGTTGGTGATGCTCGGATTACCGAGATCGTAGGCCTGGAAGTATTGAGCAACATCGCCAGACTGGTATCCATCCAGTTCGAAGAGAGCAACGGCCTGGCCATCACCCAGGAACCCGGCATTTTGCAGGGGTGTGGCATCATAGGCCGTGGCGAGGTCATCTGGAGTGTAGCCACCTGGCGCAGCCGACCTGGCGTTGAGCCTGCGATAGTGCGGCTGATAGTGCAGGCTATTATCCAGTCCGCCAATGGATGTCACCAGAGGGATGAGCGATGCAGGCAGGCTGGGCGCTGTCGCATTCGCGTAAAAGGTGTGGGTACCCAGCCGGTAATTGTTGATACGCGTGTTGAATGCTTGTTGCGCTTGCGCGACGGAGCCTGTGGCATCGATGAGCTGATTGTTGGAAGCGATGGTGGTGATGGTGAACCCCTGGCTCTGCAGGAATGAGACAACTTGCCGCACCTGACCAGGTGTAGGTGCAAATAACAGGTTGAACATAGCAGGGGTGAGATAGTGGTGATACTGCGCTGACCGGGGATCAGAGATAGCGTTCAACAGCCTATCCAGCTCTGCCGCATTGCGCAGTTGGAGACCGATGGACAGGCGCAATGGCTGTTGAGGGTCGGCAGCCTGCAGAAGGTGCGCACGCTGGAGCAGTGGCATGACATCGCTATTGAGCGCGAGGCGCTGGTTTGCATCCGCGTGAACCAGCATACGCACACTTACGAGGCTGGCTCCGATGAGGAGCAGAGCGATAACTACAAATACAATGTTGCGTCGCATATTATTTTCCTACAGGGTTCGCACAAAGGATATTTTATTGTTACTTCACCCATTGAGAATAAACGTGATGAGAGGTAGGGTTTGTGGCGTTTTCGTGGATTGTCTCACAGGTTAGCCTACCGGGCGTGATGATGGAGATGAAGAAATGAATGCGGGTATTGCCCCACCCTGGGCGCGATAATGAATTGTAACGACCAAGATCGGCAATGTGTTGTCACGCCTCCGCGCAGCGAAGGGTCTGTCTCGATGGGCAGATCCTTCGCTACGCTCAGGATGACAGGACCGGGTTTGATAGTTAAAAATCATTATCGGCCAATGGCCCGTCGATGCCCTCAAGAGGCCGATAAATCGGCGGTGCGCCAATAAATTGTGCGCCTACGGGGTATTACCGACCTGGATTGTTCAAATTCATAATCGGCGATGGGCGCGATAAATCGGCCCCTACAGGCGTGCCGTGGCCATTCACGATACCCTGGATATTTCGATAAAGTTCATCATCGTGCCCTACGAAGGATACGGGCTTACGATGATGGGATAGGCTTCGCGGCAGCCTATCCCAAAGCAATTAATCGCGCCTCTATCGAGGCCGTTGGGTCCGGTGATGGTACCGGCGACGGCGTTGGGGTCGGCGTCGGGGTCGGCGTCGGTGATGGCGTCGGTGTCGGCTTGGGGGTCGGCGACGGCTTGGGTGATGGTGTTGGCGTGGGAGTGCCGTTCGTCAGGTTCACGACGTAGAGCGTGACTACTGTATCGACGCTGATCTTCGCGCCGCTGGGCGGGCTGACTTTGACGACGATGTTTGCTGCCTTATCGGGGTTTGTGGGTGGATCGGAAGGCAGCACCTGATACAGAATACCGGCCTTATTGAGAGCATCTTCCGCCGCCGCGAGCGTATTGTTCACGAGATGGTGCGGCACGGTCAATTGGTCTGCCTGTAGATCGACTTGAATGATCGTGCCCCTTGGAGCCTTATCGGGAGGCTTCGGGAACTGGTCGATCACTGTTCCAGAGGCGAGATTATTTTTGACGTTCAACTGGAATCCCGCGTTGGTTGCCGTTGCCCGGGCCTGTGATAAAGATTGGCCTATCAGGTTGGGTACGGATATCTGGGTTGTGCTGGTCGGCGCCTGGGTTGGTCCCAGGCCCAGACCCGAGAGATTGATGAAGCCGAGATCGGCCGCCAGGTAGACGCTAAAGCCGAGCAACAATAACGTTGCCAGGAGGATGAGTACGGTTATGACACTGGCGAAGCGCGAGTCGCGCTGGTCTCGCCGCACCTGGCCGGTGCGCGGGATAGTGCCGACGCGGGCTGAACCTGTTGGCTGGGTGCCATAAGTGGTAGGGCTGATAAAGCCGCGCTGTTCTGCGAGGTTGCTGGTACCAGCAGGAACACCAACAAAGTTGTTAGGCGAAGAGACCTGTTGACGGCGAAGGCCACCGTTGGCGTGAGGCGAAACTGGCTCACCGGTAAGGGCTATGGGAACTGGAGTCTGACCCGGCACCGGCGTTGGATTTACAACGGTTGGCATGCTTTGATTGAGTTCGGTCTCGCCAAGCATTTCGAGGGCGCGTGCCAGGACATTACCATCCTGGAAACGCATCTCCGGTACTTTCTCCAGGCAACGCAAGATAATTTCTTCGAGGGCAGGTGGGATGTTCGGATTCATATGGCTGGGGGGCAGCGGTATGTCCTGGATATGCTGCATGGCTACTGCCACGGGTGTATCACCGTCGAAAGGAGGGCGCCCGGTCAGCATTTCATACATGACGATGCCAAGCGCATAGACGTCGGCGGCCGGGTTGACAATCTCGCCCTGGGCCTGCTCAGGCGCGTAGTACTGGACGGTACCTAAGGTCATGCCGGTAGTAGTCAGCCGCTCAGCATTGATGTCTTTGTAGACGCTGGCGATACCAAAATCGGTCAGTTTGATTGAGCCGTCGCGCCCTACCAGGATATTCTGCGGTTTTACATCGCGATGCACGATGCCCCGGCGGTGGGCGGCTCCCAGGCCGAGCGCGACATCGTGGGCAATGATGACTGCACGATCAATGTCCAGAACGCCACGCGAGCGCAGGTAGCGGCGGAGGTCCGTGCCTTCGACTAGCTCCATTACAATGAAATAGTTGCCATTGGTCTGGCCATAGTCATAGACCTGCACGATATTGGGGTGCTGCAAGGCTGATGCTGCTTTCGCCTCACGTTGAAAGCGAGTCACAAACTTGGGGTCTGTACTATAGACTTCGCGCAGGACCTTAATGGCAACAACACGGTCCATACGCCTATCGAGGCCGCGATAGATGGTGGCCATGCCACCCCGGCCTATTGGGTTTTGTAACTGGTATCGTTCACCCAGAACTTCGATCTGCATAGACTTCCCAGTATGAATGGGCAACGAAGAGCATGATAGATCGTCGCCACACAAGCTCGAAACACGCAGTCCCGCGATAAATCGGGGGACTAAGGAATTCCCCACGATAAATCGGGGGACTACTAGCCACACCAGGGAACGCCCGATTGGCACCCCTACAGACACACCGATTGGTCAACAATATGCGCTACTTATTTTAGCGCATTCTGGACGCAATTGGAATATCCTACGCCAAAAACAGTACATTTCTATATGGCAGTTCACAATAAAAGGGAGAGTTCCGCATCATGTCTGGGCTGCCAAAACACGCTCATCACCGACACGGCGCGTGATGCGTCGTTCATCCATGTGCTCTAACAGGGGCAAGACGTACTTTCGCGTCGTTTCCAGGACATCTCGCGCCTCTGCTGCCGTGATTTTGCCATGCACGCGCAGGTATGCGAGTAGCTTTGCTAACGCTTCTTCGTAGGTCTCGCGTAGGAAAAGCACATTGTCGCCTAATTTCACCAGTCGGCCTTGCTCAATGAGCGATGCAAGGACCTCGGAACCCACAACTGTTTCCGCTTCGGCACGCACGGGCGGTGTATAGGGATTATCTTTGAAGTACCGTAATAATTGCTCGACCCGCTGCTGCTGTGCCACAGTAAAAGTGGGCACGAAGCCGGGTAGTCGAATGAAACCGCCTGTGGTGTTTGCCTCGCTTGCAACGGCTTCCAGTTGTCTTTCTGCCTGCAAGGTCGCGAAGACTTCAGTAGCCATCTTTGGCGGCAAGTGCAGCCGCGCTCGCCATTCCTCCTTCGAGAGCCCGCTACGCAAGGGATACTGTTGATGTTGCTCACGTACCAGCCGGACGGCCTCTTCCACCAGCGACTCCCACACGACCTGAGCAAACCATAGTGTCCCGACCTGCTTCACACTCCCCGTTCTTAACAACGTCTCCAGTGTCTGTCGCGTCACATTTTCAGACAAATTGCTGTGCTTCATTATATCCGATAATTCATACCCAACCAAGCCATGTGAAAGTTTTCCCGTGGTTCCGGGGCCATGACCAGGAAGGCGCGCGCCTTCTTTCTTCCCCTTGTGTTCCTCCTGGCGCCTGGCGGTGTGTTCTCTTCGCCTGTCGAGGGATGCCAGTACCAACTCGTCCGGGGAACCGCGTTCCAGTGTTGCCAGGGCATTGAGCACGGCCTGCTGAAAACGGCGGTGGTAACGCGGCTGGGCATCGACAACCTCACCTCCACCAACGGTCATGCTGGGGGAGGGTATACGCAGGATGAAACGATCGCGGCGGGCCACTACGGCCGGTCGGCTTAAACGCAACTGCGCCCAGGCGCTCTGGCCAGGTTGTAGTTCTTCTACGTCGAGCAGGCGAATACGCGCCGCTATCTCCTGGGAGCCGCTGTAGAAATCTACGAGTGTATTGTGCGCAATGGGACGCTGCGCATCATGTAAAAGCTGAATACGCGCGTCGATGAGGACCGTAGGGCGCAACTGCCCGGGTAGGGCGACTACATTGCCACGTTCCAGGTCGGAGCGAGGTATGTTTGCCAGATTGATTGCCACGCGGCTGCCCGGTTGGGCCACCTCGACCTGGTGGCGGTGAGTTTGTAAAGTGCGGACACGCGACCTGGTACCCTGTGGGAGCACTTCCACCTCCTGGCCCAGTTTGAAGGTACCATCCAGCAGGGTCCCGGTTACGACTGTGCCAAAGCCGGTCATGGTGAAGACGCGGTCGATGGGCAGGCGAGGGCGCGCAATGTTATCCAGGTAGGATGGCTGGTCCTGCGATTCAGCGAGGGCAGACTCCAGGCGGGCGAGTAACGCGGGCAGGCCCTGTCCCGTATAGGCGGAAACGGGAACGATAGGGGCACCCTTCAGGGTGGTGGATTTCAGTTGCTCTTCTACTTCCTCACGACAAGATCCATTTTCGTCAGCGCCACCACGCCTCGACGCACGCGCAGCAGGTCGAGAATTGCCAGGTGCTCACGTGTTTGCGGCATGACTCCCTCGTCGGCAGCTACGACGAGCAGAGCGGCATCGATGCCGCCGACGCCAGCGAGCATATTTTTGATAAAGCTCTCGTGGCCAGGAACATCTACGATGCTGACCTCGCGTCCACCCGGTAGTTTCAACCAGGCAAAGCCAAGGTCAATGGTCATGCCACGTTCTTTTTCTTCTGCCAAACGATCAGGGTCGATGCCCGTCAATACTTTGACGAGGGTTGATTTTCCGTGATCGACGTGCCCGGCGGTACCAATACAGCTCATGTCAGTTTGATGCGCGACTATAAGCGCGGGATATCTGGCGCCCTTTGCGGGTGCCAGGTCCCGCGCTGATTCCTGGCGCCGCAAGACCCGGCGCCCGCAAGACCTGGCACCCGCAAGGGGTGCCACTACATTTCAATGCAGCAGAATGGGAATTACGCGATGGCGACCACGAGGATCGCCCGGCGTGTATATATTTCTCCAGGTTGATAGCAACTGACCCATAGTATACATTATGGGCGGCAATTTGGCTATCCATGAGGATTCCCAGGAAAAAGGTTGCAGATACATTGCATAATGCTAGGGAAAAGAATAACCTCAGCAGTTATCCTTGGAGGCGAGAATAAGGAAGCTTTCCATATTCCTATTCCTATTATATCTCAGCGGTGAAATGTTAAACTCCGGGATACTCCGCCGCATGGTATTCCGATATCTCCCAAAGAGGATGATGATTGGATATCTAGCCCAGGTAGCGATGGATGAACTGAACGGCCATTGCCCCCTCGCCGACGCTGGAGACGACACGCTTGATGGAGCCGATGATAATCAGGTCGTAAAAAGGCTTTTCTGCGTGTGTTTTGAGGTTGATCTTCTCGGCAATCTGATGCACGTCGGGGTTCACCAGGTATGAACCGTCGGGGAAAATCACGACCGGCAGTTTCTTACGGCCTAAGCCCAACTGCTCCAGCAAGTGAGTTGCCTCTTTGCTAGCTTCAACATCCAGCCATTGATAGGGCACCTGGTTGCGAGCCAGAAAGTCCCCGATCTCGTGCCGCCGGGGCGACCAGCGATGATCGATCACTTCTCTATAGAAAATATATTTTTTGTTTCATATAAATAATTGATGAGATAACATAAATACTTGACAAAGCAACAGGCGTGCCGTATACTTTGTACTGTGAAGAAAAGAATACGAGGAGTACTGGTTATGGCTAAACAGATCATTATGACTGAAGATGCGCGGCGTTCTTTGAAGAAAGGTATTGATACACTGGCCGATGCTGTAAAGGTCACCCTCGGCCCCAAGGGACGTAATGTATCCCTGGACAAGAAATTTGGTGCGCCAACGGTGACGCATGACGGTGTGACTGTGGCGAAGGAGATTTCGCTGGAAGACCCTTCCGAGAACATGGGCGCTCAACTACTCAAAGAGGCTGCAACCAAAACAAATGATGTTGCGGGTGATGGTACAACCACTGCTACTGTGCTGGCCCAGGCTATCGTTATAGAGGGCATGAAGAATCTCGCGGCAGGAGCCAATCCCATGCTCGTCAGGCGTGGTATCGAGCAAGGTGCAGAGGCGATCGTCAACTATATCCGCTCCGAGGCCATTCCCGTTGAGAGTCAGAAAGAGATCGCGCAGATTGCCACCATCTCTGCCGCAGATGAGCAAATTGGTCATCTCATCGCCGAAGTGATGGATAAAGTTGGGAAAGACGGTGTTATCACCGTGGAAGAGTCGCGTGGTACTGACTTCGAGACTGACTACGTGGAAGGAATGCAGATCGACAGAGGCTATATCTCGCCCTACCTCGTCACAAGTCCGGAGAGAATGGAAGCTACGCTTGATAATCCATATATTCTGATCACAGATAGGAAGATCAGTGCCGTTGCTGATATCTTGCCCATCCTCGAGCAGATGACCCGGCAGGGCAGCCGCGATATTGTAATTATCGCTGAGGACGTCGATGGCGAAGCGCTGGCAACGCTGGTGGTGAACAAACTGCGTGGGACCCTGAATGTGCTCGCCGTCAAAGCTCCTGGCTTTGGTGATCGCCGCAAGGAGTTGCTGCAAGATATCGCTGTCCTGACTGGTGGGCAGGTCATTAGCGAAGAGATCGGACGCCGCCTCGACAGTGCGACACTCAATGATCTTGGTACTGCTCGCCGTGTTGTAGCTACCAGGGATAATACGACCATCGTTGAAGGCAAGGGAAGCCAGGAGGCTATTCAAGCGCGCATTCGTCAGATCAGGGCACTGATTGAGGAGACGACCAGCGACTACGATCGTGAGAAGCTCCAGGAGCGACTGGCGAAGTTGTCCGGCGGCGTGGCCTTGATCAAGGTGGGAGCCAGCACTGAGGTCGAACTCAAGTACAGAAAGACGCGCGTTGAAGATGCCCTCTCTGCTACGCGCGCAGCGGTGGAAGAGGGCCTGGTTCCTGGTGGTGGTGTGGCCCTATTAAATGCAGTACAGGCGCTGGATAACTCGAAGCTTGAAGGGGATGAGAGAACGGGTGTAGACATTTTACGCCGGGCGCTCGATGAACCAACGCGTCAACTCGCCATCAATAGTGGCAAGGACGGGCCGGTGATCGTTGATGGTATACGCCGGGCGCAACGCGAACACCAGAACGATCACTATGGCTACGACGTGCTTACTGACACCTATCAAGATATGGTTGCGACTGGTATCATTGATCCTGCGAAGGTGACGCGCTCAGCCTTACAGAATGCGGCCAGCATTGCTTCAATGATCCTGACGACTGAAGCGCTGATTACGGATATTCCAGAGAAGGAGAAGCTTACTGCTCCAACGGGCGTGCCAGAGTACTAAAAAATTGTAAGACCTGCCGAACACCGAGAACGTCAAAGAACAAGCTATGGAAGGTGAGCTACCAGGACAGCAGTTCACAGGTGGGCAGTCGGCGGCATTCCAGCAGTTGCTCCGCTTACAAAGTGCCATCGAAAGGCAAGGCCACCGGGTGGCAATGGCTGTCAATCCGATCGCAGAGGCACTTGACAAAGGTGGAAACGTCTCGCTTGAGATGATGAACCACGTCAAGGCTCAAATCTTGCTGGCACACCTGCAGCTCGACGAGCTGGAGCAATTACTCGATTCGCTTGACTAGCAGTTTACACGCGGCAGCCAGCAACAAGCAAGTAGTAAAGGGGTACCATAGGCACCAAAGATCACTCTGGCCCGGTCCGGCGTCTCAGCGGCGCTATGGTCCGTCCATGCTCTGAGTCTTCGATGAGCGTGGCAAGTCGCTTGAGCCTGGTCTCTTCCTTCTTCGCGCTTATGACCCACCACATGGCAGTCTTGCGGTACCAGGCGGCTTGAGCTTGAAAGAAGTCCCAGGCTTGTTTGTTGGCGCGAAATTGCTGCTCATACACAGCATCAAACCTGGCGGCGTTCTCTTGCTCATAGGAATAGATGCCTGATCTTTCTTCTGCACGTTCCTCAAATGCTTTGAGACCCGCAGAGCGCATATGCCCCAGCTGAGCGAGCTCCCTGGCACGTTTGACGTTGACAGCGCTCCAACTGCTCCGCGATTTTCGCGGGGTGAAGCGAATGGTATAGCTGACGGCATCAATGCCTTTACGCACACCATCAATCCAACCAAAACAAAGCGCTTCGTCTACCGCTTCTGGCCAGGTGATACTCGGCTTGCCTGAACTTTTTTTATAAAACCCAACCAATACTTCCTGGGTTGTATCATGATGCTCCTCGAGCCACAGGTGGAATGCAGATTGTGTTGCGAAGAAGGTCGGTTGCATCTCTCTCCTCAAGATTGACATTTTTGCATGACAGGGGCGCGCGGACATGACAGGACATACGTTATCCACATCCCCAAGGGAGCCAAAGGGCGCGCGGGCATGACAGGGGCAAGCCCTGTCACTACTATATACGAGCATAGCCCTCCCAGTGTCGTATTAGGAGTGAGATCCCTTACGGGAACCCTGTCCGGGGGACAGGTAATCATGCCGTACTTAAGTTGCTTTGAGGTCACACTCGCTTACGTGAATGCAACCAAACGACATGGGCTCGGACGGAGCCTTCAGGGGACGCGCCTCTGAGAAATCCATGCTTGGAAGGCATGGGGAGCCGTCACGTATCTTCGGCTTGAACCCGCTCAACGACCTTTTCCAGGAGATCGTAGGGCTGCGCGCCCATTACCAGGTACTTATCAGCGAAGACGAGCGCCGGTACGCCATCCAACCCATACTCGTGCGCCAGGTTGATATCGGCGGACACCTCTGCATCAAATGCGGGGTTTTCCAGCACAGATGCGAAATCGCCTGTATTTAAGCCAACGCTCGCTGCGATTTCCTTCAATATGTCCCTGTCATCGATCTTCCGGGCCTGCTGCCAATATGCCTGCATCACAGCCTTGTGGAAGGCTTCGCCCTTCCCTTGAGATTCAGCAAACTTTTCAGCGACCAGCGCGGGACGGCTGTCGACATTAAATGGACCAACATTGAGCTCTAAACCATATTGCTCACGCGCCCGCTTCTGCAATTGTGGGCGCGAGGCTTCTATGCGCGCCCGGTACTCTGGCGGTATGGGAGGCGAACCTGGAGGCCGTAACTGGAACGAACGCCAATGGATGGCGATATCGTGGTTTTCTCTGAGCTTCTCCAAACTGGAGGCGACTAAGAAACAAAACGGTCAAACAAAGTCGGACCAGACATCGATAGTGATAGACATGCGGTAACTCCTTGAATGTTCCTCTGCCAGCAAGCGAACGCGAAATCGCGCCCGGCGCCCAAGGTACAAATACTTTACTTATTATACCAAATCTGGGAATGGCGGAATCGAGCGCTGATGCGTTACAATTGAGACGAGAAGGAGGGAGATATGCCGAAAAGGAGTACATCACAAAACGTCCCAAAGGACATGCAGGCACGGTTCGACGAAATC
>WNGP01005713.1_pt1 | contig 11931 bp, 9 predicted proteins | sample 5407671 | NCBI WGS metagenome assembly WNGP01 (sample SAMN13153381, study PRJNA577476) | soil metagenome | isolation source: 40 cm soil or saprolite under Garry oak tree replicate 2 | place: USA:California | collected 2016-06-15 | reverse complement strand
ACTTCATAGCCGGTGGCAATTCGCGTAGAAATTCGCCCCAGCACTTTGTTCGTGAATCCCGGCTCGGCATTTGGCTCGAAGATGACATTCGGGACGCGCCCCAGCCATGTGGCCAGCAGCATCGGTCCGGCTGCGTAACCACCAACGCCAAACGCGGCGACGGGCCGGTGCTTGCGCAGGACGTGTCGCGCATCAAGCATCGCGGGAGCGAGCATCGCCAAATTCTTTAGAAGGGTCGTGCCGCCCTTCCCTTTCAAGCCGGCTACCCGCAGCGTTTCCAACGGCAGCCCCGCCTGCGGCACCAGCTTCATTTCAATTCCGCGTTGTGTTCCCACCAGCACGACTTCCCTTTCGTTTCCTCTTGCAAGCCATTCCCGCGCGATCGCCAGCGCCGGAAAAACATGTCCGCCCGTGCCGCCGCCTGCAATCAGCAGTTTCACTTGGCGGGTCCGCTCCTCATGCTTCCGCGGCCTGCTGTGAGATATTCAGAAGCACGCCGGTGGCGAGGAGCATGACCAGCAAACTCGAGCCGCCATAACTAATGAACGGCAGTGGAATCCCTTTCGTGGGCACCATGCCGAGCACGACGGCAAAATTAATGAGCGCCTGGCTCAAGACCATGGTGGTAATTCCCAGCGCGAGCAGCCGGCCAAATCCATCCGGCGCGCCGAACGCGGCGCGCATCCCTCGCCAGCCGTAAACAACGAAAAGCGCGAGCACAACCATGGCGCCGATAAAGCCGAGTTCTTCGCAGATCACCGCGTAAATAAAATCTGTGTGCGCTTCCGGCAGATAAAAAAGCTTTTGCTTGCTCTCCATCAACCCCACGCCGGTAAATCCGCCGGAACCCACGGCGATGAGCGACTGCAACAACTGGAATCCGGCGCCTTGCGGATCGGAGGCCGGATCGAGAAACGCCAGCAGGCGCGCCTGGCGGTAGGAAACATGCGTGATGAGGAAATACAGCGCTGGCACAGCTGCCGCCGTTCCAACCGCTAACCACTTCCAGGAAAGGCCCGCGACGTACAGAACGGCAGTGGCGATAAGAACAATGTCTACCGATGTGCCGAGGTCTGGCTGCAGCAGGATGAGCACCACACAAATCAAGATGGGCCCGGCTGCGGGGAGAATGGTTTGCAGAAAATCTTCTTTGCAAAACTCCATGTATATTTTGCCGCGGCGCTTGAGGCCGAGGAACCACGCGAGATATAGGATCACGGCAAGCTTTGCCAGTTCGGAAGGCTGGATGTTTGCCGGGCCGAGCTTGATCCAGCGGTGAGTGGCATGCGACTTGTCGAGGAACAGAGTTCCCACGAGCATCAGCAAAACCGCACAAACAACGGGGTAAACAACTGCCGGTTCGCGCAGCTTGCGGTAATCCGTGCGCATGAGCGCGAACATACCGAAGAGGCCAATCACCAGCCACGCAGTCTGGCGGGCGAGGAACAGGTAGGAGTGGCCGAACTGTTGTTGCGCGGTGACGGCCGAAGCGCTGAAAATCATTACGGCACCGAGCAGACACAACACCAGGGTCACTCCGAAGAGCCAGCGGTCGGTTTCCAGTCGTCTGGGCACGTTTGTTTTATCCTCTCCCCGAAGTGGTACTGGCCGCTTGCCGCTCCAATTGATGCACCAACTCTTTGAAGACGCGGCCACGGTGTTCGTAGTTCTGAAACTGGTCGAAGCTGGCGCAAGCGGGCGCGAGAAGCACAACGTCGCCGGGGCGCGTGGCGTGAGAAGCGATTTCCACGGCGCGTTCCAGCGAGCCGGCGCGCTCGATGGCTACGCTTCCGGTGATCTGTCTTTCAATTTTTTCCGCTGCAGTGCCGATCAGCAGCGCAAGAATGGCTTTCTCCCGCAATGGCTTCTGAAGAATGGTGTAATCACTGCCTTTGTCTTTGCCGCCGAGAACGATCAAAATCCGCCCGGGAAAAGAGTCCAGGGCCTTCAAGGTGGCATCGACGTTGGTGGCTTTCGAATCGTTGTAATAGCGCACACCGCCGATCTCCGCGACAAACTCGAGGCGATGCTCGACGCCGGCGAACGAGCGCACGCCTTTCGCGATCGCCGCAGCCGCGGCCCCCGCGAGACGCGTTGCCACCACGGCCGCCAGAACGTTTTCAATGTTGTGCGCGCCAGCGAGAGGAATGTCGCGGAGGTTCAATACTGTTCCTTCTTTGCCATCATCGCGAAAAACAATTTCGTTTTCCCGCACGAACGCACCTTGGGCTACATGCTGCTTCCGGCTGAACCAATACACGTGCGGCTTGGCCGGGACGAGAGGCGTGGTCGCCGGATCATCCGCGTTCAAGACCGCGCTGTCTGCCTCCGTCTGATTCTCAAAGATGCGCGCTTTGGCGCGGCCGTAGGCTTCGAACGTGTGATGCCGGTCCAGATGGTCGGCCGTGAGATTCAGAAACACGCTGATGTTGGGCCGAAAGGTTTCAATCAACTCCAGTTGAAAGCTGCTCAACTCCACGACGGTGATGGTGTTGTCGCTGGTTTGCTCCACGCGCGAAATCAGGGGAGTGCCGATATTTCCCGCAAGAATCGTGGAAAAACCGGCGCTCCTCAAAATGTGTTCGATCAAGGACGTTGTCGTGGTCTTTCCGTTCGAGCCGGTGATGCCAATCAAGCGTCCGTGCAGGAAACGGCCCGCGAGCTCCACTTCGCTCCAAATGGTGACACCCTTAGTCCGCGCGGCCTGCAACAAATGAACATCAGCAGGCACGCCGGGACTCGGAATAATCAAGTCCTGCTCGAGAAATGATTTTTCCAGATGGCCGCCTAGCTCCAGGCTTACGCCAGCGGCACGGAGCGAAACGAGCGCTTCGCCAACTTCGTTTTCCGACCGCGCATCCGTTGCCGTAACGTTCGCGCCCCGCGCCGCGCAAAATAGCGCGGTGGCCACACCGGTCCTGGCCAGTCCCACGACCAGCACGCGCTTGCCACGCAGTTCGAACGGACTCGCCATTTTCCCCGCAAAAACCGCTTTCAAAATGTTCGACTACCTCAACTTCAACGTCGTCAGCGCAAACAGCGCAAACACCAGCGCAGCGATCCAGAACCGCACGATCACTTTGGATTCGCTCCAACCGAGCAGTTCAAAATGGTGATGGATGGGCGCCATGCGGAAGATGCGCTTGCCGCGCAGCTTGAACGAGCCTACCTGCAAAATCACGGAGACGGCTTCCAGCACAAATATGCCGCCAACAAAAAACAGGAGAATTTCCTGCTTGATGATGACCGCAACCACGCCGAGAGTCCCACCGAGCGAAAGCGAACCCACATCTCCCATGAAAATTTCCGCGGGATGCGCGTTGTACCAGAGAAAGCCGAGCGACGCGCCAACGAGTGCGCCGCAGAATACCGTGAGCTCGCCGACCTTCGGGATGTATTGAATGTCGAGGTAAATTGCCCAGCGGGAGTTGCTGCTGACGTAGGTCAGCACCGTTAGGGCGCCGGCGGCAATGACCGTGCAGCCGATGGCGAGCCCATCCAGCCCGTCAGTCAGGTTGACGGCGTTCGAAGAGCCGACAATCACGACGCCAACAAATACAAGAAACGGAACAAAAGCGAGGGGCCAGAAATGCCGTGAATTGATGAGCGAGTGTATGACGAGATCGGGGCGAACGCGCTTCAGAAACGGGATCATCAGTTGCGTGGAGTAAGCACTGTGGGTGGTCAGGACGAGGAGAGAAACACCCACAGCAAGACTGACGAACACCTGGAAATAGATCTTCTTTTTCGCGGTGAGCCCCAGATTGCGCTGCTTGGAGACTTTCGCATAGTCGTCGATAAAGCCGATGGCCGCGAAACCGACCAGGGCAAATAGCGATAGCAGGATGAACGGATTTGTGAGATCGGCCCAGAGCAGCGTCGGCACGGCGGTAGAGACAATAATCAGTACGCCACCCATCGTTGGAGTGCCCGCCTTTTTCTTGTGCCCCTGTGGACCTTCTTCCCTGATGAACTGGCCGATCTGCAATTCGCGGAGGCGGCGGATCAGCGATGGGCCAAAGACCAGCGCCAGAAACATGGCCGTGAGGCTGGCGTACACCGTGCGCACGGTGATATAACGAAAAACATTCAGTGGGCTGAAGTAACGCTGAAGCGTGTGGTAAAGGAGGTAGTAAAGCATCTCAGTGCCGTACCTCCTGGCTCGTGATTTCCCCGGGCGCCGCGTGCCGAGCGATCAGCGATTCCACAATTTGCTCCATCTTCACGCCACGCGATCCTTTTACCAGCAGGAGATCACCGGACACGATGAAGTTCGCCAGAAACTCGGCGGCTTCCTTGGGCGTGGCGAAAAATCTTGCGCGCGCGCGGGGAAGTCCCGCTGCCAAAGCGCCCTCCACAATCTGCTCCGCATTACCGGTGACGCCAATGATCCAATCAATTTTCCCGGTCTTCGCGGCAAACTGCCCTGCTTGGCGATGCAATTCCTGCGAAGCCGTGCCGAGCTCGCGCATCTCGCCGGCAGCGAGGATGCGGCGGTGGAAATTCGGCGTCGCCGCCAGCAATTCCATCATGGCTTGCAGCGCTGCGGGACTCGAGTTGTAGCTGTCGTTGATCAGCGCCGCTCCATTCGAGAATCGCAACAGTTCTCCGCGCATCGCGGGCGCGCGCAGCGACCGAAACACGCTTTGCGCTTCCGCCGCGCCGATGTCCCAGACGCTTGCCGCCGCCAGAGCCGCCAGCGCATTGGCAATCGCATGACGTCCGGGTACGTTCAGCTCCAGCCTCACGCGCCCTTCCGGATTCACATAGTCAAACGCCGATCCCAGCGCTCCACGGTCTTCAATTTCCTGGGCCATAAAAAAGGCCTGCTTCTCGATGCCATAGGTCAACACGCGACCGGGCGCGAATGCTCCGAACGCGGCAACGCGAGGATCGTCCGCGTTGAGCACCGCGGTCGATTCGTGTCCATTCAGTCCTTCGATCAGCTCGCGTTTCGCGAGCGCAATTTCATCCACCGAGGCAAAGAATTCCAGGTGCGCGGGCGAAACGCGCGTCACCACGCCAACATCGGGCCGCGCAATCGCCGCCAGCCGCGCAAGCTCACCGCGGCGTGACATCCCCATCTCCAGCACTGCGGCCTGATGCGTTTCTTCCAGCCGAAAAAGTGTCAACGGCAGACCGTACTCGTTATTAAAATTTCCTTCCGATTTCAAGACCCGCAGCTTCGCGCCCAGCAGCGCCGCCAGGATCTCTTTCGTGGTGGTCTTGCCGACAGAACCCGTGACGCCGGCAATTTTCCCGCCACAGGATTCGCGCACTGCGCGCGCAAGTTGCTTGAGCGCCTCGAAAGTGTCGGCCACCGCAATACATCGGCCGCCGACCTGGCCCGCATATCGTGGAAGCTGCGCCTCCGCCACCACGGCGGCGATTGCTCCACGTTCCAGAGCGCTGGCCACATGGTCGTGTCCATCGTGACTCGGTCCGTGGATGGCGATGAACAGTTCTCCGGCACGAATCGTGCGAGAATCAATCGACACGCCGGCCACCCGGGCCATGGGGTCAAGTTCCTTCCCCGGCCGAGTACCCAGCGCGCCAGCCACCTGTGCAATCGTCCACCGCATAAGTTCCTCAAAGGATTTGTCTTACTCCAGTATCCCAAAGTTCGGTGTGTTCTCAACGTTTGAGGGCTCCTCCTTTCGAGAGGTCCGCAATTGGCCCGCCCCGAGCATCCGGGTACTGAGCGCCCTCGTCACGGCTCAGAGACAAGCGCGCTAGGTGCCAAACCCTGAGCCGCCTCGCGGCTCGCCTTTCAACTGGCCGCCATTCACCTGCTGGTTTCGCGGCCCTTCGAACCCGCGTTCACGCAAAGCGTGGCGTGCCATTTCCCGATCGTCGAACTCGAGAGTTCTATCGACAAGAATCTGATAGTTTTCGTGGCCCTTTCCGGCGAGCAAGACGATGTCTCCGCTGCGGGCTTCATCCATGGCTGTGCCGATGGCCTTTTCCCGGTCAGGCTCGATCAGATATTTGCCGGCGGTCTTCTGCAGTCCCACGATGATGTCGCTGATGATTTTCAGGGGATCTTCGCTGCGCGGGTTGTCGCTCGAAAGAATCGTCAAGTCGCTCAACCTGCCAGTCACTTCTCCCATCACCGGCCGCTTGGTGCGGTCCTTTTCGCCGCCGCATCCGAAGAGCGTGATGATCCGCGCTTTGGGATTTAGCTCGCGCGCCGTGCGAATTAGGTTTTCCAGTGCATCGTCGGTGTGCGCGTAATCGACAATCACAAGGAAGGGTTGTCCAAGATCGATTCGCTGGAAACGCCCCGAAACGCTTTCCAGATTTTGGATGCCACTTTCAATAGCCTCATTCGAGAGACCAAGCGCCTGCCCCGCTCCAATCGCCGCCAGAAGATTGTAGACATTGATTTTTCCAACCAGCGGTGAAACTACGTGCACCTTTCCTTTCGGCGTGTGCGCGGTGAACGTCAAACCATCGAACGTCAGCTGGAATTTCTTCGTGGTGATGTCCGCGTCTGATTCCAGTCCGTATGTGACCGTTTTCTTGGCCAGCCCGACCAGCCGCTTCCCGAACTCATCGTCAGTGTTCAGGACCGCAACTTCCGGCGCCCCAGCCCCCGTACCTTCGAAGAGCCGCTTCTTGGCGGAGAAATAATCCTCAAACGTTTTGTGATAATCCATGTGCTCGCGAGTCAGGTTGGTGAAGACCGCGGCTTGAAAATGGCAGCCCCAGAGCCGGTCCATCGCCAGCGAATGAGAACTGGCTTCCAGGACCGCATACTTCCCGCCGGCATCCCGAGTCTCCGCAAGAAACCCCTGCAAGTCCACGGACTCCGGTGTGGTGTTTGGCGCAGGATAATCGCCGAGCGGGGTGTGGTAAGCAATCGTGCCGAACAAGCCAGTCTTTGCACCGGATGACTTGACGATCACATCGATCACTGAAGTAGTGGTGGTTTTTCCGTTCGTGCCGGTCACCGCGACAAGTTGCAGCGTGTTCGCGGGGTGCCCGAAGAAATTAGCGGCCGCGACGGCCAGAGCCTTACGCGCTTCTCGAACCCGAATCCAAACCACACCCGCCGGAAGCGCGCGGGGGGCTTGCTCTTCGCTCGCAATGGCGGCCGCACCTCGCTTGATAGCGTCCTGAATGAACGCGTTTCCGTCCGCCTTGGCTCCGTGCAGAGCAAAAAAAAGGCTTCCGGGCCGCACTTTTCGCGAATCGCAAACCACCTGGCGAATTTCCAGACCACTCGTGCCCGCAGGTAGGGTTGCTCCCACGCCCTGAAACACTTCGGTCAGCTTTTTTCGATAATCCGCGGGGGTTCCCTGGGCAGACTGTTTTCGTTGGCGGTCAGCTTGGTTCGTGGTGGCGTCCTGTACTCGTTCTTCTGGACTCAATGCAATTCTCATCCTAGTGCCTTGCTCTCTGGAGCGGCTTCGCAATCTTTGGCCCCGGTGTCCCGAACTGCACGGTGATCTTTACACCGCGCCTTACTTTCGCACCCGCCGCCGGTGCTTGATTCGTAGCAAGACGGCTACCAATGAGAACGGGGTCCAGCCCCAATCGCAAGCATATCTCCGTTACTTCGCGCATCGTTTTGCCGGACAGGTCCGGCACTTGAATATCGCCCGCCTCGTCAATCGCTACCGTCACGGAAGGGGTGGTCCTCACACCCTCTTTAGAATTTGTTGCGGTGAACCCCGCGGGAGGTTGGTCAGGCTGTTCCGAGAAATCTGCCGGCGTGAAGTCTTCCAGGGCAGCGCTGTCCGCAGCGTTAGCCTTCTTGTAGGAAGCCTGAATGAGCCGGGGACCGACCGGCACATCTCGTGGCACGTCAAGGTACGGCAGAACCTGTTCCGCGATGCGCTTGAAAACCGGCGCGGCCACTTGTCCGCCCTCATGCTGCCCGACCGGCGAATCAAGAGATACCAGGATCGTCACAGCGGGGTTGCTGATCGGAGCAAATCCGGTAAAGGAAGCGATGAGCTGCGTCCGCGAATAGCGCCCCGTTGCGGGATCAATTTTTTGCGCCGAACCTGTTTTGCCGGCGGCAGTCCAACCATCGAGATGCGCAAGCTTTCCCGTGCCGTTCAGTACGACCCCTTCCATGAGCCTCCGCAGGGTCGCCGCGGTTTCCGGCCGGATTACTTTTCTGGGCTCAGCGGGCGCCAGCAGGCCCACCGCCGGCAACGCCTGATCTCCCCGCGTCAACTGAGCAACAACATGCGGCTTGCAGAGCATTCCGCCGTTGGCAATCGCGGAAACAGCGCTGATCAGTTGAATCGGCGTGACCCCGACCTCCTGTCCCATGGAGATCGACCCAATCGAAATCGCCGACCAGTTCTCGAGTTTCCGCAAGATGCCGCGGCTTTCTCCGGGCATATCGACTCCGGTGGGCTGCCCAAAACCGAAGGCCCGGATGTAATCGTAAAATTTTGGCGCTCCCAACCGCAGCGCAATCTTGATGGCCCCCACGTCGCTCGATTTCGCCAGAATGTCCGAGACACTCAGCAAGCCGAACGGTTTATGGTCGCGGATGCGATGCCCGGCCACGTAGACCGCTCCATTTTCGCAATCAAAGACTTCCGCCGGTCGGGTAATCCCCTGATCGAATGCGGCGGCCAGCGTTATTAGTTTGAAGGTGGATCCCGGCTCATAAAGCGCGCTCACCGCGCGGTTCATGCGCGCTTCACTTGGCGCTTCGCTCGCCGCGTTGGGATTAAACTTTGGCCAGTTGGCCAACGCGAGGATTTCTCCGTTGTTCGGGTTCATCACCATTGCCGTGCCGGCGATGGCATGCGTCTTGGCAATGGCTGTACCCAGTTCGCGCTCCGCGATGTACTGAACTTTTTCATCGAGCGTGAGAACCACATTTGCGCCGCGCTCGCGTTGTGCCTCCCCGCCGTCAAACCAGCGCTGCCGCGCATCCGCCATCACGATGATTTTTTCGCTCTTGCCCCGGATCTGGCCGTCCAATTCGTATTCAATCCCGCCCAAACCCTTTTCATCGAGATCCACGAAGCCCAGCACATGGGAAGCGAGATCACGCTTCGGATAGATGCGCTGGTTCTCCTTTTGGAAATAGACACCCTTCAGATTCAGCGCCTCGACGGCTTCCTTCTTGTCTGGCGGCAGCTTGCGCGCAATCCAAACAAAGGACCGCGACGATTCCAGCCGCGTTTCCAAGAGCTCTCGCGGAATCCCCAGCACTCCGGACAGCAGCCGCACCGCGAGTTGCTCGTCGGCAAGCTCGGAAGGAACCGCGAACGCCGAATCCACGGGGATGCTCATGGCCAGCGGATGCATGTTGCGGTCGTAGATCGCGCCACGCTTCGGCGTGATCTCGATTACGCGCTGTTGCTGGCGCTGCGCACGGGTCAAGTATTCTCGGTGACGGTAAAGTTGGAGGTAACCGAGGCGCCCAAAAACCGCGGTCATGCAAAACAAGCCCGCGCCGGCAACGATCAGCAAGCGGCTGACCATTTTATGGTCACCATTCAAATTGACCGCTCTGCGGCCACCTATGGAGGCGTGGGCACGGTTTTCCTGCATGGCAAGTTCAGATCGAAAAGCACTCCGCCTGGAAGTTCCTGCTTTTGACAGCCAACTCTCTGGCGATGGACAGCCACGGCAAACGCCTAGCGCGCACGGCCCAGGTGAATGTATCGCGCTGCGGCTAGCTCGGCGCCCGCGGGAGCGTCGTATTCCTGCACCTGCGTCGGCAGCGGTTCGGTCAATCCCAGTTGGCGCCGTGCAATGACGTCGATGCGCATGGGATTACGCAAGCTGGCGATCTCCAGCTTCAAGGACGAGTTCAGCGAAGCCGCCTCGGATTGTTTGGCTTTCACGTCCTCGAGCTGAAAACTCAGATCGATGCAGCGGAAATGCTGGTAAATGTACAGCATGAAAAACGCCGCGACGATACCACCTAGCGCGGCCATGCGGAACATCTTGCGCATCCTTGCCGGCTCGACGTGGCGCACGATGCGCGAATTGTCGATCCGCTTCACGGTATGGAATTCCGTCATTGCTCGTGCTTTTTTCTTTCGCGCCATAGCATTACCCTGTCGGCTGTTACGCAGCCGGCGCTCTTTCCGCACACCGCAGCTTCGCGCTTCGCGTTGTGGCGGGGGTCCGAGAAAGAAACTGCCCGAGTTCCTCCATCTCTCGATTCACCGCTATCCGCAGCGCCAGAAACGTTTTTGTTGCGGGATGCAGTCTCTGCCTTCCCCATTGCTTTCGGGCCCCTGCCACAGTCGTAGCCAAGTGCGCGGTGTCGCGTATCGGCCGCGCTCTTACGATCGTCTTGGCGATTCTTCTGGAATCGTGCTCGTCGGCTTCGCGATAGAGCAGGTCGGCAATTTCTTTTTCCGACCATCGATTCACAATCTCGTCTGCCGTCAGTTCGTCGCTGGCAGTGTCCATCCGCATGTCCAGCGGAGCCGCCTCGCGGAACGAAAATCCCCTCGCGCTCTGGTCAAGCTGCATGCTCGAAACTCCCAAGTCGGCCAAGACCCCGTCCACCGGCGGAATCCCCAACTCTTGTGCGACCTCCGCAATCCTCGAGAACGGCGCGTGTACCAGTTTCACCTTCGCCCCAAAGATCTTGAGCCGACCACGCGCCAGCTCCAGCGCCTGTACGTCCCGGTCCAAGCTGATCAACCGCCCAGAGATCAATCTCTCCGCGATTGCTTCCGAGTGCCCGCCTGCTCCCAGCGTGGCGTCGATGTATGTTCCGTCCGGCCTTACGCGCAGCCATTCGAGCACCTCTTCCAACAGCACCGGCGTGTGCGGCGCAGCCAATCTTGCAAAACCTTAAATTCCCAAGTCTTCCAGGGCCTTGTCGTCTTCGTCCGTGTACGGCTCGTTCTTCAGTTGATCCAGAACTCTCGTATGGTTCGAGACTTCCAGGTAATCCAGGTTCCCAAGTACGTCCACGTCTCCCTTGGTTTGCGCCGCTTCGCGCAAAACGGTAGGCAACAGCAGTCTTCCCTGCCCATCCAGCTCCACCGTCTGCCCGTAGTAGCTCGTTCTCATCAGGAACTTCCTCTTCGCGCGGTTCGTGCTCGGCATCTTCGCCAGCTTGTCCTCGATTTCCGACCAAACCTTCATCGGGTAAATCTTGGCCGTCTCACCGGTCGTGCTGGTGATGTAAAACTGGTCCCCATACTCCTTCAATTCCTCTAGAAACACCGCGGGTATCTTCAACCGTCCCTTTTCGTCTACCTTCGCTTGACAGTTGCCCCGCAGCTTCATATGCTCCGCGCACCGCGACCCCCTTTTGGCCGGGATCGCACACAAAAATGTGGTCTAGAATGGCCAAAAATGCCCACTTTCCCCACAAAACTGTTTTGCTTTCTACTTTGCCCCAGCGCCCGCTACTTGGTTCTACTGTGGTCCACTTCTTACCACTTTTCACCACATGATAAGCTGCTTTCCCCGCTTGTCAAGAGGAATCATGCATTTTTTTTAAAATAGTTTCGAAACTCGGGCGAAGAGTAAAGCTCGGGATTCGTGCCGCCACAAGTTGTGGCTTCAGTCTGGAACTATAACAATTCTTGGTGGGGGAGTTTTCCCACCGCTGCGACGCGGATTTTCTCTGCCGCTGCCAGTTACTTCGGTTGAGCTGGATTGGCGCACCCATGGGGGAGTGCCGTTGTGAGAAGCGAGTCACCCTTTCGAAGGCAGTTTAGGAACGTCGGACCCCCTCGGATTCGGCCTGCTAACTCCCCTATTCCCCTTCAACTTGATCCATGTTATCCTTCACGCTGTCGGACATTTGACTCCCAAGGAGCCTCGACCATGGAATGGGTTACCCCTCAGCACGAAGAGATTAACCTCAATTGCGAAGTCAGCTCGTACGCTAACGCTGAACTCTAATCTTCTTGCCCGCGTGAAGCGGTTAGCGCCAAACGTGTCGGCATGCGCGTAAAAGTCCTCGGCTCCGCAGCCGGG